>Ga0163148_10000812_pt1 | contig 42442 bp, 50 predicted proteins | sample OliLakLV19MP7P2_FD_148606 | JGI IMG/M metagenome (GOLD analysis project Ga0163148, IMG submission 148606) | Freshwater microbial mat bacterial communities from Lake Vanda, McMurdo Dry Valleys, Antarctica- Oligotrophic Lake LV.19.MP7.P2 | ecosystem: Environmental > Aquatic > Freshwater > Lake >... | reverse complement strand
AATCCTGTCCTTTTAATTTCTTTTCTTTCTATTAAAACACCATCTTCTCTAACAACAGTATACCCACCACCATAAGGAGAAGGGTTTTTACTACCCATCATCCAACCATCTGTATAGTATTTCATATGCTTAAGTTACTTATAAAATTTATTGCGGAACAACAAGAGGGTAAAGAAAGGTGTTTATCCCTTCTTCTCTCTGAATAGTTTAACCCGTTGTCTCTCGGACTACTCTGTTATTCACTCTCACTAGCAACCCTCCTAAGCATGTTGCCCTTTGCTAGGGTATTACTATCTTCGGAGGTAATCTAATGGTTTCGGTCTGAATAACTTTGAAGCGTTTAACCTTTCTCCTTATGCGTTTACAACTCTAGAGTGCTGTCTAGAGAGCATCAGGTTGTCCTTATCCTGCCCTTTCATCCCTTTTGGCGAGGCACTGGTGCATAGTGAGGGGAATACAATACAAAAAAGCACGCTTGTTAGCGTGTTCCTTTTAAATACTGAGTTACAAACCGCACAGTATGTGTGCCCACTTTGAAGTTTGCGATTTGTAGCTCAATATTCAAATGATGATTTAAAATAAGCACCCTTAAATTATATCAAACCTGCTTCTTAATGTAAACCTCATGGTGTGGATAACTTTGTAGTCTTTAAACAAGACCACCAACACGCTCCAAAACATTTAGAATTTCTACACTTAGTAAGAAATAAATATAAATCGTGATTCGTTGGTAATAGAATCTTAGGCATCTTTGAAGAAACAAATCCTGCAGTCAAAGGCTTGTAACCTTTTCTATCAGCGTTCAGTGTGTCAAGAAACTGTTTAATAATCTCTTGTCGTTCACTTGTTATTTTGTCCTTCGGTTCTAGTTTAAATTTATCTAGGTAGTTTGTAAGATTTAATTGCTTCATGTTTTGGTATTAACTCACTGTTAATTAGTTCATCAACCAAAGAAGTTTTTAGTTTTAAATCCTTCACGTGTTCATCATATAAGTCATATAGTTTAATCATGCTCATAACCATATCTTCCATCCAAGATTTGGTTTTTTCTGCTTGCTTTTCAAGTGAGTGAAATTTGTCATGCAACTCTTTAAAACTTTGTAATTTTTTCTCGTATGTTTTCATGTCTTAATTTTACTACATGTGTTTCAAGAAAAAAGGAACAAACTGTGGACAAGCAAAAGGCCACAGGGTAAGTGTGGCTTTTACTTAAATTACTATATGAAACAATATAGCTCGGCACAGTCTATCGTGCTTCTTTATTGTAGCATAAAAAAACCGCCCTCAAATTAATGAGGGCAGTCGTAGAGAAGGAGAAAGAGCTATGGTTACTATAACAAAAGACCTGCCTTTCGACAAGTCTTTTGTGAAAAAATCGATACTACAGATTCCAACATTTAGAACTTGCTTTCCAATGTCTGGTTCCATCTCTTTGTAATAAATAGAACCCGTACTCAAGATTATCATTTGGTGTATGAATGTCTAATCCTATTTTTATCATTTCCTTCTCATGAAAGAAATCATTAACTTGGAAGTAACCAAAATCCGTACTCCAGTGAACTCCGTCTTTGATGTTTTTATTGAATGCGTTTTCTTTAAAAGAAGATTCACACTTTATAATCCTATTTGCTACTGATACATCAACCCCATACTTGGTCGCTAGAGCCTCTATTCTTACGTTTAAGGGCTGTTCAACCTTAGCTTCGATAACTTCTAAAGGTGGAGCTACATAAGTAACTGCGTTCGGTATTAGTGCTGTGCTAAATAATATGAATAAAACATTTAATTTAAAAATAAGCCGATGATTAGTTCCTACGTCTCGGTTCTCACTTTTCTTTAAGCACAAAGCTGTTACCTCCGACTAAGAGGTAAGAAAAGACTGCATTTCTGAAAACTTCTAAATTTTATTTTTTGTTTGAAATCTTGTCAACAGTCCTGTCTAGACTTTTCACAGTCAGGAACCCTGCCATAAGAGAAGCAATAAAGTTTCGTTCAGCCTCACCAATCCAACCTTTAGCTGAAAGATAAATTGAAACTGCTCCCACAAACATAGCCCAGAAACGTGTTGCGGTTAAGAAAGCAAATTTTTTGTTCATGTTTTTGTTATCTAAAATATTGACCTTAATGGTCACCTCTAATTATATCACCTATGAGTTTTGTGTGAAGAGTAAATTGGGGATAAGGTATCGAGCGAATTAAGTAATCTAGTGGTAAAATTAAAGAATGTTTAGATATGAGTGCTCATTTTGTTTTAAAGAAATTTTAAAAAATGTCTTATTTAAAAGCCCTGTTAGATGTGATGATTGCTTTAATATAAAGATTTTTGAAAAGGTTGTTTTAAAACATGAATACTTTTTTCAGTGCCAACACTGTGGAAAAAACATCGAGAGCAATCCAAGAGATAAAAGCTGTGTTGAGTGTAGAAAAATAAATAAAATAAATAAAATAAATAAAATAAATAAAAAAAAGTTCTGTCTAGGTTGTAGTTTTTTTATGGGGCAAAACAAGGCAGGTAGGATGAATTCTACTTGTCAGCACTGTCATATAACAAGCTCTTTTTTTTCTTCAAAATGAAAATCGGAGACAAAGTCAGAATAATAAAATGTGATTTCTTTCCACGTTTAGTTGGAATGGAAGGAGTTATATTTAAAATATTTGAATTCAACGGAAGAACATTCCACAGTATTGCTACATCAAACAATAAAGAGTATTGCTACAATCAAGGAACTTTTAACTCAAGACTCTTAGAAGAAATTGTTTTAATAAAATAAAATAGCAAGGTGTCTGTCCCTTGCTACGTGTCAATCCTCGTTACCCATTCCGGTTTGTGTGAAAAGGTTTGGCACAACATCAAATGTCCTCACTTTCGGTTGGTGGGAAATCCAGTAGTGGATTGCCTCCATAGGAGTTGGCTCTCTGCCATAAAAGTGTGATGCGTAAAACATATTTTCATCACCCAACGCTTCTTCAATCTGTTGAAGAGTCAAGACCACCTCGTTTCTTTGCTTGTTTCTTGAAAACAATCTTTCCGTTCAGAACGTCTAAACAGAAACTTTCGATTCCTTCGTCAATCGCTCCTTCGTGGTAAAAGAGTTTCAAACGTGCGTCAGCGATGTGCTCCTTCACGTTATGTTCCGTATACCCTTCGGTGCGAGTTGCTGTGAGAAATAACTGTTCGATAGTTATCTTCTCCCTTTGAAGAACAGAACTAACTAACTTCTGAGTTGTTTCTCCTGACAATGTAGAAAGCATGGCAAACTCCTTGTGTTAAAGAACTATTATCTACCCGATTTCCACAACATTCTAGGTAGGTGCTCTTTATAATTTGTGGCACTCCTAGAATGTTTTATGTATACACGTGATTCCCAGTTTTTACCAAAAATCCGTGGGCAGAAATGTGGAAAGCGGAAAGGTAATACTCTAATTATATCAAGGACATTATGAAGTCCACAAGCGAAGGTGTGGATAACTGTCCTTTATTCTTTAAGGCTAAGAATATTGATAAGTTGTCTATAAAGGACAATCACTTGGTTAGCTAAAGAAATAACAGTAAGTTGTTTTTGTCTTATATCTTCTCCCTCATCAAGTGTGTAATCTATTGAACCTTTGAATCCATTTCCATAATCTAAGATAGTTCCTTTTTCTCCTGTTCCATAAGAGATAGTCCAAGTCTTATGTTCTTTCTTAAACATTTTCACAAGACGTTTTCCAACGTGAACATGAGTCCCCGCGTATGGATTATATTTCCAAAAAGGTGTTGGTCCAGAAACCACAAAACCTGTGTTTCCCGTTTCACCAAAACATTCGTTAGTTTCAATTCTTTGACCTAATACAACAATTATTTTAGACATGTGTCCGTATGTCCACTCTTCACACACTCCGTTAACTTCATCAGTGAGAATACGGATATACTTTCCATATCCTGTTTCAGAGTTTTTTACTTCAACAACCTTTCCTGCTTTAAATGGAAACAAAGGTGTTCCCCATGGAGCTACAAAATCTTTTCCATTATGTGCTTTCATACCAAATGCCTTTTGATACAACTCTGGATTCTCTCCAAAATCCTGCGTCATAGAACCCTTTGGATAATATGTAGGTGAAAAATCTTTGAATAAAGTCATAGTATTTAAAATTTAAGCCAGCTTGCTATTCCTAATAATAATGCTTTTAAACCTCCTGTGAACGCTACGATTCCTATAATCAAAGCAACAACCCACAATGCTGGTTTGCGTAACAGACTCACTCCTTTTGAAGAGTCTGCAAGCCATTGAAGATTTGCCATGAACCCTTTAATCTCAGCAAGCGTTTTTGAAAATTCTGCATCAACCGCTACCTGTTTTATAAGTGTGTTTTTTATTTCAGCACGCTCCATTTGAGCAACACCAAAAGCAATCCGGTCTGTTTCTTCGTGAGCTTTAAACCATGCTGGTTTTTCGTGTAGTTCTTTCATGTTAATTTTGGAATGTATTACCGTCATAATATTTAATAGGCTTCACTACCCATGCACTTCCAGTCCAGTATTTAATATCTTTAAGAACCCAACTTGAACCATTCCAATACTTAAGACGTGTGCTTGGAGCATCTGAAGGTGAAGGGGAAGACGAAATACTTGAAGAAGGTGAAACTGAAGCAGATGATGAACTACTCGGAGAAACAGAAGGAGAGATACTACTACTCGGACTAACTGACGGAGAAGCTGAACTAGAAGGACTAACTGAAGGACTATTTGAACTTGAGGGAGATATTGAAGGTGAGATAGAGCTACTTGGTGAGGCAGAAGCTGAAGGACTAATAGAAGGTGAAGCACTTGAACTTGGAGAGGCAGAAGCTGACGGAGATATAGAAGGACTAACCGAAGGACTTACAGACGGAGATACGGAAGAACTTGGAGAGGCAGAAGCTGACGGAGATATAGAAGGACTAACCGAAGGACTTACAGACGGAGATACGGAAGAACTTGGAGAGGCAGAAGCACTTGGACTAAGTGAAGGAGAAACCGAAGGACTGACAGAACTTGAAGGTGAAGCAGAAGCACTCGGACTAACTGACGGACTTACTGAACTGGAAGGTGAGGCTGAACTGGAAGGAGAAACTGACGGACTTGCAGAAGATGAGGGTGATAGGGAAGCAGAAGGAGATATGGAAGGAGAAACAGAGCTTGAAGGTGATAGGGAAGCAGACGGAGAAGTTGAAGCAGACGGTGAAACCGAAGGACTTACTGAAGATGAACCAGCACTATCAGTCTCCTGTGCTCCGTCTGTATAGAAAGTGCTTGGACTATTCGTATTGTTGTATTCGGTTGTTATCCAATCAACTCCAAGGTCTGTGTTAGCAAAACGGACTTCGTCTATTTTACCGTTCCAGAATGGAGTTGAAGAAAAAGCAAACCCATTACCTATGTAGACAGTGTCAGTTGTGACACTGGTGTTACCAGAAGAAACACTAGTCGCTGTGCCGTTTTGATAGTTATACAAAGTACCTCCTGCATGTCTCCACACTTGGTGATACCACGTTGCTGTTGAAACTGTTGTACCAGCACGGGATTCACTTCCTGCCCAGTTATATGACCAAATCCTGTCTGATGAACTTATATTTGCAAGACTTACGGAAGCATCTCCACCATTATCAGACCACACATGACGACCTTGATACGCATTTGTAACAGAAGCACCTGCAACATCTGTATTTGCCCACGCCGTAACTGTGCCTGTAGTGTTTGTTATTAGTGTTCCAAGCGTAACACCTGTTGAGATAAAGTCCGCCGTACCATCAAAATCTTGCCCTTTTCCTGCAAGTTTTCCGTCAGGTGCTGAAATTGACATTGACGTTCCTGTCGCATCTCTGTTGTTAGAAGTCGAGTCCTTATACCCTCCAGAAGTATTATTCACTGCTTCTTGTAAGTGATAAACAGCAGTATAAGCAGACTTCCAAGTATTTTGTGCTCCAAAGGTAGCGTTTTCAGCAGGTTCACTTGCTCCAGCGTTTCCGTAGTAGATATAGAAGTCAGTATCAACTGTGCTAGACAAAGTTCCGTCAGCTTTGAAGTGAAGCTCACCTGTATCTGTAGCAGAATCATAAAAAACTACCTCTCTTGGTACTTCAGTTGTTCCGTCACTTTTTGTTACTCTAATATCAGCACCATTTGCCTTTACGTTTGTGTGGAAGCCAGCTACAAGGTCTGCGAGGTTTACATACACAGGAAAATCAGTAAGGTCTGCATCAACCTTAGTGTTGTCTACTGTTATCTTAACTCTGTATGTCCACGAAGCGTTGTACCAAGCCATCTAATTTATGCTAGAGGATAAAATTCAAGTTTTCCTACCTTCTCAAAAGCTCCTTCTAACTTCGTGATTATGTTTGATTTATTCATATTATTTATTATTAAGTATATTTTTAATATCCCAACCTTCAACATGTTCTGCTTCTTTCCAACCCTTTGTATACCTCTTGTCTATAAACTCTTCTTGAGACCACCTTGAAGGTGTTAAGTTTTGTGCATGTCTCAAATCAAGATTAGGTAGAAGCGACTCGTACTTTTCAGATTTTAAATCATCGACCCTTTCTTCCCTGTTATGTGTTCCTGGTTCAAACCCCATTTTCCTCGTAAATCCTTCAGACTCAACCCTACGCACACGTTCTTTGTAGTGCTTAATAAGGGTTTCTTTATATGCACAAAGTCCACTTAACTGTCTGCAATCATCAACTCGCATACAGTGTCCGTCTTCTACGCGCACTTTCCACACATTAGTATTGTAGTAGTAGGTGTCTTTTTCAGAAGGAGTAAAATTAAAATGTGAAGGGTGGTACATAACATCATGTTCACAGAAGAAAATAATATCTGCTTCACTTGCTTCAAGTCCAGCAAGGATTTGTTTGAACATTGTGAGGTGTCCTCTTTCTAAAGGAAGATGAACATTTGTTCCGAACGCAAGTGGTTCTAAAGATACAGAAACAATCGGAAGTCCTGATTTTTGTATATGTTCTTGGCAGGTGCGTAAAATTACATCATCAAGTTTATTGTCGGTGTAGTATACGATTCCTTTCTTCAGAGAGAATTTCTTTCCGTTCTCTACAACCTTCTCATATAAACTTTCTCTATTTTCAGGAGAGTTCTTTGTTTTAAAGTGCCAGTCTGGTACAGGGTTAAACTTTTCTATAAGCCATGAAAGAGGGTGAATTTGTTTGTCCCATGTGTTTTCAATAAATAGTTTTCTTGAGTAGTTCCTTGCGTAGTCTACATCTTTCCCTGGAAGGTTATACGGAAAACCAAAATCTCCACCTTGAGTTCTAAACAAATGTGCATACCATGTGTTTTTGTTTACAATAATCCTTCCACCTGAAAGCCATGTTTTACATGCAACCTCAACTCCTTGCTGTCCCCATGAACCGAACCCTTCGTCTGATATATTAAGCTCCCAATATTTCTCACGTGTAAGCATGAAACAAGAACCTTGTATGGACATGGACTCAACTAACGAACCCTCATGTTGTTTTTTATATTCTCCAAAATATTTAAAATGAAGCGTGGTATCAAAACAGTATGAAGTAGACTGTGGACTTTGTTTAGGAATCCACACAACATCTTTCTTTGTTTCTTTTCCACACTCAGTACAAACACCACTCACTCCTTGATACCGAGAGTGTCCGTTCTCACAAACCCAATTAAAGACATGGAGGTTTCTCATAACAGGAATCATAGTTACATTATCTCCTGTCTCTTTAAAAGCCTCTAACATCTTCACATCAAAACCCTCATCAAACGCACAGTGAGCATCAACTTTCATTATGTATTTACCCTGTGCTACACGACATGCTTGGTTTGTTCCTGCACGCTGTCCGATACTTTTATTCACATACAAAACTGTTAGACGTTCATGTATAGGAAGTGGTGTAACAGACCATTGTCCATCAAGTAAAACAATAATCTCTGTGTTGCCTCGTATATTTTGAAGTAAGTCTTCAATAGTTCTTTGAAGCCACTCCTCGTTTCGAGACGGTATTAAAATGGATAGGTCGTATTTCATTTTATAAAATTCCAAGAAGGAGATTTATCCCCTCTCCAGATAGTTACTTCGTCTTTGAGTTCATTCACTGCTTCGACAACTCCGTACATGTGAGCTTGTCCTTTAAATCTTTTGTAATCATGACCTGCTACGATTCCACCTTTCTTTACTTTCTTTCTCCATGCTTCAATGTCTGCTTTTACATTTTCGTAACTATGGTTTGAATCTATGTATACAAAATCAAGCGACTCGTCTTCAAAATCATTCACTGCTTCAAGACTAAATTTCCTTATAATCTCTACGTTTAAATTCTTTAATCTCTCTTTTGTTTCCTCAAAAAACCCATCTAACTTATCTTGAGAGACATGTTCTCTGTACCCTTTGTATGCTTTCCAAGGGTCTACAAGGTAGAGTTTACTTGAATACTCTCCTATAACTTTTGCAAAGTGTCCTCGTTCAACGCCAATTTCAACGCCAACTCCAGTAAAGAGTTTTGCAAGTTCGTTTCTATTGTGTGAAGTTTCTTTTTTCATTTTCTTTCAAGAAGTTAAGTTTTTGTTCATCCCATGTTGGCATAGGCATGTGCATCTCTATCAAATGAGAGAGAGGGTATTTTTGTTTGTGCCAGACTTTGTGTCCTTCAAAGTACCGCATAGTTTCATTTCTTCCTTGAGTAAGCCATGAGTTAGACATGCTGTAACCTCTCCCATGCTTCTTTCCTTTATGTAAATGTGCATACCATGTGTTTTTGTTTACCACATATCTTCCACCAGAGAGGACACATCTAAATACTAACTCTTGAGATTCACACCAGAAAGGTCCGTAGTTCTGTTCATCCATGAGTTCCAGTTCTTTGAAATATACCTTCTCCATAAACCAACATGAACCTTGTGAAGCAGGAGTATCATCAATTAAAATATCTGTACGAGAGGAAGTTCTTTCATTCCATTTTTTACCTGTTAAAGCAGGACCACCAAAGTCCGCTTTGTCTTCAGGGTATGAGAGATACTCATAATCAATATCAATCTTTCCAACATCTTGAATGCACCAATTATCAGCATCAAGTCTTTTTCTTCGTGGTATTTGAATCCAATTATGTTTTGAATGTTCAATAAGTTTCACATCAAACCCTTCATCAAACATACAATGAGCGTCTGTTTTCATGAGGTATTCACCTTTTGAAATAGCAACAGCAGAGTTAATTCCGTTCCTCATTCCTTGAGATTTTCCTCGGTGTAATACGACAAGCCTGTCATCATTTTCAAGTGGAGGATTTTGCCAACACCCGTCTAAGATAGCGATAATTTCTATCTCCCCCTTTGCTTTAGAAAGAAGGTCATGTATTGTTTTTTGTAGAAACGGTTCGTTTCTTGATGGGATAATTACACTGAGCATGTTATGAAATGTCTACCCATAGGTCGTATAATTTTGGACTACTAGGGGCAGTAGAAGCCACTGTAAGTTTGCTTGTGTTCACACCCTCTATCTTTGTATCAATCTGACCCTGAAGACCCATAGCAAGCTGTTGCATAGGCTTTAGTGTGTAGGCCTGTACGTTGTGTTCAAAGTTCTCAGAAAAGGCATTAAACCCACCCATCTCTTTTCGTAGTTCTTCAGTTGTGTTAGGAGTGTTTTTAAGAGATTCTACATCCTTACTTACTTTTTCCATGCCGTCCATTGCATACTCCATCTCTGCTCGTAAAGATGAGTCGTCATATTCCACACGTTCTGTTGTGTGGATAGTTTCTTTGATAACTTGTGGAGGACGTTCAACTTTAATTTCTTTTACAATCTTATTGATTATCTGAGGTGCAATCACAATCTTCTTGGCAATTTCTTCTGCTATCTGTGCAATTTCCTCAGAGGTAGGAATCTTCATCTCATCTAAACGCTTCTTTATTTCATCGTATTGAGGTACGAGCTTCTTTCTTTCTTCTGATGCTTCTTCTTTTGCAGTTCTGTATTCCTCTATAGTAAAGCCCATCTCCTTAAGGACAGCTTCTCTCGCACTAGCCACAATTACGTCGTATTCATGAGACATTAAGTCAATCCCATTCTTCAATGCTTCTATTTCAAGCTCCTTGTATACCTGCTTGAGGAGGCGTGCTATTTTTTTAAACTGTGGATTAGTCATTTGACTTAAGTTTGATGATTATGGTATTAATTATAACATGGATAACACTACATACATTACATACACAATCGTTGGTCTGTGTATTCAGGCTGTAATTCTCTGGATTATTGTTGCTTCTATGGCTGGAGGAAACACATGTGGAGAAGGGTATCATGTTGAAGAAGATTTCAGAGGAACTATCTCTGGTTGTGTCTCTAATTAGGAATAAAGGAACGTCTAAATATCGGAGCAACCCCAGAAGTTTCTAAGAGGTCTTGAAGTTCTCTAATTTTTCGCTTCTCTTTTAATTGAGCTTGGAGGTCTAAGTCCTGTCCGTATGGTTTTATACCCGTTAGTTGACGGAGTATTTTTAATTTACCAGATACATTTTCTGCCTGTAGCTGTCCTATTGTGGACACAATTCTGGAAGAAGGAGGAATGTTGTTTAAAATAAATAGTCGTGTTGGGTTTAAAGCTATCTGTCTCTCACTTCCATCTTTGTTTTTTCTAATTACTAAACCAATATAATCTTTTATGAACTGTGGAGCATTTTTAAATGCTGTTGCGTCATCTACATCAGAAAGGTCTCTATCAAAGAAGAAATGTTTACCTATAGCTATTTGAATAGGAACTGCTGCGATAGGAGTGAGACTTCCAAGTATTGAATTTGGTTTTAGGGTTGAGAATATACTTTCTATTGGAGTTCCAAGAGAGTTAATTAGTGTAACTTTATTACCTTCTCGTTTATATACAATACCCAAACCTTCTTGTAAGAACTCAGGTAATGATTTTGTTTCTTCCTCAGACAGTGATGAACCTGAAAGTAATTTACTTACGTTTTTGAATAACTTGGCTTGAGTAGCAAGTTTACCTGGTTGTTTTGCAAGTTGAGTTACTTGAAGTTCTAGGTTTTTTCGAGTGAATGTATAAAAAGGAATAAGCCTCTTCATTACATTCTTTTCAAAATTTGAAAGATTAGTGTAGTCAAATAAGAACTGTTTTGTTCTTTCAGCAGATGTAACAACGTCTCCTGTTTTTTCAAGATTAGTTAGAAAGTTTAATATTCTGGCTTGTTGCTCTATAACATTACCAACCTTTCTTCCCCCTTTAAATGCAAGGTTTTCACCCGAAAGAGGATTGATTGGTCTTATTTTATCTAACACTCCTTTTTTTGTTGCTTGTCCTATCTTGCTCTTAACACTCTGTCTCACATCTAGGAAGCCAGTAAAATCGTCTCCAAAGGCTACGTTTTTTTCTCGCATCTCTTTTCTTAGTTCTCCGAATGTCCAACTCCTACCAAAGTCGTCGGTGAGAGTAGGTTTCTTAAGTAGGGTTTCTAAAAGAGCTTTTGCCTCTTTGTCCCCTGAAGCTATTAGTCTTTCGAGTTTAGCGATTTTAGAGTTTTGCATTATAAGTGAGCCAGAAAGAAGATGTTTTGATGGACTGAGTGCTGCAAATCCAAGGTCTAGGTAGTTTAAAAATACATTGGATATTGCATTTCTTCCATGAAACGCAGGAAAGATTGATGTAACAGAAGCCTTCCACAAGTTCTGTGCTGTATCAAATGCTCTAAGTAAGGCGTTGGTTGCTTCATCTCCACTTAGTGCTTTTCCAAATTTATCTAGTTGCTCTACTATCGCTGGATGAAACTTAAGCCCTTTTAATTCTTTAGCACCAGCCTCTATATATCCTGTAGGTGCTCTCTCTGCCAATGTTCCAAATCTTTGTGCTACTTCGCTAAGAAATTCTTTTGAGGTTACTGCCCGTGAACTTGCAACAGAACGAATTGCTGCTGTATTGATTATGTTGGGGTCAAAAAACTCTTTACCGAATCTGCTGTTGATTTCAGAAATAGTTCCCTCGATACCTCTTTCTTTGGTTGCTCCTAATGAGACACGGACACCTTGTGGTTTAAAAGGGATAAACTTTATATTTTCATCTACTAGAATATGTGGAACATAATTAGGAAGTTCAGCTGTTTTTATTCCAGCCTTCAATTCTTCTTTTAAATTCCTACCTAATCCTTGTTCAAGTAATTTACGTGCGTTCTCTAACCTTACATCAGCTAAAGGCAATTTATGTTCAATCGCATTTGAGATTAACTCTGCCTCTTGAGCTGTGAGTTTATTTGCTTTTGCAATATCAATAACCCGATTGAGTGAGTCATCTCCCCTTACTTTTGCAATGTCTCTAAATTTTTGCTGTAGCTGTACGAACTCTCTTCCTGTTCCTTTTTCGCTAATCTGACCAAGTTTATTTAAACTTCCAAACTTTGCAGAAGAATCTCTATTAAAAAGAGCGTGTAGGTTATTTCGTAATGGTAGAGTAATCTCATCTACCTTAGTCATTCCTGGTACGGCTTTTACTATAGATGCAACTCTGCCTCCACTAACAATAGATTGTCCAAAGAATTTAATACCTCCTTTATCAATAAACTTTGCATATAATTCTGGACTCTCGGTTGCCATTCTTCCTATCGCATCTTTCACAAATTGTTCACCAAACTCCTGCCCTGCTTTTTGAGCTACACCTTTAGCTAAAAGTTGTGCCCCAGCTTTATTGAGAGTTTTTGTTGCTCCCGCCACAGTGACTTTTACTCCCGCACTCGCACCAAATGTTATGTATGTGGTTGGGTCAAGTAAAACATCTAGTGCAAAACCTGCTGCACCTTTTCCAAACTTACCTAATTTAGTTTCTGGGTTCCAACCAGCTTCTTCAAAAACATCCGAGTACGTATGTTTTGTTTTGCCTGTTATTCCAGTTTTAAGTCCTCCTAGAAAGGTTGTGTTTGGGTCTTCATCTATTGTATTTTTAATAGCAGACGCTCCAGCAAAATTAAATCTTTGTGCAACATCTAAAACCTTTCCAAGACCTCTAGCTAAACCACTTCCTATCCTAGATAGTAGTGGTTTTTTATCTTGAATGATTTCATTAGCCTTTGAAGAGACTGAACCACCTGTTCTTTGAGACACAGCCGAAAGTCCCTCGATTGATGTGAGGTCATTTTTTGCAGAACTTTTTAGTCTTCCTCCAGAAGAGTTTGAACCTGAAAGTCTTCCCATTTTTTAAAAAGGATTATTGAGACTATTAAAGAATGAACTTATTCCAGTTGACGTCGCTCCGTTAAAAGAGTCTGTATTACCAAACGTAGTTATTCCTCCTTGTGTTGGTGTTCTTGTTTTTGGTGTTTTTTCGAATGGGTTGATTCCTCTTTTGAGCGAGTCTAACACATTTACAGGTTCATTTTCACCGAGTGCTGTTTGTGTTCCTAAGCCAAGAAGCTCTTTTAGTGCTGAGTCTGAAACTTCCGAAGGGCTATATAGAGTTCTAAGGCGTTTGAACGAATCTTCGGGACTAAGTTTCTCGGTGTATAATAGAGACACAACATCTTCACGAACTGAAGTTTCAATCTTTGAAGAAATAAAACCTTTTGAAAATACCCCTGAGCCACCCTTGTTTTCATTGTAGATTTCATTTATCTTTGCCTGCTTTAGTCTGTCATCAAGACTTGGGTTATTTACAATCCATTGTGAAGCCTTTGTTTGAGCTTCTTCAAGTGAATCAGTTACAAGTATTCCTGCCCCCGCGTAGTCAGGGTTAATCATTAACGCACCTATGAATGATTTATCTTCTCTGTCTTGGTCGTATTTCTTTTCAAGAGTTTTTATATTACTCAAGTACGCATCTTTGTAGATACCACTGATACGGTCAAAGCTCTCTAAGTTTTGTTTGTAGAACTCCATGCGAATATCTATTTCATCTTTTTGGTCTGCAAGTATATTGTCAACTGATTTCTGAATAAGACTTTGAGCAAGTTGAAAGTTACCATCAAGGCGCGCTCCTTCTGCACTCTTAGCATTTATCTGTGCTGATAGTCTGTTAAGTTTTGGTGCTGCGTTTCGTTCCATTTGAGCTGCTTGGTTATTTAAAAGACTGAGAGGTATACCTCGTCCTTGTCCTTCAAGAGCAGATTTCTGTTCTTCCAGATTATTTACTGCGAGAGCATACTCGTTTTGTAGTGAGTCTTGTTCTGCTGTTACTCGTTTTCTATCAGCTAAGTATTGTTGTGTGTCTACTCCAAAACGTGATTCTTGCTGAGCAGTTACATCTTGACGACTTTGTCTATTACTAAAAATACTTAAAAGACTTGACTGACTTTCTTTCTGTCGGGCTTTTTCTGTTTCTATTTGACGTGCTGTAAAGTCTGCTTGTTCTTGAGCTAGTTGTTTCTCTGCATTTGTCACAACTACTTTTGAACCTGCATTAGTTGAATTTGCAAGTGAAGTATCAGGAAGTGTAGCTCCGCCTTGAGGCATTTGTACACTCGGTATAGGATTAACCTGAGCCACATTAGAAGGTGCTACTGCTGGATTGAGAGATGAAGCTGTTTGACCTGTAACAGTGTTTATAACCTGATTAGGGTTTTTGAATGTTATTGCTCCTGTGAATGGGTCTCTAGTTGTTGCCATATTTTATTATAATTATACCACGTTAAGAGGCGGTTGTTATTGAAGTCCATGTAGTTCCACCATCTGTATTTACATAAGCTCTTGTTGATGTACTTGAACCATCTGTTCTAAGGTATAAAGAACCCTTTGGTGCTGATAGTGTTGGTGCTCCTGAACCTACTACAAGTGAAATTCCAGTAGAACCTAAATTGATTATCTTAGCTCCACCTGCGGTTACTGTTTTATCAAGTCCTGCATTTACAGATGAATCAATGTCTACTGTAGATGCTCCCACATAAAAAGAGTTTGTCCCGTTGTTTACAAGAAACTGGTTGTCTACGTTCATTATGACCGATGTCCAAATCGTATCACTTCCAAACTGGATTGCATTTCCTCCAGAATCCTGTGGGCTTTCAAAAACTAAGTCTTCTGTGTTTCTCCCTAGTGTGATAGGACTTGACCCTGTATTTAAACCAAACTTTATTTTGGCTGTTTTGTCTAATAGAATACTTTGAGTAAAGTATTGAGTAGAACTAAAGTTACCTTTATTAAAAAGTATTTTTAAACTTTCAAGTTCACTTTTAAGTCTACTGACTTGCTCTTGTAGTTGTTCTAGTTCCATTATTTTGTAGTGAGAATATTCTTAGGGGAATCATCATAGATAAATTTAAGTCCTGTAATCTCAGCACCTCCTGTAGATTCGATTCTAAACTGAACCTCTTGGAAATCTCCTAGATTATTTCCTGTTGATTCTATTGTGACAGCTTCTTTAAAAACAGAATTGTCTGTTGTGTTTGTGTATATAGTTTTAAAACTTGATTCACTGTCTCTCTTGTATTTCAAGACAATCTGACCATTAGTAGGAAGTGGAACTGTAGAAACAGATACCCCCACAAGACGTTTAGTTTTACTTATATCTCCTCCGTTAAATTTCTGTGATTCATAGATTGAAGTAGCCAAGAAATTAGTAGCAGCAGTTCCATTGACTGTTCTCACAACTCTTTCGTTACCATTTGAGCCATACGCAACAAATAAATAATCTCCAATTATAAATATATTAGTAAGACTAGAAATAGCAGTGTCATTATTGAAACTCCTGTCTATTGTTACTGCATAGTTATAGGAAGAACTTGTTCTCCCCACAACAAACACCCCATTAAAGTTTGTTGAACTAACCATGAAGTAAAATTTATCCCCATTCACTAAACCGTTACCACTTACAGTTATACTTGTATCACTAATAGTTTTTATTATTTCTGGTGTTCCTCCAGAATACATTTTTATTACAATTTTTGGATTTATGCTGAAAATTGAACCCCCTCCTACTATTGAAACACCAACAAGTCTTCCTTCAATGTTTCCTAAAACAGCTAATTCCCCTTCTCCCCAGTCGATAACTTCAGTTACATCTGAAGAAACTCTATCCCACAAATACACCTTTGATTTGGAAGACAAACTTGATGGTTTTACTGCAATAGCAATATAATTTCCATACTCAGCTACTTGAGTGATTACGTCTGTTGTTGGAAGTGTAAGTGATGCAGCGACAAAGGTTGTGTTAGTAAGAGTAGCAATTATATTGTTGTAGGGTAAATATAAAACATCATTCTTGAGTCCAACTATTCCTTGAGCGACTGTTGCAAAAGTAATTGGTTGGTATGTACTTGTAAAAGTGTTTGTTGATACCTGATATCTCCACAAATTAGCCCCTCCAGACCACCCATAAAGATATCCTTTGTATTCAACAAAAGCCTTGGTGTTTCTAAGTCCAGTTGATGCTTCTGCTGTTGTTGAGGCAGTCCAGACACCAGTTGGTGGGTCTGTCTTTTCAAAAATTTTAGCTCGGTCAACAGCAGCAGAGATGTTACCATAGCCATACATTTTTGAGCCGTAATATAAGAAGTTTTGAATACCTTCTGTGTCTACAATTCCATCATCTACATGCCCTCTGTAAGGCTTTAATTTATTAGGTGAGAATATATCGAAGTGTTGAGATAGAGCAAAACTGTTAGATGTATTCTGACGAATGTCATCTGATATTCCACCATCGAACCTTTGAATTATTATTTCTTTTTTAGCCATGTTACGAATTTGATTTATTTGGATAAGACCAGTTTGTTTGTTTCTCATCTTGATAAGCCCATGTTGCCTGCTTCTCATCTTGATACACCCAGTCTGTTGTGTTTTTTGTTTCGTATTCCCATCTAGCAGGAGAAGGTGAAGGGGATATAGAAGCTGAAGGACTGAATGACGCACTAGGAGATACGGAAGGCGATGTTGAACTAGAAGGGCTTGCACTTGCTGAGGGGCTTACAGACGGAGATGAACTTGATGAAGGACTTACTGAAGGGGAGGTAGACGCTGAGGGGCTTACTGACGGAGAAGCTGAACTACTTGGAGAGGCTGAAGAACTTGGAGAAACGGAAGCACTCGGTGAGGGTGTTGGAGAAGGTGAACTAGATGGTGAAGTAGATGCTGACGGAGAAACTGATGGTGAGATAGACGATGAAGGAGAGACTGAAGGAGAGATTGAAGAAGAAGGTGATACTGATGGAGAGACTGAGGAAGAAGGTGACACTGAAGGACTTGCAGAAGAACTAGGAGATACCGAAGGGGAAACCGAGGAAGAACCTGCTGGAGCTGGAGCAAAAGAAGCCATTACAGTTCCATTTGTTCCTGATGAAGAACTTGTTACATTTAAAGTTTTACTACCTGCTGGTGTTGTAACAGAATTGCTATCTAATATGTTTGATGAAGCTGAAACTCCTCGTAATACAGTTCCTGCACCTGCTGTAATATCCCCCTGACAACGAGCCATTACAATAGTCCAACAGTTGTCCGCAATCGTTGTTAAGGTTGTAGCTATTGTTGTCGAGGTGTTGTTGTTAGTTGCTGAAGCATCTGGTACACCTGATTGTTTTGCTCCTGTGTAAGAAGCTCCATGTGCTCGGACAATAGAATTTCCTGTCCATGATACCGAAATATTATTAGCCCCTGTTGTTGGTGCTATTAAGTAGTGAAGATACGTTGTTTCACCTCCGCTAGTAACTTTACTAACTTGTGTCAAAGATACGCTGTTATAGGTGACTCCTGTTACAACATCTCCTGCTGTGGCAAAACAACCTACAAATAAAACTGTGTCTGAACCTGTAACTGTATGAGAAAATGTAAGAGGACCTGCACCTGAAGGGGCTTTTAATCCTACACTTTCTGTATCAAAAGCTATTGCCATTATATTTTATATATATTGTCTCCATGTTTTTTTACTTCGAGGTTTTATTTGCTGTTTTGATTCAACTGACCTCTTTGAGTAGAAGCGAGTAAGACCCTTTTCAAGACGGTCTTTTTGCACAGCAAGAGATTGTTTGTGTTGTGGGTCGTTTACGAAGTCCATTGCCATTCCCAAAGAAAGGATGCGGTGAAAGGCAACAGGAAATCCAGGAGAAGAAGATGTCGCTGTAACTGCAAACTCTGTTACATCTCTACTTACATACACACCAATTCCTGAAGCAAGAGTTACATAAGCTGAAGATGGTTTTGGATAGAGTTCCACAGAACGCCCTACCATGTTGTAGTACAGAGGCATTCCCGCTTGTTCAAAGTATTCAGGTAAAGCTATATCAACGTCATGGATATCAAAAGGCTTTAACTTAACCCAGTTACCTGCTGAATCTTTTACGATAACTCCTTCGAGTCTTTGTGCTGTCGGAGGAATACTGTAATCCTGTTGATTGTGAACAAGTGTTGTCTTAGCAAGAGGAAGGGTAGTTGCGTTACTATCGTCATATTGCCACCCATTCTGAGATTCCCAGATAATGCGTGCGACATCTTGAAGGTGTATATTTAGATTTCTTCTTTTGTTACTTGGTGCATAACTTCCTGAAGTTGAACCCCCAAGAAAGTCAGCATCAGCATCTATGTTTTGAATATTCAAATTAGCCGTATTTACTTCTAATATGAGTATTATACCACATTTCTACTCGTCAATCTTTTCTTTGTCTTTTATGTAATTAGATGAATGAAGAAGTGATTCAAATGTCCCTGCATCTGACCAGAAGCAGTTAATCTTTTTATGTAAACACCCTTTATCTATGAAATAGTTATTAACATCTGTGATTTCTAGTTCTCCTCTAGCAGATGGCTTAAGAGTTGGAATAATATCAAACACTTCATTTGGGTAATAGTAAAGCCCTGTAACCGCATAGTTTGACGGAGGGCTAGATGGTTTTTCTTGAATGTTAATAAGGTTATTGTTCTGGTCAAATTGAGCAACGCCAAACCTTTTAGGGTTAGGAACATCTTTTAAAAACACACATGCTTTAGTTTCGTTTATCTCAAGTTTAATATCTCCAAATATGTTATCCCCAAGTATTACCATTATCCCTTCACCATGAGCAAAGTCTTTTGCAATACCAAGAGCTTGTGCAATACCCCCCGCTTCTTTCTGAATCTTGTAGGTTAAATTTACTCCGTGTTGTGAGCCATCGCCTAACACATCTGCAAAACTTCCAATGTGGTTTCCTCCTGAAACAATAAGAACATCTTTAATCCCAAATGATTTGAGTGTTTCGAGTGGAAACATAATCATTGGTTTGTTATACACAGGAAGTAAATGTTTGTTGTTGACGAGGGTCAATGGACTTAGTCGAGTTCCTTTGCCACCTGCTAGGATTATACCTCTCATTGTTTTTTAGCTATGAGTCTTACAAGGTGTGGGTCTTCTTTTTTAAACTTAGCAAAACCTGTACCTTCACATAAAGAAGTGATTTGAAATCCGTTATCTTTTAAGTCCTTCAAAAGGTTCACAATATCTACATAGTAACGTTTATGCTTCCTGAACGTCTTACTCCTTTTCTTGTCTTCAGTTGTTCGTGCTTCTATAAAAAGAGTTCCCTTCGTCCACTTCAAAATAGCGAGTTGGTCTTTCCTTTGTATTGAGTGCCAGAAGAAACGTGTATATACATACTCAGGGCTGGTGTTGTTTTTTATATAGTGAGATACAGACTCTCCTGTTGTTGCCTTGTCTACACCTGTTGCAACGATACCTTGTTCTGTAAAGAAAACAGTATCTCGCCCATCACCACACCCTAAATCTACTAGTACAGAACCAGTAGAGATTGTTTCTTCAACAAGTCGTGCAAAAGATGATTCCTTTTGTCTTCTATGTGTCTTATAAAACTGTGTCCAATAGTTATTTAGCATTTCGTTTATTATATTGAGGAGCATGGGCATTCTCTCTTTGAGGTGTTTTCCAATCTCCGTACATATAGGTTAAATACTCAGGGAGTGGCCCTGGAGTTATAAAAGTTTCTTTGTGTAGTTTGACACTCGCTGGTTTTTCGTAGAACTTCTTTAAGTTACTAATCAATTTCATTGCACCTACTTTTGGTGTGCACACAAAATCATCACCTTCTTCCTTGTAAAAGAATATTGAAAAAGGAAAGTTTCTAGTACATACAATGATTCCTGTTTCGCCATCGCCATCATACCGACACTCTCCCTGTGACCCTATAGCTGTGAGTTCCATTCTTCCGAGAACATTAAAGGAAATCATTTGTGCTATAAATCCCAAGTCTCCAAGAGTTGCTCCAATAGACTTTCTTGTTTCAAAAGAAATAGTGTCTACTACGTCTATATCTATGTCGTCATCCCATTGAATAAAATCTTTCTCTCTCACAGCTCCAAGCACTGCTCCATAAGAAAGGAAAGCTCTTACCTTGTGACTTTTAAAGACTGACATAACGTCTTTTAAGTCTTTCATTTTTAGTTCATTATTTATCATGGAAGAAATCTAAGTCTGACATCCCGTGGTCATCGACATAAAATTGACCGTAGGGTTTAGTAAATAAAAGTTCGTGATATTTGATACCCCACTTCTTAAACTGATTTTCTGTAACCTGTTGCCAGTTGGTTTGAGTGACATAGCCTCTACTTGTATTGAAGATAACTGTGTGTCCATCGTCGTACAGTTTGTTTATTCTTTTTATCCTTTTAGGAAAAGGAACTGACTTCGGGTAATCCCCTTCTTTGGTTTCACACACAACCCCATCAATGTCAAATACGTATATCATGCTAGTAGGTTATTCCTTTTTCTACTTGTCTCGTAAATGTTACAAAGTCTTTCATGTCTGTAGGGTCGGCTGAACCTTTTTGGTCATTACCTGGAAGTTTCCTATCAAGTGTGAAGTGCTTTTCAATTATCGTAGCACCACGTTTTACTGCTTCGCGTGCCCAATACATACCAATCGTATGGTCTGAAAAACCAGCGAATGTCCCACCGAATTTTGCAGGAAATTCCTCTACTGTCATATAGGTTGGATAATCAGAAATACAGAAAAGATATTCTGCGTTCTTAATAACAGGTATTCCTCTCTCGTCAATCTTTCCCAAAGAAGCAATAATTGGTTTACCAGTTTTCTCCATAGCCTTAATAAGTTCAGTATCGTAAATACTTCGAGAAGCAATCTTGTGTCGTTTAACTCCAATTTCTTCAAGCCACCCTAAGCGTTCTACGTCAAAGGCTGAAGCCATAAACTCAATTCCTATTTCATCACAGTATTTCTTAAGTTCCCGAAACTCTTCCTTTGTGTGTTCAGTCATAAGCAATTCAAAGTAGCGTGACTGCCAAGGTTTTTTTATTTTGTTAGTGTCGTATGCTTGGAACTTTGCAATATCACACCCACAGGCTTTAGCTTCATCTATAAACAATTTTGCAATTCTCACAGAAGCTCCGTGATTATGACCAATTTCTGCTATAACTTTTACTTTCTTACTCATTTAATTTTATTATACCTAGTAACTGTTTCCTGTGAAACTTCTAGTTGTGGATAGCATTACGCACAGCCATATCGTAGTCATCGTAATAATGTATGTCTTCTGATGTGTCTACAAGTAGAACTTCAGGTGTTGGTTTATACGGGTCTTTATATGTTAATAATCTTTCTTTTGATACTGCCCAGATACTTCCATAGATTTTAGAGTTCTGGTCATGATATTTTGGTAAGTGTTCAAGAGGGTGACAGGTCATTACTTCTTTAAAGCCAAGCTCCAAAAGACCCCTTGTGGTAACCAATAGTTTCTCTGCGACATTAGGAGAACATGACTGCACAGCCACAATCCCATCAACGTCTCCCATCTCTTTCATACAGTATTGGTACACAGGAATATTAGGAACATCACCGCACATATCTTCATCACGGTATATTCCCTTTGCTCCTAGCCCCTCAGCTTGCTTTAACATCTTCATACAATCCGAAGAAACATACACTTCAGGAAACACCTTAAGGAGCTTTATAACATTCACCAAGAACATCGGTGTCCCGTGAAAATCAAGAGTGTTTTTGTTTTCGAGTCTTTTGCTTTGGCTTTTTGCCAACACTAACCCGACTAATCTTTTTGTCATTTTCCATTTTAATTACGGTCTCTAAAGCAAAATCAAAGTTGATTCCATAGTCTGCACAGAGTTCTGAAAGATACTTCTTTCCGTCCATAGCATATATAAAGTAATCCCATGAAAGGTTTAGTTGCTTGTTTTCAGTCTGCACACCATAACGACTTCGCATCATTTGACCCTTGAACTCTCTTTTTGGAATAAAGTCTTTGTCCCATATTTCGATAAGTTTCAAGATGAGCTTGCCCATAGTTTCTATTGAATCATAGTCAATTTTGTCTGCTGTATCTTCAGACGTGTGGTACTCCGCATACGGCCACCTTGAAAACATAATACCTGGAATACCTATCAGAGGGTCATTAAAGACACCTTCATCTGAACCAATCGTATTACGAAACTCTCCCTTACGATATGTCTCTCCCAAACTTTGTAGCGCGAGATGTGCTACGCGGTTAATCTGAGCTTCTTTCCCAAAAGACTTCTGAAGAAGGATTGAGTTTTTGTTACCGCAGATATCTACCGCTACCACAAAGTCCACCTTAGAAAGGTCTTGTGTGAGAGCATATCCAGTTGAACCAATAGTTTCAGGACAGAATATAATCTTGACTGTTTTGTCTGACTTTATTTTAGATGCAATATCAAGAAGACATGCTACCGCAGAAAGGTTGTCGTTTGCTTGGAACGGGTGGTCAAGGTGAGCAAACAAAAGAATCTCTCTTTCACTCTTTCCCTTGATTGTGTGTACACCAAGTTTCATGTTTCCTTTTCTAAATTCAGAATCTATAAAAATTTCGTACTGTCCTTCTTTAAGTTTATCGGCTGTCTTAGGTATGAATTCCTTTCCGTCTTGTAGTTTGATTCCTCCCACAGCTTCTTCGTTTACTTTCTTGAGTACGTTCTTTGGAAAACAGAAGCCCCATTCTTCAGTGTAATACTTGAATACATAAGGTGTTGCATCTGGCATTTCTTCTGAGTAGTGCCAGTGCTTTCGGAGTTCTTCTAAACTAACCATTCCGTGCATAGGAATAGAACCGACCACAAGTGAAAGTGGGTTTGCTTGATAGTCTGCAATTTTATTACCTTCCGGGTCTTTAACCCACGCATCTCTGATAATCCATTCTTGCGGAACAGTCCATGTGCCTAGTTCTGTTCCGCTTGGAATTTCAATTACTTCAATATCAACAAGTTGCTTGATAAACTCTAAGCGAGTGTCATATCCTTCGCCCAAAAGACAGGCATTCATATTCGTAAGTGTTTCTATTATGTTTTTAGTGTGTTCTCTCATAAGTCTGTTATATATACTTTAAAGTCTTTCCCCCTAACTTCAGTGGGAAGGGTGCTAATAAGATTCAGAAGTGAATGACGTACAGTGTGTCCAAAGATAAAGATGCCTTTTGTTTTTTCAAACTTCGCTTTGAGGAATATCCCCAAAGCTGATTTACTCCAACAGTAGTACACATCTGCCTTAGGTAGAGGAAATGAAAAAGCATTTTCAACCTGAACTGTAAATCCTTTGTCTGACGCTATGCGTGCCCACGATTCCTCCTCCTCAATACCAGTAACTTCCTTTGCGTATTTTTGGAGAGCACTCATAAACGAACCTCCTCCACACCCAATATCACACACGACTTTGTCCTTGATAATGTCTTTAATCAAGTCTGCTATTTCTTCAGGTGTTTGTCCTTCTGGGATTCTCATTGTCCTTCAATTACCTTACAAATTTCTTCTAACGAATTGAGGTGTGTTCCTCCGTCATCTATTGCAATGTGTTTACGTTCTTCTCTGAGGTGTTCTGGGTGAGCAATTGCATACATGACTGCTTCATTTAGTTTAGACATATCCTTTACTCGATGACACGCATTTGAATATTCTCTGGTGTATTCTCGGTATCTTTCATCTCCATTACATGCCTTGGGTGTCCAAATATCAGCTATGACAACAGGTATGTCGAGGATTTGTGCACAGAGTTCAAAGGTAGATTCTGAAACTGCTACAACCACATCAGCCGTAGAGAGCACTTCAGCACAGATTTCAAGATGTCCTTGCACGCGCCTGTCTGACCATACTGGGTTTTGGTATACACCTTGAGTATGTTCTCCTTCAAGTAGTTTTGAAATAACCTTCACTCCTTTCAATTTTGCAAGCTGGCTGTTTACAATAAAGTTCTCAACCACATCAATGTCCCAATGTTCAGGAGAGAAAACTACGTTGATTCCTGCGTGAGCTTTGCGAGGCTGTAAATGATTGAAGACAGTTGTTCCTGTGACACGAATCCTCTGAGGGGCTACATTGCACTTCTCAAGTCTCTTCCTGTCATTCTCTGACCACGCACAAATGATGTCTGATTTGAGAGGTTCATTAAACGGAGGGTAGATACGTGACGTTCCTCGTCTTCCATGTTGCATGAGAACTGTGCGTTTTCCATCTAATCCCATCTTTTTAATTGCCTTATCCCACCCACCCATTGGAGTCTCATTCCAAAGAACAACTACATCAGCTTTCTTTAGTTTGTTAGGTGTAACTTCACCACTTATGATGTTGTGTCCTCTTGCGTGAAGCTCCTTGATAACATCAACAAGAATGCTATTGAAGTCAAACAAAATTATGTTTAGCTTCTTTGGTTTAGCGTTCTTATGCTTGATGGTAGTTGGCAAGCGAGTTCCCACGGCAGACCTATTGCGTCTGTTGACCGATTTTTTTGTACCCATGTTTGTTGTTGTGTAAGTGTTTTCAAACGAAACTCTTTATCGACAATGAGCTTTTCGAGCTTGTTGTACCAATCCTTAAATGTGTTCTTTGCGAGGTATGATACTTCCGCATTGTATGGCATCACATTTGAAGCAAGGGTGACTGTTCCAACTGAAGCATACTCATAGAACTTAACAGCAGATTTACCACTGTTAAATTCAGTATCTTCAAGAGGAGCTATACCAATATCTAAGTCACACATTGAAAGTGTTTTAGGATGAAGTTCTGGTGGCATAAAAGGAATGTGCCAGAAGCGACTTGCTTTCATTTGTTCATAAAAAGCCAGAGCTGATTTCATGTATTCGTTCTTCTCAGGCTGGAAGTTAAATTGAAGTTCCTTGTAGTAGCTATACATCGCAGCCTCCAGAGGTTCTGATGTAAGTCCGTATACAGTAAAGAGGAAATCGTATTTCTTATTCAATTCTGTAATTACACTTCCAATCAATTGGAGGTCTTTCCAGTGGGAAGAAGCACCCATATATCCAATCTTTAGAGTCTCAGCATTCTGGTGAGGTCGTTCTATGTAGAGAGTTGGGTCTATGCCATTTGGGCAAATAAAGACAGGTGTTTTTTTAAAGTATTTTTTAAACTTCTTAGCGAGAACTGTTGAGGGTGTGATGATTGCATCAGCTTCTTTCATCATTCCTTCGTATTGGTCTTTCATTGCATTTGATACAAGTTGAGAAGGGTTATCTCTCGCAACTGTCCAGATGTCATCATCGAGGTCATACAAAACTCTCTTGCCTCTCTTCTTAAACTCACGCATCCATTTTATAGGTTCGTGTTGTGTTGCGTATACACGCCCAAAGATAACTGTGTCAGGCCATGAGAGAAACTCCTCAGAGATTTCATTACCCATAGTAACCTGCTTAATAGCGTGTCCTCTCTTTCCTAAAGCTATCCCAGGGATTTCATTTCTATGAAGCCAAATACCTGATTGGTAGGCTCGCATAGTATCCAACATGTACATTATTTTCATTTTATCTTTTTAAGAAATTCAACCATTTTGGTTGTTTCGCGAATTTCACTTTGCTTACTTATTAAATCTTGACGACCCTTGGTGAGAAACTCTTGAGAACCTCCTTCGAGAATCTTTGAGGTAATGTATTCTTCAAGAACAGCATTAACTTCATTTAAATACTCGTAACGACGAATAAGAGTTGATTTTGCTTTCCAGCGGTAATACTTCTTTTTTAGTTTTGTAAACATATTGATACCTTACTTATAAATAGTTGCTTCCTCAATTTTCCCCAAATCGAAGTCCTCATTGAGGAATGGATTCGAGACGGGGAAAAACAACCTGACTAGAAGAATGTAGCTCCAATCGGCATGTTGATTCCTCTACTTCGATTCTTAGTGAATACAGATGAGCCGTATACAGTCCAAGTAATAAAGTTTGAACCAATCATGTCGTCTTTCTTTCGGATTTCAAGAACTGGCATACGTAGCATTGCTACGTCGATAGTTCCTTTCTTTCCAAAGTAGATTGACTTACCAGTTGTAGCTGAAAGTCCAGTTGCAGTAACTCCACCCGCTCCAGGTGCGATAGCTGTCATCTTTCCTGATGGAAGATTGTTTGAAACATAGACTTGGAAGCCTAGGAAATCGCCCGCATATCCATTTCGAAGAGTTGAGTCAGCAACATTGAATCCTACGTTTGCAGTTTTGATTTCGATATCAGCAGCAATCTTAGGAGTAACAACGGCTACCCAGTCGCCAGTCTCTTCAACGTTTCGATTTCTCAAAACCTTTCGAGCTCCAGCGAAAATCTGAATGATGTTTGCAGTACCCGCAGATACTGGCTTTGCATTTGTTCCTCCTGAGAAGATGTCTGCATCATCAACTGGCACGAAACCATCAGCACCTGTGATGTTTTTGAATACATCTTGGTCGATAGTGTCCTTAAGTTGGTAAGCAGCTTCTGTCGCAAGTTCACGAGCTTGGTCAATATTCAATGTGAGACTTCGTGGGTCATCAACATAGAAAGTAACATGCTTGAAAGAAGATACGTTAAGACTGTCAAATGCCCAGTCTTGTGCTGTAGCTGAGATAGTAGTTCCAGGAGTATATGTCTGAACTGTTAGGTCTGCAAAGCGTGGAACATTGATGATGTCACCGTTTTTAAGGGTGTCAGACAATCTCATGTTTGAAACTTCAAGAGCTACCAGTGACTTATACAAAGGAACCTGAACCATCGTTGACCAGATTTCTGGTTGGATAGCTGATACGTCGTTTGATATAACTTGTGTCATTTTATTTTATTTGCCCCGTCCGAGATTAACCCTATCTGATTTAGGTCTTGGAGACTTATACAATCCTGCTTCTGCAAGAAGTTTCTCCTTGTCGGCCAAAGATGCAGTCTTCAGTTTTTCACTGAATGATTGTGGTGCATCAGAATCGGACTGTGTTCCGTTCGGTTTTAATGCTAATTGTTCTTTTTCTACCTTACTTCGATATGCACCCTGCCAAAGTTTATAATCTTCTTCTTCGCGAATCTCTTTAAGAGGTTTGCCTGTCAGCTTGTGTTCCCGAGCAAGTTTTTCTTTCTCGCGGGCATCAAGACCTTCTAGGGCTGCGGAGATTCCAATATAATCTTCAACATCAAGTGGCGAAGCACTTTTCACTTTCTCTGCTCGGGCGACTTTGGCATCTGCCTCAGCTTTCTTTGCTCGTTCAAAGAGTTGTTTATTGTGTGCTTCTAATTCTTGAATCTTTGTGTCTACTTCAGTTTCTACTTCAGTAGTCGCAGATTCTTCGGTTTCGGCTTTTTGAGTGTCGCCGTCCACAGGAGTTTCCTCCGTTATTTCTTCTTTCATTTTTTTTAGAGCTAATGTTGCTCAGGTATCTTTCTAAGGAAAAGATGAAGCCTGAATTCTAATAATACCTACATTATACCATATATGCTATATAGCGTATATGCTATGTATATTGGTTCTTAGACGCTACCTTACTTTTCTGAATTTTCATCAAAGAAAAAAGGTCTTCGAGCACCTTTGTTGCGTGCTTTCGTCCAAGAGTGTCTTCCCACGAAGTACAGTTTTGTACATTGTTTAGTTCTTCGAGTTTATCATCAAGAAAAGCCTGAAGTGCTCTGCCAAAAGGTGTGGCATTTATTCCCTCAAGTATTTCTTTTATCTCAGATTTAATCATTATACTGTAGCTGTTTGTGCACCCGACGCATTACCTATTGAAGCAGGCGCAGATACTCCACCACCATTAGGTTTTTGTACCATATCTTCTGGTTTCTTTGACTCTGAATCAAAGAGGTCATTTGGATTCAAGCCTCCGTCTTCTGCCATTGAGAAGAGGAACTTACGCTTCATTGGGTCGGTTGTCATTGTTGGGTCAGCTGTGATTGCTTGAAGAAGAGCAAACTTGGTTGCATAGCGTACGCGAGTATCTATTGATTCTCCTGTGATATCTATGTCTATATCGTATTTGATTCCTTCATAAAAGGACTTTGGAATAGTAAGAAGTTTTTCTTTTCCTTGTTTAATTGTTTCTTCGATTGCAATACCGATTGCATCTTTGTCAGCATTAGTAGGGAATTTCTTTGAAGTAGTTGCAAGACGAACCACCTCTTTTAGAACGAGTTCATTCTTTACCATTCCAATGTATTGGTCGAGGTCTCTGCCTACAATACGAAGAACATGTTCTTGTGTATTTTCTTTTTCAAACTGTGGAAGGATAACTTCGTAGAGCATCTCTTTAATGTCCATTGCTACATTTTCTTGAATACCTTCAAAGTATGAAAGTGTTTGTGTAACTGAGATTTGAGTAGAACCAAGAGGTGTTCCTGCTGGACTTCTTTCACCTTGAACAGCATCGTATGAGAATGTAAGTTCATCACGGTTTGCCATCCATTTGCGGTGTTGTTCATTAAAGAATGCACCGTTTCTGTCTTGGATAACAACTTCAGTTATTTCAGAATCAACATTGAGAACTTCTCCACTTTTAACATCACCTTTAAGGTTTCGGTTAAATGCAGGGTCTCTTATTTGGAATACTCGTAAGGCATTGAAGTGAGCAGACTTCGTTTCAAGGTTTACTGTTTCGTTCTGTTTTATTTGTGGTTCAAAAAGGTCTTCAACAACTCCTACTCCGAGCCATCGTCCAGAGAGTTTATCTGCATGGAATTCCCAATATGGGTTTCCGTCCCATTCCTCTGAAGAGAGTTCTACTCCTGTATGAGCAACAGTTATGTTTCCGTAATAATCAAATTCATCTACTCCTACATCAGCAATAAACACACGCTTGTATGTGTGCTTGTCATTCTCTTCAACATCTCCGTAGCGTTCATATACACGAATATGTGAAGTTCCTTTCATCTCATAGAATAAAGTAATGGTCTTATCAACCAAGGCTTTGTCCCATTTCATTTTCTTTGCAGATGTTCTGAATTGAGCAGGAGTAAAGTTATGAACTTCTGTAAGATAGTTTGAGTCTTCAAGAGTGTCGGCACTTTGTTCTATAACGAAGTTTCGTAAGTCTACAAAGTAAGGAGTTCCGTTTATTATTTTAATAACAACTGAACCAAAAATAGGAAGCTCTTTAAATATTCTGTTGAGAATTTTACCGAACTGTTTGTCTCTCATCCAATACTTTAAATCACGTTCCATGAACCATGTCTTTAATGGTTCTCCACCGCCTGCTGTTAACAGACGAATATTTTTTGTATCGAAGTCAATCGCTTTAGAAAAAACCTTACACGGGTTCTTATTTATATTTAAGAAATATTTTCTATCACCATCTTCGTCAACTTCTCCTGATTGAAATTTAGAATTGTAATAGAAGTATATCTTCTTAATAGTATCATACTGATTAAACGTAAGACCAGGAACTCTTTGAATTGCCTTATTCTTAAAGTCCTCAATCTCTTGGTTTATCTTTCTAAGGAGGGATTCATTCATAGACTATCTGAGCCAGCGTTGTTTATTCTCTGGCATGTCAGGGTCAAAGCCTTTAATGATAGAGGCTTCTGCCTGTGTACTTTCTTTTTTTGCTACTTTCTTTTCTACTTTGATTTCTTTTTTAGGTTTAGCCATGTTGGTTAAGTTACTTAAATTTAATTATACCACATTTTTAATAGATGTTTGTCTAGTTATGTCTAGACGTATGTCTAACTGACGCATGTCTAACTGACGTATGTCTAATTATATTGAAATGTTCTTTTTATAACAGGTTTAGTTTGTGCAATAAATAACTCCTCTTGTTTAACAGGGTGGAAGTCCCAATATGCGAGCATCGTTGCTATTAAACTATCATCATGAAATCCACGTGAAGCTCCAGCACCTTGATGACGTGCTTCATCTTTCCACATAAACACTTTCATCTCCTCTACTGTTCTTCTAATAGACACCTTAGGTATTTGTTCCCGTAAGAGTTTTTGAAAATGTGAAATCAATTCTGATTTACTTTGCCATGACATTCTAAATCCTAACTTGTCTGTTTCAACGTCCCACTTTTCATCTGTTCTTTTTCTGGTATATACACGAAGGTCTCTTATTTCTCTGAGAAGAGCTGCACCTGCTGAATTACTTTCAGGAATAATTAAAGGTTTACGATATTTGTAATATAAAAACTTCACCTTATCAGCTAATCCTTGAATAGGAAGCATTCCACTAAACGCTGCAACTGTTCTTCCTGACATATCTATAACCACTATAGCAGAAGGGTCTACAACTCCCTCAGAAGGGTCTACACCCATCCTATATTCTTGGTCGCGAGGCTCTTCATATATCTCACATCCTTCTTCCATACGAGCAGGTTTCTTTACAAAGGTCTCTAAACGCTTTATATGCTCTTTAGCAAACACACTTCCTTTTAAGAGAACATCTAAAGACCATTCACCATGCACCATACGTCGTACATAACTCTCCTCTCTATTCAATCTACTTGAAACGAAGTCAGGAGGGAGGTTGTCTTTGTTATCTAACATAGATACCTCTAACAATTTAGAATCTGATTCCACCTTAGGGTACCAGTTACCATCTTCATCCATCTGTTCATTCAATTTAAAATAATGAAAAGCCCAGAAGTTAGCAGGGTTACATGTCATATTAGCTTGACGAGGATAATCAGGTTGACCTTCCTCTGTTTGAACCATACGCATCGTGTCATTTATACTTTGAAAGACCTCATATTCAATCTCCTCTAACTGGTCTATAAAATAAGCACCAATGTTAAGAGACTTGGTCTTCTGTTGAGCTTTCTTAATATCTCCAATTCCACCACTTTGCATTGCATCTAAACCCATAAGAATAATCTGAGAACCATTCTTAAAGTTAATTAAACCATCCTTCACTCTATGTTCGTATTCATTAGCAGGAATAATCTTAAAGAAGTCATTTAAAGTAGTTTTCTCTAAATCAGTGATGGTCTTTCTTCCTAATAAGATTCTAATACCTTTAAACCCTTTACACATAATATATAATTTAATACACAATGCTAAAGATTTACCAGCTCCTCTACCTCCACTAAACAAAAAGAACTTCTTAGAGTTCATATCAGAGATAAAATCACTCTGCTTCTCATTAAATAAATACTTCTTACCTTTAAGAGTAATCTCAGTTAACTTCTTTCCTTTAAGTAACTGTCTACAAATATCTACATAAGGGGATTCTAATGCCATTTTTAATTACCATTTTATCATATATTTTGACAGAACTATAACCCTAGTTAGTATTTTAAATATCTAATTGTAGTTAAAGTTGAATTTCAGTCTGTGTGGTTGGGGTATATCATTTATAATCATTGCAATCAAACTTGACTTACCCTCCCCCCCGTTGTGTAACCATTACACGTGGAGTATATCTCTATATTACTATCCACATGTTATCCACATACAGAGCGTGGATGATCATACTCGATGTGTAAGGTGATGTTTAACTTTATTGATATCTTTATTGATATCTTTATTGGTAACTTTATTGGTAACCTTATTGATAACTTTATTGATATCCTTACTGGCTACTTAATCTTATATAGAGTATCTCTTAGTGCATAAACATAGACACCCTTATTCAGGTTGGAGCTTCTGCTTAGTTGTCTGAGTAGTACACTCGCTATGCCGTATCTCTTTATCAGATTATCTCTGTTTGCTATAGTCTGCTATTGCTAGCCTCGCTATGTTCTCCGTCTATGATTCAGAGCTTAATATGGTTTTGAGTGTACTTTGCGGAAATCCGCCGTAATTGCGGTATACATCCATTATATCAGAATATCCCTTATAAGCCAAAGCCTTGCTATCAATTTCTATGCTATCCACAGTTATGCGTGTTTTATATATTGACTTATGCATACGGTAAGTATAAGATATAGATATTACTAGTTAAATAAATAATATATGAAACAAGATATCAATGTTTATAAAGGTAGATATGCAAAAGAGAAAGCTATCAAAGATATGAAGGACAAAGGGTTACTTTTATTTCTGGTTGTATGGTTCATTATCATGACGTACTTAACACAATAAATAAGGCAATATAGAAAGTCTCGTATAGTCTTTTGTATACCCTTGAAGCCTGTAACACGTTGTTACAGGCTCTATAGGTTAGGCAATCGCCAAACCTTGCTTGCATGCTAGTGAGCAAGTACATTGACAGCTTAATAATAAAGATAAAAAACAATAATATGGAAACAACTATCTTGCAAAATGAGAGAATAAAAGTTACCTATGAGGATGAATGTATCCGCTGGTACGACTTAAAAGATAAGTATAACGACTTTCAAGGCTTCACCAGAAACAAAAGAGGTATCAACAAGGCCGTTGCATTTATACAACACCTTGCAACAGTGGAATCTTTAAAAGATGACTTGACCATGTGGAATATTACAAGTTTACTAGATGAAAAGTTTCATCTAAAGCCGCACACATATTGCGGGATGGATTAACATGAAACTCTACACCACAGCAACAAGCGAACGCGGGAAACCCGCTACAAAAGGCGGAAATAGAGAGATAGTCATCGACATAAACATCGAACGTGTAACGATTGGACGCTTAGTGCTACGATATGAGGATATCAACACTCCACAATACACAGTGTATTTTTATCCTATATCGAACACAGAGGGAGGGAGAACTTTGCTTTTCAGCAAATAACAAGGGTTAAATTAAGAGCGATACTGTTTTAACAGAAACGCAAATAAAACCGCATAATACTAGCTTATGCGGTTTTTTTGTATGAGAAAAGCAGCCTATACATAGAAACCATTACACTAAACAGCAAAACCGAAAACTGATTCGAAAAACTCAACATCGGACGGGGCAGGCAAATTTATAAATAATATGAACAATAAATAAATGAGTAAAATCTTACTTTCAGGTGTTAAACCAACTGGCCGACCCCATGTCGGTAACTATTTTGGTGCGATGAAGCAATTTCTTGACTTGCAAAAAGACCATGAATCATTTGTTTTTATCGCTGATTTTCACGCAATAACAACAATTCAAAACTCACAAGAGCTTGCACAAAACACTCTTGATGTTGCAATCGACTACCTTGCAATCGGCCTTGACCCTCAGAAGACAATCATCTACAAGCAATCAGACGTACCCCAAGTGACGGAGCTTACGTGGATTTTAAACTGCCTTACAACTATGCCGTACCTCATGCGAGCACATGCCTTTAAAGATTCAGAAGCAAAGAATAAAGAAATAAATGTTGGCGTATTTGATTATCCAATTCTCATGGCCGCAGACATTTTATTGCCTTCCGCAGACGTTGTGCCAGTGGGAGAAGACCAAAGACAACATGTAGAAATCGCCCGTGACCTAGCAGAAAAATTTAATAATACGTTTGGCGAAACATTTAAACTACCAAAAGAACTTATTTTGAAAAATGTTCAAACTGTTCCAGGAACTGATGGACGAAAAATGAGCAAGAGCTATGGAAATACCATACCTCTCTTTGCTACACGAGAAGAAATCCAAAAGGCTGTTTTGGGTATTGTGACAGATTCAGGAGAGGGAATTCCCAAGCATGTCTACGCAATACACAAGCTTTTCAAGAGTCAAGCCGAGCTTAAACCTCTCTACGAAGAGCACAAAGGTAAGTATAAAGCCCTTAAAGACGCACTTATCGAGGATATAGATGCTTTTATTGCCCCACTTCGTACTAAAAGGGAAGAAATAGCGAAAGATAAGGATGCAGTAATTCAAATCCTCAAAAATGGCGGGCAAATTGCTTACAATCGTGTCGAAGAAAAGATGCAAGAAGTGAGGGGAAAAGTTGGACTTATTCTATAAATTTAGTATTATTTGAACAAAGCTTTGACGCCGATGACACGGCCGAGCTTAGAGAAGAAATTCGAAAGGAGAGTAGAACTCTAGGGGTTAAGCCCCTCACAGCTTCCAAAGAGAGCAAAGTAAGGTGGCACCGCGCATAAGAGCGCCCTTACAAATTCACCAGTTTCTGGCGGATTTGTAAGGGCTTTTTTATTAGAAAATTTATGAAGATACATTAAAAACTCGGTTAAATAAAATTATGAAAAACAGAATATACATAAAAGATTTAAAGGATCATAAAGACAAAGAGGTGACTATCGCTGGATGGGTAGATGTTCGTCGTGATCAAGGAAAAATGATTTTCTTTGAGTTTCGAGACATCTCTGGAAAGGTTCAGGGTGTCATTTTGCCAAATGCGAAAGAGGCTCACGCTGTCGGCTCAACCCTTCGCTCTGAATGGGTTGTTGAAGTTACTGGAAAGGTAAATTCTCGTCCTCCAAAGAATGTGCAGACTGAAAAACAAAATGGGGATATAGAGCTTGAAATACTCTCTATTAAGGTCTTAAACCAAGCTGAAACGCCTGTTTTTGAGCTTGGAACCAGTGGAATTGAGGTGGGTGAGGAAATACGCCTTGAACACCGATACCTCGACCTACGACGTGAAAGACTCCAGAAAAATATCCGCACTCGTCATAAGGTGACGAAGTTTATTCGTGACTATTTAGACAAAGAAAACTTTACTGAAGTAGAAACTCCAATCCTCACAAAATCAACTCCTGAAGGAGCTCGTGATTATATTGTGCCGTCACGCCTTGAACCAGGTAAGTTTTATGCACTCCCTCAATCACCCCAACAATACAAACAACTTCTTATGTCAGCTGGCATAGAACGCTATTTTCAAGTAGCAAAATGTATGCGTGATGAAGACACTCGAGGAGATCGTCAACCAGAATTTACGCAGATTGATATGGAAATGAGTTTTGTTGAGCAAGAAGATGTAATGGCTTTAAATGAAAAACTTCTTATTGAAATCGTTACAAAACTTTTCCCTGAAAAGAAAATTCAAGAAATTCCTTTTCCTCGAATGACATACAAAGAGGCTATGGAAAAATATCAGACGGACAGACCGGATGTACGTAAGGATAAAGAAGATAAAAATCTTCTCGCATTTTGTTGGGTAGTGGATTTTCCATTTTTTGAAAAAGATAAAAATACAGGAAACTGGACGTTCACTCATAACCCATTTTCTGCACCAAAACCTGAAGATACTACAAACCTCATGGAAGCAAAAAATGTTGGAGACATTCTCACAACTCAATACGACATTGTGTTAAATGGATTTGAAATAGGTGGAGGAAGTATTCGAAATCATAAACCAGAAGCACTTCTCAAAGTATTTGAAATTATGGGATACAAAGAAGAAGACGTGCGAGAAAACTTCGGTCATATGCTCAAGGCTTTTGCGTCTGGAACACCACCACACGGCGGAATTGCATGGGGTTTTGACCGTCTTCTTATGCTTCTTCTCAACGAACCGAACATTCGCGAAGTTATAGCTTTTCCAAAAACAGGTGAGGGGAGAGATCCAATGATGAAATCTCCTGCAAGTGTGAATCCAAACCAATTGAAAGAATTGGGAATTAAAATAGCTTAGAGGTTTTGACTGTCAGATTTTAGTAAATCAAGCCGAGGTTCGCTCCGCGAACCTCGGCTTGATTCTTATTAAAAAAACCTTCGGTGGTCACAGCTTTCCTGCTGTAACTCTGCCGAAGGTTGTGCGCTCTTATTTCCTTTTGAGAAACGCCGAAAGCGCAATCCGACCAATCTCCAGTATCGCCTCTGTACAGCATAGGAGGTGAACAATACTAGTTTTTCATCAGGGTATGAACATGATACTACAAAAATAGAATTCAACAAGAAACCTAATCTTATTTAGAAATAAAAAAACCGCTTTTGAACTTCAATACTCCCAATGTTAGAAGTTACAAGTTGCAAGCTTTACGTTACAATTCAGTGATGTCAGCCTACAAAGTAAAAGCGGGGGAGTTTGAGGGGCCGCTTGACCTGCTTTTGGATTTGATTGAAAAAAGAAAACTCCACATTAGCGACGTATCACTTGCTCACGTCGCCGATGATTATATTGCCTATGTAAAAAACTTGGGTGATTTTCCTATAGCCGAAAGTGCAAACTTTATTCTCATCGCCTCCACACTTCTTCTTATTAAATCAAAATCCTTGTTACCAGCACTCGAAATTACTCTCGAAGAACAAGAAAGTGTTTCAGATCTTGAAGACCGTCTCAAAAAATACAAGAGGATTAAAGAGCTCTCGAGCCATGTACAAGAACTGTTTGGTAAAAACATTTTGTTTTTCCGAGAACCACCAAAAAATATAAATCCTGTTTTTTCTCCTGATGAAGATATTAAAACAGCAAAACTTCTTGAAGCTGTTCGATCGATACTCCAGAACCTTCCGAAGCAAGAAAAAATTCCTGAAGTTATTGTACAGAAAGTAATCAGCCTTGAGGAAATGATAGGAAACCTAACTTCGCGCATCCAACACAGTCTTAAAATGAGCTTTAAAGATTTTTCAAAAGCCGGAAAAGTAGATAAGGTGAGTGTAATCGTGAGCTTCCTCGCTATGCTCGAACTTGTTAAACAAGGAGTAATTCAAGTAACTCAAGAGCGCGAATTCGATGATATAAGTATGGAAACAGGGTCAATCTCAGTTCCACGATATTAACAATGACCCAAAAAATTTTTCACCCAGCGGTTAAACCGCTGAGTAATTAAAAATTGATAAATTACGCATTATTGCGTACACCTTAAATAAATTAGTCCTCAAAAGGAGTCCACATCTGTCTAAAGCAAAATGACACTTGAGTAGAAAAAAGCTCCTCAATAACGTGTTAGAATACTGTCATGAATCTTGAAGCACAAATTGAAGCTACGCTCTTTTTTAAGGGTGAGCCGGTTAGTATAAAAAGTCTTGAGAAAACTCTTGAAAATTCACGAGAGAATATTGAAAATGCACTCAAGACTCTTGAAGAAAAACTTTCTGGTAGGGGAATCGTACTTGTTCGAAATGAAGATGAGGTAACTCTCGCCACAGCGCCCGACACAAGTCCTATTATTGAAAAAATAACCAAAGAAGAACTCGCTCGAGACCTTGGTAAGGCAGGCCTAGAAACCCTCTCTATTGTGCTATATTACGGACCAGTAGCTCGTAGAGATATTGATTATATTCGTGGGGTTAATTCAAACTTTATCCTTCGAAACCTTCTTATTCGAGGACTTGTTGAAAAGACAACAAACCCTGAAGACCAACGAGCATTTTTATACAAACCAACCTTGGAATTACTGTCATTTCTTGGTATAAACAATATCAACGATTTGCCAGAATATGAAGCTGTGCAAAAGGAATTAGAATCTTCGTTACAGACTAAACCAGCCGAAGAAAAATGAACGAAACAGAAACAGAACAAATAGCATTAGAACCTGCACACACGCTACTTGAGGCACCCAAAAAGCGTGTACCTTTTTGGGTTGGTATTTTTATTCTTGCAATACTGACACTCATTTTTGTTTCTATTGCATACCTTTTAAGAGAAATTCAAACTACCAAGGAAGTTCCTGTTGAACAAAATATTGCAGTGGAAATTCCTTCTCCTTATAACGACCTGTCGCTCGAAGCAAAAAGTATTGTTGTGTGGGATGTGGCAAATCAGAAAATTCTTTTTGCAAAAAATGAAAATGATGTTTTACCCCTCGCTTCTCTTACAAAAGTCATGGCAACACTTGTTGCAACTGATCTAATTCCTGGTTACACCACAATCATAATTGAAAAAGATTTTTTAAATGCTGAGGGTGATTCAGGACTTCTTCTCAATGAAAAATGGTCTTTTAAAGATCTTTCAAAATTTAGTTTAACTGTTTCTTCAAATGATGGTATGCGAGCTATAGCTTCTGTTGCTGGAGCGGTTCTTTCGAGCACTTCTGGTACTGACGAATACGAAACAGGGAGAAACGCTTTTATTGCTCGTATGAACAAAAAAGCAGAACAGCTTGGTCTTACAACCATGTCATTTAAAAATGAAACTGGTTTAGATGTTAATGAAGCACTTGGTGGCGCTCATGGTTCTGCATATGATATGGCTCGATTATTTGAATACACCATGAGCTCATATCCTGATGTTATTGAATCCACAAGAGAAGTATCTTTTAAAGTTTCTTCACTTAGTAAGTTTTCTCACAATGCAACAAACACCAACCCTTATGTAAGCGCTATACCCGGCATTATTGCCTCAAAAACAGGTTTTACTGACCTTTCGGGAGGTAACTTAGTGATAGCTTTCAACCCTGAACTAAAACGTCCAATTATCATTAGTGTTCTTGGATCCTCATATGAAGGTAGGTTTACAGATACCTTAAAACTCGTTGACGCAACACTTGATTTGATAAAGAGGGAAGACAGGTAGCTTTTAGCTGTTGGGTGTTAGCTTTTAGGAAAAAGGAAACAAAAGTTAAAATGTAGGAAATAGAATTTAGAAAAGAACAAATATCCGAAAAAAATATTCTCTTTACTATACGATGTATCGTATAATATTTTTTATAAAAAGTGCCCTGTCTAGAGATAACTCAGGAGTTCAACTCCTAAGTAACTTTTTAAGTTAGAATTACACCACACTCAACATCCTTTAAGGACTCTCCTTAAAGGAGATTGTTCTATGCGAAATATAGCTGCTATAGAACGGTTACTTTTGTATTACATGTTAAAGCCTACATGCTATAATTGCCATTGTGATTATAGATATTGTAAAAGTATTACTTCCTTCGGTTACGGCATTTTGTATTGGAATACTGATTACTCCAGCCATAACAAATTTTCTGTACACCCACAAAATGTGGAAGAAAAAAGCTGGTAAAACAGCTCTCGATGGAACAGAAGCAACTGTATTTAATGGTCTTCATAAAGACAAGGAAATAAACACTCCTCGACTTGGAGGAACAATAATTTGGATCTCTGCGGGTTTGACAGCACTCATTGCTTGGACACTTTCTCGAACTATTTCAGGTGATGTTTTAAGTAAATTAGATTTTGTAAGTCGAAACCAAACATGGATTCCTTTATTCACATTACTTACTGGAGCGGTTATTGGACTTATTGACGATCTTTTGGAAATACGAAGTGGTGCAGGTGGACTTTCACTTAAAAAAAGATTAGTGCTCGTTGGGGGAATTGGTCTTGCATGTGGAGTTTGGTTTTCATACAAACTAGACATTGTTTCAATTGGTTTACCATATGGAGGAGAAATATTTCTCGGCATACTCTTTCCAATCTTTTTTGCTCTCGTTACTATTTTTATTTATTCAGGTGGAGTTATTGATGGCATAGATGGATTAGCTGGTGGAATTTTTGCAAGCATGTTTACAGCATACGGAGGTATCGCTTTTTACCAACAACAAATAAATCTTGCAGCTTTTTGTATCACTATTACCGGTGCTATCTTAGCTTTTCTTTGGTTTAACATACCTCCAGCACGTTTTTACATGTCTGAAACAGGCTCAATGTCGCTCACCATAACCCTTTCTGTTGTTGCTTTTATGACTGACAGACTTGGTGGAGGGTATGGCATACTCGTTCTACCTATCATTGCCTTACCACTTGTTGTCACGACACTTTCTAATCTTATTCAAATTAGTTCAAAAAAATTCCGCGGAAAAAAAGTGTTTTTAGTGGCACCAATTCACCACCACTTTGAAGCGATTGGCTGGCCTCAATACAAAATAACAATGCGTTTTTGGATTGTAAGCATTGTCTGTGCAATGCTTGGATTCGCACTTGCACTCATTGGTTAAAAAAACAAAATTTTTAACCTACCAAAGTTTTTAAATATGTCCTGTATACAAATACTAAAAAATAAAAATATGATGATTAACAAATTGGCAAAATTGCCAGCTTGGTTTAAAAATTTAAGCTGATACATATGTCAAAAGGACGAACCGTAGACAAACCATTTCTTATTATTGTACTCATCCTTATCATAGGAGGTTTTTTAATTTTTAGCTCAGCTTCACTTGGACTCCTTACACAAGGAAGTGAAAAATTTTCTCAGGTTACCTTTAATCAGACTGTTCTGGGTCTTGTTGGCGGAATAATCTTTGGACTCATCACATGGAAGTTCGACTATCGAATCTGGAGAAAATATGCTCTTCTTATTTTCATCTTCGCCATCATTTTAAATATCCTCTTATTTATTCCAGGACTTGGTATAAGTCACGGTGGGGCAAGGCGCTGGATTGATTTGGGTTTTATTTCTTTTCAAACATCAGAAATTTTAAAGATAGGTTTTATTATTTACCTTGCAGCATGGCTCTCGAGTATTAAAGAGAAGGTGAGCGATCTCTATTTAGGGTTACTTCCATTTTGTGTACTTCTTGTTGTGCCAGCAGTTCTCTTAATGCTTCAGCCTGATACTGATACACTCGCAATCCTTTTCATGACAAGTCTTGCTATGTTTTTTACCGCAGGTGGTAAATGGAGACATGTACTCCTTCTTGTGGTTGTTGGTCTCTTGGCTCTTGGAGCTATTGCCCTATCTCATCCGTATGTTATGCAGAGAATTACAACATTTCTGAATCCAGAACAAGATCCACTTGGCGCAAGTTATCAAATACAGCAATCACTTATCGCTATCGGTTCTGGTGGAACCTTTGGTAGAGGATTCGGAAAAAGCCTTCAAAAATTTAACAACTTTCTTCCTGAACCAATAGGTGACTCAATCTTTGCTGTCATGGCAGAGGAATTTGGTTTCGTGGGGAGTGTTGGGCTTATTTTTCTCTTTATTGCCTTTGCAATTCGTGGTTTTATGATAAGTGTCCGTGCGCCAGATTCTTTTGGTGGACTGCTTACTTTAGGAATTGTTATACTTATTGTGTCGCAATCTTTTATTAACATAGGTGCGATGCTGGGTGTTTTACCTCTCTCAGGAATTCCTCTTCTTTTTGTAAGTCATGGTGGCACAGCATTATTCATAACACTCGTAGAAGTCGGAATTATTCTTAATATTTCAAAACAGTCTCATGTTTAATAAAGACATGAATACTATTAGAAATACAGTTGCACTAATATATAAAAAATGAAATACAAAAACATAATCAACATTATTATTAATTCACAGAGTCACTTATTAACTGCGACTTATTTCTAATGTTATGAAAATACTTTTTACAGGAGGTGGTTCAGGCGGGCATTTCTATCCAATTATTGCGGTCGCCGAAGAACTCAATATACTCATAAAAGAACATAAGCTTATAGATGTTCACCTTTATTACATGGCTCCTGATAGCTATAACGAGGGTCTTCTCTATGAAAATAATATTAAGTTTGTTAGAAGTCCTGCTGGAAAAATGCGTAGATATTTTTCACTACGTAACTTTTTTGATATTTTTAAAACAGCATGGGGTACATTGCGAGCACTATGGACACTCTTTAATATTTATCCCGACGTTATTTTCAGTAAAGGGGGCTATCCGAGCTTTCCTCCACTTTTTGCCGCTCGCATATTACGCATCCCTGTAGTTATTCATGAATCCGACACGGTCCCAGGAAGAGCAAATATTTGGGCAGGTAAATTTGCTAAACGAATCGCAGTATCCTACCCAGAAGCTGCTAAATTTTTTAAAAAAGAAAAAGTTGCTTACACAGGAAATCCAATCAGAAAAGAAATATTAGAAACACTCCCAACAGGAGCTCAGAGTTTCTTAGAGCTTGAAGACAACGTTCCTGTTATTACAGTACTCGGAGGATCACAAGGTTCACAACTCATAAATGAAATGCTCGTTGAGGCATTGCCAAAACTTATTGACTCATACCAAATAATTCATCAGACGGGAAAAATGCATTTACAAGAAATGAAAAATATCGCAAGTGTTGTTCTTGAAAAAAGTGACTTCAAAAATCGATATAAGCCGTTTGATTATCTAAACAATTTAAGTTTACGTATGATAGCTGGTACTTCGGCACTTATTGTTTCTCGAGCTGGTTCTACAATTTTTGAAATTGCCCAATGGAATATTCCAAGCATCCTGATACCAATAACAGATTCTAATGGTGACCATCAACGTAAAAATGCCTATGCATATGCTCGAACTGGTGCTGCTGTTGTTATTGAAGAGAGGAATTTAAATGGAAATATCCTCAGAGCTGAAATTGACCGAATCGTTAAAAGTACAGAAATTTCAGATACAATGAAAAAAGCAGCTGGAGAGTTTGCACAACCTCAAGCAGCAGAAAAGATTGCTAAAGAAATACTCTCAATTGCTCTAGGGCATGAAAAATAAAATATGTCAGACACACATAAACAAAAAATAATAGTGCGCTTTCCTCCGTCACCGACAGGCTTACTTCATGTCGGAAGTGTAAGAACGGCTCTTTTTAATTATCTTTTTGCAAAACAAAATGGAGGTGATTTTATACTGAGAATAGAAGATACTGACAAGGAGCGTTCAA
>Ga0163148_10000811_pt1 | contig 42467 bp, 31 predicted proteins | sample OliLakLV19MP7P2_FD_148606 | JGI IMG/M metagenome (GOLD analysis project Ga0163148, IMG submission 148606) | Freshwater microbial mat bacterial communities from Lake Vanda, McMurdo Dry Valleys, Antarctica- Oligotrophic Lake LV.19.MP7.P2 | ecosystem: Environmental > Aquatic > Freshwater > Lake >... | reverse complement strand
AGGAGATAAGAATGGAGCAATAGAAGATTACAACAAAGCAATAGAATTAAATCCTAATTATTCAGATGCATATATGAATAGAGGAAACTGCAAAGACGATTTAGGAGATAAGAATGGTGCAATAGAAGATTACAACAAAGCAATAGAATTAAATCCTAAAAATTCAATGGCATATTACAATAGAGGAATCTGCAAAGCAGGTTTAGGGGATAAGAATGGTGCAATAGATGATTACAATAAGGCAATAGAATTAGATCCTAATTATTCAGAAGCATATAATAATAGAGGACTCTGCAAATCCGATTTAGGAGATAAGAAGGGTGCAATAGATGATTACAACAAAGCAATAGAATTAAATCCTAAAAATTCAGAAGCATATTACAATAGAGGACTCTGCAAATCCAATTTAGGAGATAAGAAGGGGGCAATAGATGATTACAACAAAACAATAGAATTAGATCCTAATTATTCAGAAGCATATAATAATAGAGGACTCTGCAAATCCGATTTAGGAGATAAGAAGGGTGCTTGTATTGATTTAAACAAAGCATTGGATTTAGGATTATATCAAGCAGAAAGTGCAATTGAAAAATATTGCGATTAATTTACTTAAACAAAGTTTAAACCAAAAAAAGGTGGGCTATTTCTAACCCACCTTTTTTTTATTCAATTCTTATTTCTTCTCGTTGTCGTCCACTACTGTGTAGTCAGCTTCTTCCACTGTGCTTTCAGGCTCTGGGCTTGGGGCTGCTTGCTCCGCAGTTGGGGCTGCTCCGCCACCATCGGCATACATATCCTTACTTGCTTCGCTCCAAACGTTGTTTAGTTCGTCCATTGCGGCACGAAGGTCGGCAGGGTTGTCTTTAATAGCTTTCGCCAAACGGTTTTTTCCTTCTTCTATTTTAGCCAAATGCTCAGGTTTCAATTTGCCACCAAGCTCTTTGAGCTGACTTTCAGTAGAGTGCAAAAGTGCATCTGCCTGATTGCGTAAGTCCACTTCTTCTTTGCGTTTTTTGTCGTCTTCAGAATTTTTAACAGCATCGTTTTTCATTTTCTCAATTTCTTCTTTGCTCAATCCGCTAGAAGATTCGATACGAATGTTTTGCTCTTTATTAGTTGCTTTGTCTTTCGCATTCACCGATAAAATACCATTTGCATCTATATCGAATGTAACTTCCACTTGAGGAGTGCCACGCATAGCTGGTGGAATTCCGTCCAAATGGAAACGTCCAAGCGAGCGGTTGTCTCTTGCCATTGGGCGTTCACCTTGCAAAATATGAATTTCCACAGAAGACTGATTGTCCGCAGCAGTAGAGAAAACTTCCGACTTACGAGTTGGAATAGTAGTATTGGAAGGAATCATAGGAGTCAAAACGCCACCCATAGTTTCGATACCAAGCGTTAATGGAGTAACGTCCAAAAGTAATACGTCTTGTACGTCACCAGCCAAAACACCACCTTGGATAGCGGCACCAATAGCGACAACTTCATCTGGATTCACACCTTTCGATGGCTCTTTTCCGAAGAAGTTTTTCACTAATTCTTGAATTTTAGGGATACGAGTAGATCCACCCACTAAGATAACTTCATTGATTTGGCTAGTAGAAATTCCAGCATCTTTGATAGCTTGTTCGCAAGGTTTCAAAGTAGCATTGAAGAGTTCAGCACAAAGAGTTTCAAATTTAGAACGAGTAATCGTAACGTTTAAGTGTTTAGGTCCATCTTGAGTAGCAGTGATAAATGGTAAATTCACATCTGTTTGAAGCATTTGTGAAAGCTCAATTTTAGCTTTCTCTGCCGCTTCTCTCAATCTTTGCAAAGCCATAGGGTCTTTACGCAAATCCGTGCCTTCCATTTTGTTAAACTCATCGGCAAGGAAATCAATTAATTTTTGATCGAAGTTATCGCCACCAAGGTGAGTATCACCATTAGTAGATTTCACTTCAAAAACTCCATCGCCAATTTCAAGAATAGAAACGTCGAAAGTACCACCACCAAGGTCATAAACCACGATAGTCATATTCTGACCTTTTTTATCCAAGCCATAGGCCAAAGCAGCTGCAGTCGGCTCATTGATAATACGGCGAACTTTAAGTCCAGCTATTTCGCCAGCGTCTTTTGTTGCCTGACGTTGAGCATCGTTGAAATAAGCAGGAACAGTGATAACGGCTTCGTCCACTTTCTGACCTAAGTAATCTTCGGCAGTTTGCTTCATTTTAGTCAAAATCATAGCTGAAATTTCTTGAGGAGAGTATTGTCTGCCATCAATATCAACTTTCACAGAAGCGTTATCCATAGAGCCAACAATAGTGTAAGGCACCATTTTAGTTTCTTCGTTTACTTCGTCTAATTTGCGTCCCATAAATCTTTTTACAGAATAAACTGTATTTTTAGGATTAGTGACAGCTTGTCTTTTTGCAGCTTGACCCACAGCACGTTCGCCAGATTTTGTGAAGCCAACCATAGAAGGAGTGGTGCGCTGTCCTTCAGAATTTGCGATTACTTCGGGCGAAGAGCCTTCCATTACCGCTACGCAAGAATTTGTAGTACCTAAGTCGATACCAATGATTTTACCCATTTTTGAACCTTATTAATTTAAATTATGAATTTATGTCAGTTTGAATTGTGCCAATTTGTCTTTGTTTTCGTGTCAATATGACTGAAAACACTTAAAACTAGTAGCTAAATCATATAATGAAAATGCTGTGCCAAGTTTAGTTTGGGTTAATAGAGAAAGGGTTAACTTAGTTATAATGCAAGTACTTACTATGTTCCTCCCCAAAAACGAAGGTGTCAACTTGCTAACGGTGGGTGTTGGGTCTACCAAAAAGAATCACAAAAAATCTTGTTATCCTTGATTCAAAATTTAGTTCTGCTTTGCCAACCACCTCCGTTAGCGGAGGACAATTTTTCACTCATAACTTCAAACTCATATCTCATAACTCATTTCTGTTTCGCTTGGCACTCTAGTTGCCTTAAATAATTAAGGGTTAATACTTATTGATTTAAGTCTAATATTGAGCTAATTTGCTTAATATTAGACTAATGTTTCTATATAAACAAAAAATATGTACAAAATGAAATGGAATTCCTTCTTGTATTTACTACTAATGTTAATTAGTAGTAAATTTATGTTTTCTGCCGATTGGACTGCAAGTCCATCTGGCACAGCAAATAGCCTTTGGGGTATGTATTTCTTGAATGACAATGTTGGTTGGGTGGTTGGCGTTGGAGGGACGATTCGCAAAACAAATGATGGTGGGACAACTTGGATTGCACAAACTAGTGTTATAATTGGTTTTTTAAACCAAATACGATTTGTAGATGCTAACAATGGATGGATTGTAGGTGACCCTGGAGTAATATTAAACACAACCGATGGCGGCACAAATTGGGTGCAACAGACTTCTGGTTCAACTACTAAATTTTTGAGTTTATCATTTGTAAATTCTAACTATGGCTGGGTGGTCGGTGAAACAGGGGAAATACTAAAAACTACCGATGGTGGAACAAATTGGGCAACTTTAACCTCTGGCATAACTCAAAAACTATGGGGGGTTGATGCAGTTAGCACAAGCAATGTGTTTGCTTGCGGAGAAGTTGGGATTATATTGAAAACTACTGACGGTGGTATAAATTGGAACACTCAAAATTCTACAACTTCAAATGTGGTTTGGGATTTTTCTTTTGTTTCTGAAACTAAAGGGTGGGCTGTTTGCGATTCTGGCATTATATTGCAAACGCTTGACGGAGGTGCAAATTGGATAAGGCAAACTAGTCCAACTACGGAAGGATTATATGATGTACATTTTGTGAATGACAATTATGGCTGGGCTGTGGGCGCAACAGGCACAATACTGCGAACAACTGATGGCGGAGCTAATTGGACTTTTCAAACATATTCGGGTTTTACTGCAAATTCACTTTTAGTAAGAGTATATGTTACTCAGAATTTGGTTGGTTATATTTCTACTGAAAATGGTGGATTTTTGATTTATAGTTTAAGTAGTGCAGTGCTTACCACAAGTTCCATAAGTTCAATAACCAATACAAGTGCTATTTCTGGTGGTAATATATCGAGCGACGGAGGTGCAAGTGTAACAGCAAGAGGTATAGTTTGGAGTACTATAGCTAACCCAACTATTGCCCTTTCAACCAAAACAACTGACGGCACTGGTACTGGTGCATTCACATCAAATATCACTGGTTTATCTGCTGGAACTACATATTATGTTAGAGCTTATGCAATAAATTCCGAAGGTACAGCTTATGGAAGTCAAACTTCTTTCACAACTACTGGTAGTCAAAACAATACTCCAACTATTCCTAACAATGGCGATGGCAATGGCGATGGTATTGTAGATTCATTGCAGAGCAGTGTGGTAACTATTTTGAATCAAGTATCAAATAGTTATATTACAATTATTTCGCAAAATGGTAATGCTTTAAATAATGTGGAGATATTATCTGCTTCAACTGACAATAATTATACCTATCCGTATGGTTTTGCTAAATTTAGTATAAACTCTTCATCGGCAAGTATTAAAATAATTTATCATAACGTAAGCTCCCTTACAAATTATATTTATAGAAAACAAAATATAAATGGCAATATATTCACTATGCCAAATGCGGTATTTGGCTCTGAAATAATTGGTGGGCAACAAGTAGCAACCGTAACATTTTCACTAACAGATGGCGGCATAGGAGATTTTGACGGAATTGTGAATGGGGTGATTACTGATCCTGGAGGACCAGCCGTAGCAGTTTCAAATATCCCAACTTTGAGCGAATGGGCAAGGATTAGTTTGGTTCTAATAATGATTTGTTTTGGAGTATGGTATTTAAGAAACAGGCAATTGTTATTTTGAAATTAATTATATTAATATTATTCATACTTGGAAGCAATGTTGTATTTGCTCAGAAAGCCCTATATGCATGGGGTCTAAATAGTAATGGACAATTAGGAATTGGTAATAATACTGATGTAAACGTTCCAACAAGAGCAGGGATATATACAAATTGGAGTTCAATTTCAAGCGGTAATTTCCACACTATTGGAATTAATACTGATGGTGAAATATGGACTTGGGGATATAATAATTATGGACAATTAGGCATTGGAAATTTAATACAAAAAACTGCTCCAGTGAGAGTTGGTACAGATAATAATTGGAGAATAGTAGCTGCAGGTTCGGATATTTGTGTAGCAATTAAAAATGACAATACGCTATGGGGCTGGGGAATAAATCAAGCTGGAAATTTTCAACTTGGGCTGGGAGTCTCGGGTGTTAGGAATTCTCCTGTGCAAATTGGTACTGACAATGACTGGAGTACAGTAGATGCAGGTGGTGATTTTGGAGTTGCAATAAAGACCAACGGCACAGTATGGGCTTGGGGAGTAAATGATTATGGACAAATGGGCGATGGAACTTTAATAAATAAAAGTGTCCCAACTCAAATAGGCACTGACACTGATTGGGCAAAAGTATTTTGTGGTGGGGAGCAAACGTATTTAATTAAAACAAATGGTACTTTATGGGCGACTGGCAGAAATCATATAAATCAATTGGGTAATGGTAATAATACAGATATTTTAACATATTCTCAAATAGGAGTGGCGAGTGATTGGGTATATGTAAATATAATTGGTGGGGCCACAGTTTCTACAAAAGCAGACAATTCTTTGTGGCTCTGGGGTTATAATGGTAACTATCAATTGGGTCTGGGAAATCAAACTAATCAAACATCACCAATAAAATTTGGTACCGACAATGAATGGTCCTCAGCAGCCACTAGTAGATTAGCAACTATAGCTACTAAAACAGATGGTACACTTTGGGGTTGGGGAAACAATCAAAATGGTGCTGTTGGAGATGGTTCAATTATGAATATTACTTCATTCCAAAGCACACCTTACCAAATTAGTACAGTACCATACTGGGGTAAAGTATTTGCAGGTTTTCGTTCATCTTTTGCATTTTTAAATTTAGTAGTTCCTGTTTGCTCCACAAGTTCTGAAGTAAATTTAATTTATAATGCGGTAAATGTTAGTGGCGATGTAACTTATGATGGAGGTGAAAGTATTACTTCGAGAGGTATAGTTTACTCTGCTAACTCTGCACCAACTATTTCTGATAACGTATATTATATTTCAGGAACTACAGGAACATTTACAGAAACTATAAAAAATTTAACTTCTGGCACTACCTACTATGCACGTACATTTGCAATAAATTCAATTGGGGTTGGCTATGGAGATATTATTACATTCACTACTCCATTTAGCGATGAAGACTACGCACCCAACAATGGAGATGGCAATAATGATGGTATAAAAGATAGTGACCAAAACTATGTGCATTCTATATTTAATACAAACACTCAAAAATATATAACAATTGTTTCATTAGATAATTATGAAATATTAAATCCAATCATACAAGTGGCAGCCGACAGTTTGTATTATTACCCAGGTGGATTAGTTAAATTCACAATTGCTCAAAGCCAAGCAAATATGAAAATAATATATCACAGCATACAGTCATTAGCAGGTAATGGTTTTAGAAAATTAAATTCTTTGAATAAATATTTCTTTCTTCCAAATACATTGTTTGGAGTAGAAATAATAGATGGCAAATATACGGCGACTGTTAGATTTACATTGACAGATGGTGGAATTGGCGATTATGACGGCGAAACAAACGGTTCAATAACTGACCCTGGTGGCCCTGCTATTCTAGCACTTAATGCAAATATCCCAACTTTGAGCGAATGGGCAAGGATTAGTTTGGTTCTAATAATGATTTGTTTTGGAGTATATTATATAAAGAAAAAAATATTATAAATAATATTTAATCTATTTGAAATTATGAATAATCACAATAAAGCCCAATCTTTCGATTGGGCTTTTCTTATTTTTTAAGATTTTCTTTGAATTGTTTTTTGAATTTAGTTACTTTCGGATTAATCACAGCTGCACAATAGGACTGATTTGGGTTCAGCTCAAAATAGTTCTGATGATAATCTTCGGCAGGATAGAATACAGGCATCGGCGATACTTCTGTTATAATTTTACTTGAATAAACTTGCTCTTCAGTAAGTTTTTTAATCATTGATTCTGTTGCAGATTTCTCAGCATCACTATTATAAAAAACAACTGAGCGATACTGAGTTCCTTCGTCGCCACCTTGTCTGTTTAAAGTGGTTGGGTCGTGCGATGAAAAGAAAGCCAATAGCAATTCATCGTAGGTAATCTTTGTTATGTCGAAATATATTTGTGCAACTTCAGCGTGTCCAGTTGTGCCGGTACAAACTTCTTTATATGTTGGGTTTGCATTGCGTCCGCCTGCATAGCCAGAAACTACTTTTTCGACACCCTCAAGCTCTTGGAAAACTGCTTCTACGCACCAAAAACATCCACCACCAAATGTTGCTGTATCAAGATTTGCATTGCTCATAACTTTATTATCTCCGTGTATTTTGTCGCCTGCGTTGCTTTTGGCATCGTTCGAGCAAGATGCAATTAGCAAGCAAACTAACAATGTTAGAATTTGATATTTCATTACTGTACGTTTATAGATTAATTGACGAATAAATACAATTCTAAATGTACTAACGTGCAATCAATAAATAAATTACAGAATGGGCTCTCATTGGTATAGGTATGTTGCTATTGTCGAATTGTATATTCTTGATTGTCTTTCTGCTTTCAGCATATAACTTTTCTGCCAAAACGTATGAATGATTCTCGTCCGATTGGAACGACGCAATAATTAATTCCCTTCCATTTGCAAGAGCTTCTATTTTTTTAATCAATTCAATTTCTTGACAGTCTTCCCAAGTTTTGAAATATATTGGGTATATTTCATATCGTTTATCATTTGCAACAATTGTTGCGTCACTAACTTTTTTGCTTGTGAGCAAATCCAAATTGAATTGTTTTTCCGATGAAGTAATAGTATTTATGATAGAAATTTTAATTGAATCTAAATCAGCAAGTTTGCTCTGAATTTGCAATAAGTCAAGCATTGCTCCCGATTCAGTTTTTTCAAAGCGAAGGAATTTCTTTTCATTGCCAATAATTGCAGAAAATTGATAATCTGCCAAATCAATATTATTTAGAGTTAATGAAACTTTTGAAGGGTTAATGTCTAATGTGTCGCTGTTTACATAAGTGAATATGTTTAATGGTTTATTCACTTTCATAAAAATAGTTTGCTCTTTAGGATTATCTGTATAGTTATATTTGAATGCGATTCGCTCCTCATCTATATTCATTGAATTTACTAAAAACTCTTTAATGAAATTTGCTTTTGTGTCAGCAAGGAATTTAGAGTTTTTTGCAGAATCGAGCTCCAATTTGTTCAATGTTCGAATTATTAATGTGAGTTTTTCATTTTTATTTTCAAGTAAATAATCACCCATATTTCTTATGTTTTCAATTTCATAAAATTGGTCTGTGCTAGCTTTTACATTGTAATCTGAGTAAAAATTATACGCAAGTTTAATTCTTTCTCTCCGCAAGTTTAATTTAATATTTTCTTGATCGAGCTTTGAAGTAGCCAATGCTATAATATTTGTATGGTTTTGCTTAACTGTCCCAAATTGTGCCAAATATAAATCCAAACCGCCTTTACCACCTGGTTTATTTGAAGAATAAATTGCCCTATTAGCTGTGATTTGAGCAAAGTCACTTTCGTCATATTCTGTGTTAAGTTCTAGTAATGGCGATGGTCTTTGCCACAGTCCATCTTGTTTAGTGCTAACAAATATATCATAACCGCCTTTACCACCGAAACCATTTGTTGCAAAATAAAGTGTATCTTCGGATTGTAAATAAGGAGTTATTTCGTTTTCTTCGGAGCTAAGTTCTGTAATTAAATTTGGTTCAGACCAATTTCCAGAGTTATCTCGAAAAGATTGATATAACTCGGTCTTGTGTGTAGTTATATTCTCGGCTGCAATAACCATTGATTTGCCAGATTGAGATATTGTTGTATGTGAAACAAATCTATTATCTGAAAACAGTTCTAATTCCTTACCCTTTAAATATTGCCCATTTGCTAATCGGAATGAATAGACACGCATAACTGATTTTTTCTTGATTTTCTTAAAAGTAGAAAAATATCCCTCAGCTTCATTTGCAAAAGATAGATAGGATTGGTTGTTCCTTTCTTTATTCAAATCACCTTTGATTAGCTGTGGAACAGAATAAATATTTCCTTCATAATTCGAAATATAGAATTTTGAAAAATTACTATTATTAGAATTAAATATAATACCTTTTCCATCAGGCAGATGTCTTGCAGCAAATTCATCTTTATTGGTGTTTAATGCAGTAAGTGGCTCTAGCTCTTGCCATTCATTAGCCGATAGGCAAAAGTTTAATCCAAACAAATATATAAATAACAATTTTATCAAATTATTCTTTCACCTTGAGTTTCACATCGTTCAAATCCCAGCGAGCTTTGGGCTTTATTGTGCCATCTATTAAATAAGATTTTTCAGAGAAACGGAAAGGGTATGGATAGCCATTGTCGAATTTACCATTACTATTGACATCGCAAAAACAATCCATTTTGTATTCTGCTGGTTGTAAATTCTCTAAAGAGAAAGCTCCATTTTTCACTTCGGTAGTGATTGTTCTTTTGTCGCCAGTTCTAAAATTCAACAATAACTTCCCTACACAATCTGGTGCATTTTGAATAACACCTGTCACGTTTGAACCAATTTCTTTAGCAATTGTTTTAAATTTTATAGTTTTTTCAATTGTCGAATCTTTTTTGTCGTCTTTGAATTTAGCACTAAATTCATATTTACTATTTTCTTCCCAACCATTTGGTAAGCTAATGTAGTAAATGGAATTATCTTTTTGCTTTAAATCAAAAGATTTCTCAGTACCCAATTGAGTAAGTTTAAATGAGATATTGTTTTTTGGTAATGGTCTATTCAGCTCCAATTTAATTGATGCCCCAAAAGCTATTGTAGAGCTATCATTAGGCGATAATTGTTTTAGTAATGGAAGCGAATCTTTAATTGAATTAGTGGAAAAGAAGGTAAGCCCACTCGGCTTATCAAGTAAATTTCCTGCAAAATCTTTTATTGATTTAGTAGAATCATAATCCAAACGGTATTCTTCTTCTTTAGTAAATTCAGAATTAATATAAACTTGTATTTTATTATTAGCTCCTAAGAATTTATAATCCAGTATAGCTAATTCCTTATTATTTTTAAGTGATGTGAACTTAAATGCACTTGCAGAGAGTGTTAGTGAATCAACTTCTTCGCTAAATTCAATTATAAGCGATGTTTCATTCTGTGAAGTAAGCGATTGCACTCTCGGTGGAGTGTTATCAACAGCTTTTCCTAAAACTAAACTGACATTAGGCACAACAGAGTTTCCAATTTGGTAATCTTCAACAGCCGAAGCATATTCATCGGTGTTGAAATTGAAAATTCCATCTTTTTGTTTGTCGCCAATTGCAAATATTCTGTATTTCCCAGCTTTCAAACCAACAATGCTAAAGTTACCATTTGAGCCAATAGGCACTTTGTAATCTGGCGGAGTTTTACCGATATTTAATGTATCACCTCTTGTGCCATCTATTCTAAAGGCAAAGGCAAAAAGCGAAGAATTTTTCTCGACGTCTATATGTCCGCTAATGCCACCACTATCAACTTGGCTGCCAGTAGAAAAAACAGCATTTAAGCTCTGCTTTGGTTTATTGCCAAGGAAATCGGAGTATTCAGTACCAATTTGGATTGAATAAGTAGTGTTTGGCTGCAAAGTATCAAGAAATTCCAAAGTCAAATCTCTACCACTCCAAATAGGACGGTACTTTATAGAAGGAGTAATGTTTAGATTATCAACCAAGCTTGTCTTGTTCAAATAGCGGTTGAATTCAAGCTCAATTTCCTTACCATTGAAATTGGTGGAAAAGTTTGCTGGTTTCAGCACCAAGACCTCTGGCTGAGTGGTATCCTTAGCTCCGCCCGATGGTGCTTGTACAGTTGCACAGCCATCAAACAAAGATAAAGAAGCAATTAAAGCCAAGAAAGTAAATATTTTAGTAAAATTATTCATATTTAGACTTGCAATTTAACTGAATTACGGAATAATTCTATATATTGGTGCATTATGATTAAAAAAATTTGGAATATTATCTCAGAATTTGGCGACCGACTAGATAGACATAACATCTATTTGCTCGCTGCTGGTATCTCTTTTAACATCATATTGTACATTCTACCTCTGTTTTTGGTGCTACTTTTCATATTGACGAACTTTTTCGATTACAACAATGTGATGAATGTTATCCAAGAGCTTGTACAAAATATGATGCCTAAAAATGCAAGTACAAAAGAAGTGATGCAGACCATTACAACAGAAGTTGGTTTGATTTTCAATAAGAGTTCATATCTTGGTTATATTGGGATTGTCCTTTCGCTATGGGTTTCCTCCACTTTAATTAGTGCTTTTCGAAGCTCATTGAACAAAATCTTCCAACTGGAATCACCGAAATTCTTCCTTATATATAAATTGAAAGATATTCTACTTACGATTATCTTCACAGTGCTAATTTTGATATACTCTTATGCACTCCCAATAGTTTCAATTAGCAACTCTTTGATAGAAACAATTTCACCAAATAGAATTGAATGGTTAGTTTCGGGAATAATGCTGAGCTTATATTCAATGTTGACAGGTACAGTACTTTATTACTTTATATTTAGCTATGTGCCAAACAAAATAATTCCACGAAGAGCAAGATATAGTTCCACTCTGATTTGCGTTGTTTTGATGGAGATATCACGAAATATTTTTTCTTGGTATATTAGCACAGTTGCAGATTATGGGAAGTTCTACGGCACTTATGCTATAATAGTGTCAATAGCTTTTTGGATATACTACTCCTCATTGATAATTCTTTTATCAGCAGAAATAGGCAAAATGTATTCAGATTTAAAAGAAAGGGAAAGGTGATAAAAAATTATTTTAATATATGGCTACTTAAAATTATATAATTTCGTCTCTTCCTAAAATCTTTTATGAAACTGGAAAAATACTTTGGAAAATCAGAACATTTTAATCATTGGCGGCACAAGTGGAATTGGTACTGAGCTTGTCCGTAAACTTAATCAATCAAATGCAAATGTTTATTTGGCTAGCCGTACTGCTAATAATTTAGAGGGGTTGCAATATGTTAGCCATCAAACAATTGATGTAACAAAAGAATTTCAATTGACTAATTTGCCTACAAAACTAGATGGCTTAGTGTACTTGCCTGGCACAATCAACTTAAAGCCATTCTCTCGAATTAGCGACGAGGATATTTTAAATGAATTCAATATAAATGCACTTGGTGCTGTGCGTGTTATTCGCCAAGTTTTACCAAGCTTGAAAGCAAGTGAGCAATCTTCTATTGTACTATTTTCAACTGTTGCATTCAAAGTTGGCATGCCATTTCATCTCTCCATTGCAATGGCAAAAGGTGCTGTGGAAGGAATTACTCGCACTTTGGCTGCCGAACTTTCGCCTAAGGTTCGAGTCAACTCTATCGCTCCTTCCCTTACTGAAACTCCATTAGCAGCAAATATTGTAAACACAGAAGAAAAGCGAAAATTTATCTCCGATAAAAACCCAATGAAACACATAGGCAAACCTGAAGAAATTGCTGGTTTAGCAAAGTTTCTACTTTCTAAAGAAGCAAGTTGGATTACAGGACAAATTCTTTCTGTTGATGGCGGAATGAGCACACTTAAGTTGTGAGATGTAAATAAAATCAATATGAAAAAAAAAACTTTAACAAAAGACCAGCAAACCGAACTTCTTTCTATTCTGCAAACACGTTTTGAGAAAAATGTGAATCGGCATATTGGTATTCAATGGGTGGAAGTACAAACAAAACTGGTAGCTAACCCAGACAAAATGTACGCACTTAATTTAATGGAAACTACTGGAGGCGAACCAGACGTAGTTGTTTATGATGCAAAGTCAAATGAATTTATCTTCTTCGATTGTGCTGAAGAAAGCCCAAAAGGTCGCCGCAGCTTATGCTACGACCGCAAAGCTTTGGAATCCCGAAAAGAGAATAAACCTGCAGATAATGCAATGGATGTAGCAACTGAAATGGGGATTGAATTATTAACCGAGGAACAATACAGAGAATTGCAAACGCTTGGTCATTTTGATTTGAGAACATCGAGTTGGGTGCAAACGCCAGCTGAAATCAGAAAACTTGGTGGTGCCATTTTTTGCGACCGAAGATACAACAAAGTATTCACTTACCATAACGGAGCAGAGTCGTACTATGCAGCGAGAGGCTTTAGGGGTGTTGTGAGGGTGTGAAAGGAGAAAAAGAAATTATATATACTTCAATATTATTTATTTAAACTCTTTTAAAAAAGATGCTTAAGATTTATAAAATAATTTAGATTAATATAACTATTATGAAAAGAGATTCAATACTAATAAGAACCAACTCGGACAATTTAGATTTTCAATCTTTTGTTAAAGATTTGGATATTGATTTGGCTATTCGAGATGGAGAAGAATACGCATTTTTTGCACAGTATAATAAAATTGATGCAATAAAATATGTAGTTGTTGCTTACCAAGGCGATTTACCAATTGGCTGTGGAGCTATCAAGGAATACGAAACAAATGTAATGGAAGTCAAACGAATGTTCGTACCATTGGAAAAAAGAGGAAAAGGAATAGCATCTATTGTTCTGAAAGAATTAGAAAGCTGGGCAAAAGAACTTGGCTACAAAAAGTGCATTCTGGAAACTGGCATTAAACAACCAGAAGCAATTAATCTCTACCACAAAAATAATTACACAATAACTCCTAACTATGGACAATATGCGGAAGTAGCAAGTAGTGTTTGCTTTGAGAAAAAGTTGTCATAAATAAAAAATCTCCACCTTTTTTCAGAGTGGAGATTTCGAGTCTAAATTATTTGTTTAGCTATTCTAATTTAACTATTCATTGAGCTAAGGAATTCTTTATTGTTACGGCTTCCTTTCATTCTATTTAAAAGGAATTCCATTGCTTCCACTGGCGAAAGCTCATGAAGTACTTTGCGTAGAACCCAAATTCTATTAAGGTCGTCATTGCTAAGTAGTAATTCTTCCTTACGAGTACCAGATTTATTAGCTTCAATAGCTGGGAATATTCTACGTTCAGAGATTTTTCTATCTAATACAAGCTCCATATTACCAGTACCTTTGAATTCTTCAAAGATTACCTCGTCCATTCTAGAACCAGTATCTACTAAGGCAGTAGCTATAATAGTTAATGAGCCGCCTTCTTCTACGTTTCTGGCAGCACCAAAGAATCTTTTAGGTCTGTGCAATGCTTGAGCGTCCACACCACCAGATAATATTTTACCTGAATGCGGCACAACAGTATTATAAGCACGAGCCAAACGAGTAATTGAATCTAATAAAATTACCACGTCTTGCTTAGCTTCCACAAGGCGTTTAGCTTTTTCTATTACCATTTCGGCAACTTGCACGTGTCTTTCTGGTGGCTCGTCGAATGTAGAAGCTACCACTTCAGCACGAACAGAGCGTTCCATATCGGTAACTTCTTCTGGACGTTCGTCAATTAGAAGCACAATAAGCACCACTTCTGGGTGGTTTTTAGCAATAGCATTTGCAAATTGTTGCAATAATATTGTTTTACCAGATTTGGGAGGCGAAACGATTAATCCACGTTGTCCCTTTCCGACAGGTGAAAGTATATCCACAATCCGCATAGGCATATTGTTTGGATTGTCTTCCAAAATAAGTCTTTTAGTTGGGTAAAGCGGAGTCAAGTTGTCGAATATAGTGCGTTCACGCATAATATCTGGGTCAACAAAGTTCACACTTTCCACTTTCAAAAGAGCATAAAATCTTTCTTGGTCTTTTGGAGGTCTCACCAATCCCTTGATTGTATCGCCAGTTCTAAGCACAAATTTTTTGATTTGCGAAGGAGATACATAGATGTCATCGGGAGAAGGTAAATAATTGTAACTTTGAGAGCGAAGAAAACCGTAACCATCGGGTAGCACTTCGAGCACTCCACCGCTGGCTATTAATCCCTCGTTATTTTTTTCTTTCTGTTCAATTCGAGATTGAGCTTCTACAATCTTCAGAATTAGCTCTTGCTTTCGCAAACCACTAATTTCTTGAACTCCAAGAGTTTTGGCAATTTCGGTAAGCTCTACAATTTTCTTTTGTTTAAGCAATGTATGGTCAATTATTTCAATTGCAGTTGCATTGCCATTGACGGGTGGAGCAGGAGGTTGAGCAGGTGGAGTATGTGGAGTGCGAGTGTAATCTCTAGCCCCAACTGGTTTTCGTGTTGTCATTTCACGCCTACCTGTAGTGGGACGTCTGCTAGAACCACCAGAATAGTTCGAATTATCCTTGTTTTGCATAGAAAAATTAAAGTTGAACAAATTTTAAAAAGCCAATGTTAAGCCGTTTATCTTTGGAAGATTTTCAGAAATGAATGTCAGAAAATTGTGATTTGCTTAACTTGGGGAGATTATCCACAGCAAATTTACATTAAATAAGTTTTTTTTCAAAGAAATAAATGCAAAATCATGAATTTTCTTTAAAATAAGTCGTACTTTAGATTTTTGTATTCTATGTGTGTTTTCTTTGAAAGATGCTATCCTATTGATATTTAAGTCTTTATTTAGCAAAAGACTTTTCAGAAATGAAAAGCGATTTTTTTTAAATTATGCTGTTTACATTTCTTTAGTTCGTAAATTTGTAATCTTGTTAATCAAACAAATCTAAAAATAAATATGAGAAAACTCTTAAGTTTAGTTCTTTTTGCTTCTACTTTCCTCTCTTCTATTGCGAAAGAATATCCCGAATCTAACTTTTTACAAAATTCTAGACAATTAGTTTACGAAGGGAAACGCTCAGGCGAGGGTTATTTTTCGCCAGATGGCAAGAAAATAATTTTCCAAAGCGAGCGATTGGCAGACAATCCATACTATCAAATCTTTATCTTAGATTTTGATAATGGTGAAGTTAGTCAAGTTTCGACTGGTATTGGCAAAACCACTTGCCCTTATTTTGAATTTGGCGGTGGCAAAAGAATACTTTATGCTTCATCGCATTTGGACCCTATGGCAGTGCAGAAACAAAAAGATGAATTAGAATTTAGAGCTTCTGGTAAAAAAAGACGTTATGCTTGGGATTACGAACCTGAGATGGATATTTTTTCTGCTGACCAAGACGGCAAGAATATTAAAAGATTAACTAGTGAACTTGGCTATGATGCAGAAGCTTGCTATTCTGCTGATGGTAAAAAGATAATATTTAGCTCGAATGCAGAAATATTCGCAAAAAAGAATTTAACTACCGATGAGAAAAAGAAACTTGAAATGGATCCATCTTTCTTCTGCGATTTATATATAATGGATGCAGACGGTAAAAACAAAAAGAAAATTACAAACGCTCCTGGCTATGATGGAGGACCTTTCTTTACTTACGACGGTAAAAAAATTGTTTGGCGAAGATTTGCCGAAGATGGTCACTCTGCCGATGTTTTCACAGCTGATTTGGACGGAAGCAACGCAAAGCAAATAACTGATTTTGGCTCTATGTCGTGGGCACCATTTTTTCATCCAAGTGGTGAATATCTAATTTTTGCATCAAATAAATTTGGTTTTGGCAACTTTGAAATTTTCATAGTAGATAAAGATGGCACAAAAGAACCAGTGAGAATAACTAATACAGAAGGTTTCGATGGTTTGGCTGTGTTTTCGCCAGATGGCAAAAACTTATGCTGGACCTCGGCACGCACTAAAGATGCTTCTGCCCAATTATTCTATTCTGGTTGGAATCACTCAGCAGCTCTTGCAGCTCTTGCCGAAGCTCCTGCACGAAAGAAATCAATGACAGCTACAAACTTTACACCCGAAATTAAAGCTGACGAAATGAGAGCTAAAGTGGAATACTTAGCTAGCGATGAATTGGAAGGAAGAATGACTGGTAGCGAAGGCACTCGTTTGGCTGCTAATTATATTATAGCTCAATTTGAGAAAAATGGTATTAAACCAGTCGTAGATAAAGGTTTTAAATTTGAGTTTGATTTTGTGAAAAAAATTGAAATCAATGAAACATTAAATTCTCTTAATTTGAATGGTAAAGAATTAAAGCTATATACTGACTTTACTCCCGATGTTTCTTCGGAAACTGGCAAAATAGAAGCAGAAATGGTTTTCGCTGGATACGGTATAAAAACTTCCACAAGCAGCGATATCAGTTACAATAATTATAAAGATCTTGATGTGAAAGATAAAATTGTTGTAATATTCGATGGATTGCCAGAGAATTTGAAACAAGAGGAACGCAAAAGTTTAATGCGTCATTCAGACTTAATGTATAAAGTGATGACTGCACGTGAATTGGGAGCTAAAGGTATTTTAGTTGTGAGCAAAAAAAATGTGTTGCCACGCCCAACTCAACGATCTATTCCTGCAAAAACTGGTCTTTTCTTAGCTAACATATCTAAAGAAGTGGCTAATGTATTATTTGCAGAAAAGAAATTAATACTTGACACTGTATATTCTCAATTAAGTACTTTGGAATTACCTAAATTTTCTTCGTTCAGCTTTGATAAAGCAAAAGTGAATATGTCAGTAAATTTAGAAAAGAAAATGTCTCAGGATTATAACATAGTTGGTATGATACCAGCTAAAGGCAAATCCGATGAGTATATTTTTATGGGAGCACACTATGACCACATAGGTCATGGAGAAACTAGCAGCAGAGCAGAAGATAAAACTAAAAATGAAATACATAATGGTGCAGACGACAACGCCTCTGGTACAGCACTTGTGATTGAAATGGTGGAATATTTTAGCGATTTGAAAAAAACTAAACCTGAGCTATTCACAAAGAATTTAGTTTTTGGCTTTTGGTCTGGCGAAGAACTTGGCTTGCTTGGTTCGGAAGCATTCATAGCTAAAAAAGAAATGGATTTGAAAAAAGTGAGTGCATATATTAATTTCGATATGGTGGGAATGCTGAAAGACAATAAATTGTCTGCCCAAGGAATTGGTTCATCGCCAGATTGGAAAAAAATATTAGAGAAAAAAAATATAGTTTCTGGTTTTGATTTGTCATTGCAAGAAGATCCATACATCCCAAGCGATGGAATGGCTTTCTATAAAGCAAATGTTCCTATGCTTGCACTGTTCACTGGATTGCACGACCATTACCACCATCCACTCGATGATGCTGAAAATTTAAACTATGACGGAATGGAACGCATTGGCAAATTTGCTTCGCTTATTACTACTGAGCTTTTGAAAATGGATAAGCCAATTGCTTTTGCTAAAGTTGAAATGAGCCAAGGACAAAGTTCTTCTGCTAGAAGCTTCGGTGTTTCTATTGGTACTATCCCAGATTATGGTTCAGATGCCAAAGGAATGAAAATTACTGGCGTTCGAGCTAATAGTGCTGCTGAAAAAGCTGGACTAAAAGGTGGCGATATAATAATTAAATTAGCTGGGAAAGTAATTCAAAACATTTATGATTACACTAATCTATTGGGTGAAATCAAAGCTGGAGAGAAATACCCATTAATTATAATTAGAGAAGGCAAAGAAATGAACTTGGAAGTAATTCCAGGAGTGGCTAACCACTAATATAATAATTCAATTTATAGATTTTGTAATGAGCCACCTCGCAATAAGGTGGCTCTTTTGCATTTAATAATTTATTACAATTCAATTCCAATTATCGTAACATCATCTCTTTGCTCTGTTTCGCCTTTGTGGTTCTCAAGCTCCGATTTCAATGCAAGCATTTGTTCGTTAAAATCTTTTGGTTGAATTCCCAAAATCAACTCTTTCAATCTTTTAGTGCCGAGTTTTTTCCTGTTTAAGTCCGATTGGTCTGCGTAGCCATCGCTGGTCAAATAGAATCTTTCTCCGCCTTGCAAATTGATAATGTGGCTTTCGAATAGTACTTCTTTGCGTTTTATTCCGCCAATTGCTAAGTTATTGCCTTTAATTTCTATTAACTCACCATTTTGAATAAAATATAGTGGTCTGCCAGCTCCACAAAATTCAACTTGGTTTGAAGTTATATCTTGTCTAATTAAGCAAATATCCATGCCATCACGCAGTACATTTGAGTTGTCTCTGGTTAAACTCATAGCGATACTGAAAGTATCATCCAAATAATGCATTATTTCATTGGTACTTAGGTGTCCCCTCTGGATTGATTCGTGCAATATCATAGAGCCAATCATTGAAAGCATAGAGCCGGGCACTCCGTGTCCAGTACAGTCTCCCACAGCGAAATAGCGATAGTTCCCAATTATATTATACCAGTAAAAATCACCTGAAATTATATCTTTGGGTAAATAAAGAATGAAATAATTCTTTGTGTTCTCTTCGAAATGATGTGCAAAAGGAAGCATTACTTTTTGGATTTTTTCGGCATATCGAATAGAGCTAAGTATTTCATTATTCTTTTCTTCCAATCTTTCCAAAGTAGCTTCTACAATTTGTTTCTGCTCGTGCAAATCATCATTGAGTGTAATAAGTTCAATGTTTTGCGATTCAATTTCGTTGTTCTTTTCTTCTAGTATTATGTTAGATTTTTTCTTTACTTGGAAGCGAGTGAAAATGAAAAATACTAATAAAGAAAGTAGAACAATACTAATGATAGTAGCAATTATTACAGTATTCTTTTGTCCAATCTCAGATTTTTGCAATAGTATTTCTTTGTCTTTTTTGTCTTGTTTATACTGGAAATCAAGTGTTGCCATTTTTAAATTCGATTCAAAATTACTAATAGAATCACGAATTTTAAAATACTCAGTTTGATGAAAAAGTGCTTCTTTGAATTTATTGCTTTGAGCATAAAGCATATATAAATTGAGGTGTGCATTGCGTTGGAGAGATTTTGCTCCAATGCTATTGCTGATAGTCAAACTTTTATTGAAATAATCTTCAGCTAAATTAAGTTTGCCAGAATTCAAATAAATTTCACCTATATTGATGGCAGTATTTGCATAGTTAGCACTATCGGAAAGTTCCGCAAATAGCTTTATAGTCTTTGAATAATATTCTATAGCTTTTGCAAGATTTTCCATTTTGGAATAAGTCAAACCAATATTGTTCAAATTAGTCGCATAGCCAGACTTATAACCATTGTCCAAATTTAGTTTTGCGGATTTATTGTAATAATTGAGAGAGCCTGAATAATCCTTCGCAGAAAACTTAACCAAACCTAAGTTTGATAAATTATTTGCCATACCTACTCGATTCTCTATTACTTTATTAATCTCGTAAGCTTTTCTATGGTATTCTTCTGCTTTTGCAATGTTGTTTTGCTGGTAATATGTATTGCCAATATTTCCTAAATTGGAAGCAATTCCTTTTTTATTGCCAATTGTCTCATTGATAGCGAGAGATTGTAGATAGTTTTCAAGTGCCTTAGTATAGTTTGCTTGAGTAAAGTTAATCACACCCATAGCGTTATAAGCAGCGGCAATACCTTTCTGCCAATTGATTTTTTGAGATAGTTTTAGGCATTCATCGGCGTAAGTAATTGCTTCTTGTGGCTTTGTGCCAGCCATCTCAAACGCCAAATCACGATAGACCAATGCCCGAGTGGAATCATCTTGTTTCTGATTGAGTTGTCCTTTTAGTGCATCAATGCTAGCGTTTTCAGCCAAAAGCAGATTCGTAAAAACAAACAATAATATGTATGTAAATTTCATAATTCAAATATACAAAGAAAATTGATTTATATGGATTTAAGATATTGATATTTTTGAGAATATATTAATCTAATTCCTTGAATTAAAGAAAGTTCTTTTGCATTTGCTCAAAAATTGATATTTTTGTTTATTCTTCTCGGGGGGGAAGCCAAAAATGTCTGAAAAAAATCTTGCGTATCTAGTATCTGTATTCAAACAGAGCGAATTTGTGAATTTCTTCAAGAGTTGGTTCAAGCTAAATCGCTGGACTGCTACTGCATTTATATTGATTAGTGCTGGTGCTACTAGCTTCATTGTTTATAACCGTGGACAAATCACTACTTTGCTAAATGAGGGCGATAAGTTTCGCCGACAAAAACAACAGCGAATAAACGAATTAAAAATTATTGAAGCCGAGCTTATCAATTTGCAAAATGGTAATCGTATTACAACTATTGCCAGCACTCGACTTGGAATGATTTATAGCACTAAAGCCCCGAAAGACATTAAATAATTCCAACAAAATAATTAGATTAGTATTAAAATGGCGAAAAGAAAACAAGTAATAGATGTAATGCCGGATAGCCGCAAAGAATTGAATATAGTGATGGTACTAATTCTCACTTTTCTTTGTTTGGTAGTGGGTAAGCTATTTTCCTTGCAAATTGTGAAAGGCGATGAATATAGACAAAAAGCAAAACTCCAACACGAATCTCGTATTTCGCTCAATGCAAAGCGTGGCAATATCTACGATAGGAATGGCAGACTGCTTGCTACAACTATAAATAGTATTTCAATTGCAGTAGATCCAGAGCTTTTGGATTCGGCAGATGTGGATAGAATCTCTAAATTTATTGGTAAAGTGCTGAAGCAACCAGACTCAAAATATAAATCGAAAATTCAAAATGCTAAAGGTAACTATGTTTGGCTTGTGCGAAGCTCTATGGAAGATTCGCTAAAAGTGATGCAAACTTGGAAAATAAAAGGTATTATATTCAAAGAAGAGCCAAAAAGAATATATCCATTTGGAAATATTGGTTCGCAAGTGCTTGGCTTTACTAATATTGATAATAAGGGAATATCGGGCATTGAGCTTGGTATGGATTCTATCCTTCGTGGTAAAAATGGCTATATGATTAAATACCGTGATGCACTTAGCCACCTGCGTTCTTCGCTAGAATTGCCGAATATTCCAGCTTTAGATGGACGAAATGTACGTCTGACTGTGGATATTGAATTGCAACGAATAGTGGAATTGCAATTGGAAAAAGGTATTATTGATGCGAATGCTGCTGGTGGCACTGTGATTGCCATTCAGCCAGCCACTGGCGAAGTGCTTGCTATGGCTTCATTCCCTACCTTCGACCCAAACAATGCACGCAATGCGACAAGTGAAACTATGAGAAACCGAAGCATTACTGATATTTACGAACCTGGCTCTACTTTTAAATTAATTACTGCTGCTGCTGGAATTGAAGAAGGAGTGGTTTCGGAAGATGAAATGATGGATGGACACGGTGGGGTTTTCCAATTCAAATCATTCACAATCCACGATGTGCACGGTATGGGAAGAGTACCATTCAGAGAAGCTATTCACCAATCGAGCAATATTATACTTTCGGAAGTGGCAAATAGAATGCAAGATGCTACTTTCTATAGTTATATCCGAAACTTTGGCTTCGGTATGAAAATGGGGATTGATTTGCCTGGGGAAATTCCAGGAAGAGTGCCTAAGCCTGAAAATTGGGACGGAGCTTCCAAACGTTTTATGGGGCATGGCTATGCTTTAAATTCTACTCCTTTGCAAGTTGTGAATGCTTATTCCACCATTGCTAATAATGGTGTGCTTATGCGTCCATTTATTTTGAAAGGGAAAACCGACTACCAAAATATTGAAACTTTCACCAAACCTACTAAAATTAGAAGAGTTGTTTCGGAAAAAACTGCAAAAAGAATTACAGCTTTATTTACAGGTGTTGTGGATAGTGGTTCGGGAAAAAAAGCTATAATTCAAGGTTTGAAAATTGCTGGTAAGACAGGAACTGCACAACAAATAGTAAATGGAGTTTATTCCAAACAAGACTATTTTGCATCTTTCGTTGGTTTCTATCCAGCAGAAGATCCACAAATTGCAGTAATAGTAGTTGTGGATAGGCCAAGAGCCAGCATATATGGTGGAGCGAGTGCTGCTCCAATTTTTGGAGCAATTGCATCGAGCATTGTTGCTAAAGATCCAAGTTATGTGATTTCTAAAAAAATTACAAAAGAAGAACACGATTTGAAAATCAAGGATACTGTGAACGTACCTTGTGTGGCTGGCATGTATTTTTCCGATGCTAAGCGATTGATGGAAGTATATGGTTTGAAGCTGAATGCGGCTAGCCAAAGCGGAGTGATATTTAGTCAATCCCCCAAAACTGGTAGCAAAGTCCCACGTGGCACTGCTATAGGTGTAACTTTAATGCCTGAAGAGGACGACAACAAAAACAAAACTAACCCAATCCAACACGATGTTACTGGTTTAACTATACGAAGGGCAGTTTCACTTTTGCAGCGTACGGGAATTAAACCAATAGTTGTGGGTAAGGGTTTGGTGCAATCGCAAGTTTGGTATATTGATAAGAATAAACAATTGAGTTGCAAATTAATTTGCAATTCGCAAGAAACCGCTATTTTGCCTAAATTAGAGCAGCAAAAAAACAATTAATCTGGCAACGAAGAAAACTTACATTAACATTAAGTTAAAATTCTAAAACTATTGTGTTTTATTGGAAAAAATATGCAAATTTAACATGTTATAAAACTGCACAAAATTAAAAACTCTTTTTATGATGTATGCAATTTATGTAACGCTTGGAGATTTCTGTGAAAATACTTTACGTGGAAGATAATACCATAAATAGATTGGTATTCAAAAAAATGCTTGAACCAAATGCAGAAGTTACTGCTGTAGAAACTGGACAAGAAGGAATTGCACTTGCTAAAGATAACTTTTATAATGTTATCTTTATTGATTTAAACCTAAATGATATTGAAGTAGATGGCTTCGAGGTATTCAAAGAAGTAAAACACTTTAGTCACTTGAAAGATTCTAAATTTATAGCATTAACTGCTTATCACGATTTTGAATGGAAAGATAAATGTGAAAAAGCTGGCTTTGACAATTATATTATTAAGCCTTTCAAAAAAGAAGACTTATTGAGTCAGATAATACAATGAAAATCATTTAACGCAAAGGAAGCTTCACAAAACAAATGTGGAGCTTTTTTTTGCTTTGGACATTGCAAATTGTAAAAATATATATTTATTTGAAAATAGATTGACTGAGAATTTAAAAAACTGTGGATTAAAGAATAACAAAATATAGAATATATTTACTGGCTCTGCTTATTGCAGTAGTAAGCCAAACGCTACTGGCAGAAGGCTGATGGGAGAAAATAGAGACTAATAATAAGCCAGTAGACAGGATAATTCCTTCAATGGATTGGTTTACAGAAAACAAAGAAATTAATTGTTAGCAATTCTTTTGAAATTGAAACACTCAATGATTCTATTAAGCAACAAAGATTAACAGATATACTCGGAAACTAAATTACGAATTAGCATATAGAAAATGGTTTGATAAGCACAAAAGTATTAATAAACTTGCTAAACGGAACTTACATATTCCAATTTGAGTTACACAATAGAGAGAAGATTACTTATTTACTATTGGATAATAAATAGAATTACTATTCATTCTACTCAGCTATATCATAATCTAAATAACCTTCTGCTCCCCTTGAATAAAACGTAGAAGTATCCCAAGGACTTAGTGGCAAGTTATTTTTAATCCTATTAACCAAATCTGGATTAGATATAAATAGTTTCCCAAAAGCAACTGCATCAGCAATTCCATTGTTTAATGCAATTTCTGCTGTTTCTGGCGTGAAACCTGAATTAGTAATTAAAGTATGATTGTATAAGTTCCTAAAATATGCCGTAGGCTCTCTCAAATATTGTAAATATTCACCTTCGGGTATGGGAATATAGGGTTCCATCAGATGTAGATAAGCCAAATTATAGTCGTTAAGCTTGTTAATTATATATGAATAATCTTCTACAGGATTATCAGTATAACTTCCGCTTATTAAACTACTGGGCGAAAGTCTTAATCCAGTTCGTTCATTGCCAATTTTATTGCAAATACTTTCTACTATTTCAAATAAGAACCTGCTTCGTTTATCTATATCGCCACCATAAGCATCATTGCGTTGGTTCGATATTGTACATATAAATTGTTCTATCAAATAGCCATTTGCTCCATGAATTTCGATTCCGTCAAAACCAGATGAAATGGAATTTATAGCTGCTTGAGTGTATTGTTTTACTATGTCCTTTATTTCATTTGTTTCCAATGCTCTTGGTGTTGATTTATCAAGCAATCCCTCATAAGTTCTAATCTGTCCACCAGCATTAATAGCAGAAGGAGCCACTGGTAAATTTCCTTTTAGGAAACTAGTGTGTGAAATTCTTCCCATGTGCCAAAGTTGACAAAATATTTTACCATTACTTTCATGAACAGAATTTGTTACAATTTCCCAACCTTTCATTTGTTCATAATTAAATATACCTGGCACATCCATATAGCCAAATCCCATTGGGTCTATAATAGTAGCTTCCGAAATAATCAAGCCAGCGCTAGCTCGCTGGGTATAATATTCTGCCATCATTTTATTTGGAATATTTTCTTTGCCTGCTCTTGAGCGAGTGAGCGGTGCCATAAAAATTCTATTAGGTAAAGTCATTTTCCCTATTTGAATTGATTGGAGTAATTTCATATTGTTTTTAATTCTCTATTCGATTTTTGTTTTCTAAATTAATAATAAGTATTTCTTGGCGAATTGTTTTCGCAAGTTTTCGTATGTTCTGCATTTCTTGTCTAAGCCTTATACCTGCAGTTTTATTGCTTCTACGATAGAATTTATCCATATCCTTATCGAGAGATTGCACCAATTTAAGTAGTTCTTTGTATTTTTCCATTCTATTTTGTGGACTGTATTAAATAATCAAAGTCTGTAATTCCAATTTTCATTCTAAGTAAATAAGAGCCATTTGCTAATTTACTTTTAGTATCCAAATAATAGTTCTGATAGCCACGAGCAAAAGTAAGTTCCTCGCCTTCCAATATTAGTTTGCCAGCCATATCGTAGATAATTGGTTTGGCTGTTTGCAATTTACTATTAGAAAAAGTAATCCTTAATTTCTCGCTAAATGGATTTGGCGATACCGAAAATAATGAGTCCAGCACTGGCAATGTTTTCGGACCGGTATTAGGAATACCATTGTTCTTTGCATAAATGTTAGCATTATTTAAAGCAATGCCGAGTGAATCTATATTACTTGCAGCAAATAAAGCAAAAGTAATACTTTTTTCTTCACCTTTCATTAGCCAAATAGGCCCAGCAGCAATTATCATAGATACATCAGTTATGCTAGATTTTAATCGTTGCAATCCGCCGCTAATAGTTGTCCATTTTTCTTTTTTTGTATAGCCATCATAAACTCCAATATTGCCATCGTTATTACCATTATTGTCTAATGCGTAAAAATTCTGCAATTCATAGCTCATAAGTATTGCACCTATTTTTGGCAAAGTAGATAATTTAGTATTTCCCACATAGCCATAGTTTTCAGAGTCCACCCAAACAACTTGATTGTTTGCTCCACTTGGTCCCAAATCCCAATCGAAATAAAGTCCCACGAAAAGTGAATCGAAGTCTTGCTCACTCTCGTTTTTAATTATATAAGTTGTATATATAACATCATTGTTCCCTGTTATAGATTTGGGTTGAATTACCTTTTGCTTGATTGATATTTTATCTAAAATACTATCTTGAAAAGAAAGTGCAGTATAGTTTCTGTAAGAAGTTTCTACTATAGTTTCATTTATATTTTCAGATTTATTAGTAATTATTAAACTATTAAAATCTCTACTTTGTTCCGATTGGAAATCATTTCTACTGACATCCCAAACTTTATTATAGCCTGTGCCAACTATCAACCCAGCTTCATAAAGCAAATTCGAGGAATTTTTATATTTGAATCCTTCGCCTTGAGTATTGTTAGGGTAATCGTTGAATCCAATATTGCCTTGGCTATTAATAGTAGTAGTAATATTATTTGTACTAATAGTTCTATAGCTAGGGTTTGCCGTAAAACTAATGAAATCAGTAGTAATAAAATTATTATTTTCAGTAATTTCAAATTCAATTTCTAAAACACTATTTATAGGCACGTCACTAATTAGATTAAATACTAATTCTTCTGTGGTTGAGTTTGCAACAAATACTTCGCCAGTTGCCAAACTACTTATATTTATTTCGTGTTTAATGAAATAAATATAGGGTGATTTGCTGCTTGCTTTTATTTTCAAATTAGTGATAGGCATTAATATATTCTTTACATCGAAATTAATTGCGATTCTTTCATTTATATCGTAGCTTCTATCTCCATTGGCATCTAATAGAATTTTATTTGTTAGTATTGCTGATTTTGCTTCTCTATTTGTGATTGCTTTAAGTGCATTCACTCTGCCTCTGCCCAGCTTACCTTTGTAACCAGAATTCATCGAATCCACATTATCGGTGTTTACTTTTAGCAACTCCGAAATTTGATCTATGTTTAAATCTGGATTTGATTGTCGAACCATTGCTACTACTCCAGCCACAACAGGCGAAGCCATAGAAGTACCGTCCATAACAGTATAGCCATTATTCGGAATTGTGGACATAATCAAAGTGCCAGGCGCAATTATATCCACACTTGAATTGAAATTGCTAAATCCCGCTTTTCTATCAGTATTTGTGCAAGCTGCAACAGAGATAACCTTTTCGTAAGATGCTGGGTAAAAAGGTGAATCATTACCATCATTTCCAGCAGCACCCACAATTAGCATTCCACCATTGCTGACAATATTTATTATTTCTTGCTCGGCAGTATTTCGCCCACCAGAACCCCAAGAGCAATTCATTACTTTCGCCCCAGCAATATAGCCATAAAGAATACCATCATATTGCTTCTGTACTGATCTATCATTAGGGTTATCCGAGCCAACTTTCACAGGTAATATTTTACAATGATAGGATACTCCAACTATTCCGTAAAAATTATTAATAGAAGCTCCTACTATCCCTGCCACGTGAGTTCCGTGTGAATTACCAGGCATTGGGTTGTTATCGGGCGAATCAGTGCCAACCATATCCCAGCCATGCCAATCGTCTATAAAGCCATTGCCGTCATCGTCCTGTCCATTCGTTCGTTTGTCGTTGCCTTTGTCGTCTTGTCCATTTTCACCAAAATTCAAATAAATCACATCTTGCAAATCTTGGTGCAGCCAATCCACCCCAGTGTCGCAAATTGCTATAATAATAGAATCCTGTGTTTTTAGGCTATCCCAAGCTTCCACTGCCTTAATTTGTTTAATATAAAATTGGTTAGTGTAAAGTGTATCGTTAGGCTCAATACTAACCAAATGAGCCAATGGCTCTTGTTCGGCATATTCTAAATCGGAGTTGCTGCTTAACTTTTGTGCTGCTATTTGCGAAGCAATTGAGCTATTGTAAGTGATACGGAAAATCCGAGAAAGAGACTCGCTCGGCGATTCTCCATTTTGTAAACGATTGTTTTTACTAATTTCTTTTAAAGAAAGCGCTTTCAATATATAACTGCTAACAAATGTTTCTGCTTTGTGTTCGCCAAGTATTTCGACAAATTCAACAATTGTGCTATCTTTTCGAATTACTAATTGATTGAATAAATTAGAATTCTGCTTTACTTTAATTACTATTGTATTATCTCTATAATCTTTATTGGCAGCTCCTAAGCTAACTGTTAGAACAGCAACAAAAATAAAAAATGCATAAACTTTAAACATTACTTTCCAACATTTAGATTGATAACAAATCAAGTACAATTCAAAATTTGTCCCAAAGGAATAAACAATTTACGAATTTGCACTCTTTCCATTATCTAATAATAGAAAAATTGGCAAAAAAGTTACAAATAAACCTCTTAATCCAATTCTAAACTTAATTAGAAAGACATTAGAATTTCGCTCTTGATAAAACTATTTCTCGGAAAAAGAGTTCTTAGATATAGAAACAAAAACAAAATGTTTAATATTTCAATTCATAACACAATAAGGAGTTCATCATGAACAAGTCAATATTCGCAGCAATCTTTGCTATTGCTATCGCATTCTCTTCAGTTTACGCTCAAGGCAATTCTATAAAAGAAAAAGCACAAGCTACAAAAGAAAAAGTAAAAACTGAACAAGTTAAAACTAAAGCTGAAAATAAAGCTATCCGTGAGGAAGTGAAAGCTGGAAAGAAAACTAAAGAAGAAGCTAAAAAAGAAATAAAAGCAAACAAGCAAGAAATGCACAAAACGAAAAAAGAAGCTAAAAAAGAGCTTAAAGAAGCTAAAAAAGCTGTTCGCGAAGCTAAGAAAAAATAATTTAATTTTTTTCTTCTACAAAAGCTTACTTTATACGTTCTCCAATAAATATAAAATTGGGGAACGTTTTTATTTTATAATTTAGTGAAACTAAAACAGAACAATCTATGACTAAAATTTTAACTATGTGCGGTATCATTGCCTTTACTTTTGTAAATCTAATAGCACAAACTGTAAACACTCAAGAAAAAAACAATACTGAAAGTAAGAGCCAAGAGCGCAAAAATGATGAAAAAGAATCTTTGGCAGACGATGATGAGGGAGATTCAGATATAGAAGAAGCAGATCCGGATTGGAATCTTAGTGCAGTATTTAAATTCCAAAATAGGAGATTGCAAAATGGATTAGATGTCAATTCACAAAGAGCTTCACATAATACTGGAGTTAGTTTAAGCCACTCATCTGGACTAACAGCTTCTTTCGATATGACTCGACTAGTTAACCCCAATGAACTTAGTAATTATGGCTTTGGACTGGATTATGTATATTCAGTTAATGACCATCTGGATTTTGGTGCTACATTAAATAGTACGAAATATGCAAATGATACAATAAGTGCTTTTGCAGGTTCCAATGCTAATTTATCAATATATCTTGATTACATAACGAAAATTGGTACTTTCGATTTTTCGTATGATAAGTACTTTGGAACAGACGATATTCAATTTGTTAGTTTGAGCTATATAAATAGTTATACTTGGGGCGATTTCAGATTGCAGCCAAACATTTCAGTTTCAGCAGGGGAGTATTCCATCTCTTCCAGTAGATTGGCAAAAGCATTATCTAAGAAAAAAGCAGGAAAAATAATTGCTGTAAATAAAACTTCTTTTGGTTTAACTTCATTTGTAATTATGTTAAAGCTAAAATATGATTTAGGGAAAGGATTTTCATTAGCTATTGCTCCTGCATACAATTTAGCAAAAGATGAGACTGGACAGAAATTTGTTGGAGAACCCACAGCTTATCTTTCTATAAATTATAACTATGAATTTTGATGACTTATAATAATTTGGAATTCACTCTTGATCTTCAACTAATGGTTTTTTAAACATTTTGGCACTATTGATATCGCTCATTGCTCTTTGCAAACCAACTTTGAGTAAATGCTTGATTGAGGTGGTAACGTCTTCTTGAATTTGTGGGAGTTTCGCCATTTCTTCTGTTTTGAATTTGCCAAGGACATAATCGACAAGTCCACCAAGCCCAAAGTTATTTTCAATGCCTAATCGCATTCTGTAAAAATTGGGTGTGCCAAGCTCTTCTATCATTGATTTCAAACCATTATGACCTCCATCGCTTCCGCCTTGCTTCAAATGGACTTTGCCTAATGGGAAATTATATTCGTCCACAACGCATATAACATTATTAGGAGCTATACCATAATCTCGCATAATAATTTTTGCAGCTTTACCCGAGAGATTCATATAAGTGAGGGGTTTGGCAAGCACAACTTGCTTTCCAGCAAATTTTAATTCTGCAATTTGAGCGTAGTTGTGGTTTATAGTAAACTCAGCTTTAATTTCAGCCATAAATCCATCAAGTGCTATCCAGCCAATATTATGGCGTGTCAATTCATATTCCGCACCAGGATTGCCCAGAGCAATTATTAAATAATCTGCTTTGTTCATTTGCTTAAAACTTAGGATACCAATTGAGTGATAAATTTACGATTGAAAAGTATGAAGTAGCATCTATAGGAATTTGTTTCTGTAATTTCGTATCATAGTAAAAATCTTTATTCTTCCCAAGTTGATAATCAATTCTCCATTCGCCAGTTACTGTAAATAAACCAACTGACTCTACTTTAATATTACCAATCAATCCAACACTAAATCGAGCAGCTAAATTGTTAGATATAAGCGAAGGTGTGTCAGAGCGATTAATTGCCTGATTAATAAAACTAACTCCCGTGCCTAAAAAGAAATTTGCTGCACTTTTTGGGTTTGCTACCCATTTGGCAGTAGCTGAGTGTATATTATAAATAGTTGGCAACATATTAAAATCGCCTCCAGCTTTAGCATATTCAACTATTTTAGCATCTTTAGAATACAGATAAGCATATTCTAAAATTAAATAATCTGCCAAAATATCAGAATTAACATTAAACCCAAAAATACTAATTCCTTCGTAGGATAAATCTTGCTTGCTTGTGGCAGAAATATCTTTCACCACGATTTTTGTGTTTGTGCCAATGACACCGCCAAAGCCAAAAGTCTTTTTGTATTTATTTGCTTCGCTTTTGAATTCACTTATTTCTTCCGTTTGCTGCTCATCGTCCTGAGCAAGCAAAGAATTGCTTGTCATTGCTGTAAATGCAAACAATATAAATGTTGCAAATTTGAAAAAGTTATTTGCTGTTTTTGTAGTTTCTTCCACCACTTCCTCGAATGTTATATTTCTAATTTCTGCAATTTTCTCTGCTGTGTATCTTACAAATGCTGGTTCATTCCGCTTGCCTCTAAAGGGAACAGGAGTAATATAAGGAGCATCTGTTTCAATCATATATCTATTTGCTGGTACTTTTTTCACAGTTTCAGCAAAGTTACTGTTTTTAAACGTTACATTGCCTGTAAAAGATACAAGAAAGTTTAAATTTAATGTTTTTTCCAGGAAAGTCAAGTCCCCAGAAAAGCAATGTAGCACTCCAGTAAGTGTGCCATCTTGTTCTTCTTCAATAATTTGCAATAAATCATCGTCGCTATCTCTATTATGCACAACCACTGGCAGATTCAATTTTTTTGCCAATTGCAATTGCCTGCGAAATACATTTTTTTGTAATTCTTTTGGACAAAAATCATAGTAGTAATCCAATCCAATTTCTCCTATTGCCACTAATTTCTGTTCAATCTTGGCTTTGGCAAGAATAAAATCTTCCACCTCGTCGCTAAATTTCGGAGCATCGTGTGGGTGAACTCCCAATCCAAAATAAAGCATATCGTTTGAGTTTGCAAATTCTATTTGTTTTTCAAATGCCTCTGGAGCAATTGCTGGAATTACAATTTTCTGTACTCCTGCTTCTTTTGCTCTTTGCAATAGTTCTTGTCTATCCGTAACAAATATTTCTGTATCAATATGTGAATGGGAATCTATCACTAATTTCAAATTTCCTTATAAAAAAATACCCGCACAAAATCAGCACAGGCATTTAATAAAAATAAATCAAATACTATTTGCCTTGCAATGCTTTCAAATCTGCTATCACTTCAGCGGCGTGGTCTTTGGGAGTAACCTTTGGATACGCTTTGGCAATTTTTCCATCGGGAGAAATAATATAGCTAATTCGGAAAACGCCCATATACTTTTTACCATACATTGATTTTTCACCCCAAGCTTTATAAGCTTCTGCTATCGAATGGTCTTCATCGGCAATCAGGCGGAAATTAAGATTAAATTTAGCTTTAAACTTATCGTGTTTACTTGGTGAATCAGGACTTACCCCAATTACTTCCGCACCTAAATTTGTTATTTCGTCTATACTGTCATTAAAGCCACAAGCTTCAGTTGTGCAGCCAGGAGTGTCATCTTTAGGATAAAAATAAAGCACTACGTATTTGCCATTTAAATTATCGAGTGATAAATTTCCGCCACCATCAGTAGCAGCAGTAAATTTCGGTGCTTTCAATCCAACTTCTAAACTCATGTTCTTAAATTCCATTAATAAAGTTTTGCATTAAATTTTTCAACCACATATTCTTCCAATGGGTGTAGTGTTGTAGTTGATTTTGAATTAGACGATGAAACTTCATTAAATTGTGGATTTTCAGCTTGAATTTCCTCTTTAATCATAGCTACACTTTGATGATCGACAGATTCAATCTTTATTGTTGGCTCTGACACCACTTGGATTTGAGGAGAAACTAATTCAATTGTTGGATTTGACGCAGCCACTTCATTTATGGTTTCTTTTGCTGGAGTTACATAAGAATAATCATTTTTTTTTTCTTCAGCCAAATTTGTAACTAACTTTTCGGCATCGCCTTGGTAATTCTTATTGAAAGTAGATTCGCCACCTATCATTGAGTCATTATTCAATACAGTATTCTGAGCTGCCGAAGTATCATCGGGGATAGTTCGTTTGATTTTCTTCAATTCATTTATCAAAGTGGCTATCTCATAGCTTCTATCCATCGTAGCCAATTGGCAAAGAGCTATTTCGAATCTAATTTTTGGTTGCGATGAAAACTTGATTTCCCTATCTACTGCAATTAGATAATTAGAAAAGCGTTGCAAATCGGCAATTGAAAAAAGCTTAGAATCACTTTTATATCTATCTAATATTGATTGAGAAGCATCTATTGAATCGGTGTTGTTTGTGATTTTCACTACAAGCAAATTGCGGAAATGCTCAATAACTCCATTGATACATTCTTGTAAATCATAGCCACGACGAATAATATCTTGGGTAACTGAATAAATATCTTTGATATTTTTAGTTGAAATAGCATCGGTTACTTTAAAGTAAAACTCTTCGTCAATCAAGCTGAGAGCTTCTGCCAAACTGGTGTAACGAATATTTTTACCGCAAAAAGCAACTGCCTGATCGAATATACTTTGACTATCACGCATAGAGCCATCGGCTTTTCTGGCTATTAGATGTAACGATTCTTCGTCAATTTCCACATTTTGTTTTTTAGAAATTTTGCTCAATTGCTCCACTATACTTGCTATAGCCATTCTTTTGAAATCAAAACGTTGGCAGCGAGAAATAATAGTGGAAGGTACTTTATGAATTTCAGTTGTAGCGAATACGAAAATCAAATGTGGAGGCGGCTCTTCCAAAATCTTTAACAGTGCATTGAAAGCAGCTGTTGTGAGCATGTGGACTTCATCAATGATAAACATTTTATATTTACCACTGCCTGGGGAATAAATCGCCATATCTTTTAGTTTTCTGGCATCATCTACCGAGTTATTGGAAGCACCATCTATTTCGATAATATCCATAGATTTGCCTTCCAAAACTGCAAGACAATTCACACATTGATTGCAAGGTTCGAAATCCACTAAATTCAAACAATTTACTGTTTTGGCTAAGATTCGAGCAGTAGTTGTTTTGCCCACCCCACGTGGCCCACAGAATAGATAGGCGTGATGCAAACGGTTTAGCTCAAAAGAGTTTCGCAGAGTTGTTGTGATATGCTCTTGCCCCACCACATCTTCGAACCGCATAGGTCGGAACTTTCGGGCGGTATTGACAAATATTTCTTTACTAGTATCTTTCGTTTCCAAAGCTTCGGACATATAAATTCCATTATGGATTAGTTCAGCGAATACAAAGATAAGTGATATTAGCGAGAAATAAAAAAGGGTAAGATGTTGACTTTCAGTGTAAGTCAGTTATGGGTGGGATGAAAATAGTAGAGACGCATAATTAGCGTCTCTACTGGATTTAATTTATTGAAGTGAATTTTTTTGTGTAAATATTTTCATTCTCGCTTATTTTTAGAAAATAAACTCCATCGCCGAGATTAAGTTGGAATTTTTGCAATTGATTTTTAACTATTTTAGGAAATTGGAATTCTTGTATTAGCACTCCATTAATATTGAATATTTCAACCTTTTGTAATCCAATAAAGTCAGATTTACTAAATAATTCAAAATTATTTCCTAACTGATTTACTATTATTTCAGAATTATACTCGGCTAAATAAACATTTTGTTCTACCGAATTAAGCAAAGTATCACCAGGGGTATCTTTGATGTTAGTTGAATCAAAATCAGTGTAATCTTTTATTTTACAGTTCATTAAACGATTATACCAAATACTTATCAAATAATTACCTTTGTCGACTTCTTCGTAATCAATCAAAGCAAAAACATTTGAAACAGTTTTGTAATTGTGATAAGTCCATGTCTTGCCATAATCATCAGAAGTTATATATGAATCAATTATATGGAAAAATGCAACAATTGTGTTTCCTGCAAAAGAAAAGAATCTTAAATCATTTCCTAATACAGTTCCTTTTGGCAATGAATTAGAATTAAAAGACTTTTTCCAAGTAATTCCAAAATCTTTGGAATACATAAGTAATGAGACATACTTCCCATTTTCATCATTGTAAGAACATGTAGTCCAAAGTACCTTTGCAGTTGAATCATACTTGAAATAGCCATATTTTGTGTTTGAATAAAACTGGGGTAACTTTATTTCTTTAGTTTCTTTATTAGTTTTAGTATTGTAAATAAAAAAAGAACTGTTGTTCCCATTTTTAAAACTTACCAAAATTTCATCCCTATTCAAAGTAAACAAGCCTCTTAAAGAATTTACAAAGTTTGTTTGAAAAGTTGTTTTTTCTAACCTCACATTTCCTTGATTCAAATGATATACATTCTTTAAATGTCTTTCATCTGGTTGGCTAAACAAATAGATTTCTCTCGAAATTTCATTAATAAAGACACTAATATCTTTAGTATCATCCAGACCAATTTTATAATAGTCTAAAGTATCTACTCTTTTATTTTTGAAATCAAAAATGAACATAATTCTGTAAGTCAATAGCCCAAGTTTTTCATCTCCTAAATAGTAAGCTTTGGATGGAAGAAAATCATCGCTAAAGACTGCAAAAAAATCTTTACAATCTTCGTATTTTTTTGAATCAGTTTTGAATTTACCATTTTCATTTGTAACAACATGAAGTTCATTCAAATCAGTATAAATTTCAAAGTACGCATGCCAATATTTATTTTCTCCAACTTTTTCTATATATTGGAAATACATTGAATTTTCTGTTGTAATAGTAGAATCCATCATTTCAAAAGAAATAGTGGATTTTGATAATAAATTAAATGTAAAAACAAAAATGACAAAATTAATCAATAATAATCTTTTCATTTTTTGTTACTCCATTAATAACACAAATTTCTCTATTGAAACCAGATAGAAAACTTTTAACATAAGGATTTGCATCGCAATTTCTAATAACTGCAGGTATAAAAGGGCTGATACTATCTAAATTCAAATTTCTAAATGGATCATTTGGGTTGTTATTTGGTGGGTCGGCAATCCCGCTCTCAAAACTAGCGAAAAATAGAAATGTAAAAAGAGAAAAAGTTAATATGCTATTAGTTTTGAGCATTTTTGCTAACTTACATATATATATATATAGGTTTATGAAGATTGCTTGATGTTCCCATTGGAAACTCCTTTATATTATTCATTAGTAAATGGCATAGTGCCTTTTAATTTTAAATTGATTGAATCCATTCTTATATTTGTATGTTTTATTTGGAAGTCCAATTCCTTATAACTAAATTACAAAAAAAATAATTCTTGCAAATGTTATTTTTAACAAACAAGAAAATAATAATTATGTTACAAAGAAAAGAAATATTTGGAATGTATAATCGAAATTGATTTTGCTTAAAGTAAAATCTTGTTTAATGGTACACTGATAACTTTTTCAATTATTTTCCCCACACCTCCTATCTCCAAATGGCACAGAATTGGCACTAAAGTAATAGTGTTAAATTTGAAACGTTTTATGTTGAGTATTCTCCATTTAGCTACTTGCTTTCAGCCAAGTGGCGAATATTCTACTTATTTTGCAATGGAATCTTTTTAAATGTCAACTATTTTAGTCAAACTACCGCAAAGAAAACGAAATCGCGTAATGATTATCCGCGATGAAGAAATGATTTCGGAAGAATACCGCCTTCGCGATGAGAAGCTTGGTAATCTGATGAAACCAGTGGAAGTGTTGGAAGAAGTTGAAGAAATAATTGAAGAGCTTGAAGAAGTTGAGCAAGAAGTAAAGCCACTTCCTCCGCCAGTTTTCACCCAAGAATTCATTTTCGCCAATGCAAATGAGCCAATCATTATTGACTTAGGCAATATTCCCGAACCTGCTTTACCAATTCGTATTGTTCAAGAAGAAATACAAAAAGCTTACGATAAAGGAGTCTCTGATGGACAAATCCAAGCGAAAGTAACGTTCCAAATTGAAACTGAAAAATACAAAAATTGGATGTCGAGAATAGATGGTATTATAGAATCCGTGGCTATGGAAAACCAAAGAGCAATGCGAAAATATGAGGAATCTGTAATTTCTGTTTCTCTAATGGTTGCCGAACATATTTTGGGTCATGAAGCAAGCGATAAAGCAACTTTGGTATTGGAGCAAGTACGCAAAGCAATTTCATCGTTAGATAATGATTTAGTATTTAAAATCAATGTGCATCCAGACTCTGTTAAAATACTTGAAGATACCAAAAGTTCACTTTTAGCTAATAAAGATGATAGCAGAAAAATAGTAATCGTTGCAGATGAATCAGTAGAGCCAGGCGGTTGCGTTTTGGAAACTACTGCTGGAATAATAGATGCAAGAATTAAAGCACAGTTAGAGATGCTTCGCAATCCACTTGCCGAAACGGTAAGAGATATTAGCAGACAAGAGCAACAACAAAAACTTCTCGATATTGAAAACGAAAAACATAGTGAAGATAATGACCCATCGAAACTCGAACAAGAAGCAATGGAAAAAATTTGGGGTAAAGAGTTCTTCGATGAAGATTATAAAGAAGAGTTAGTTAGCTTCGATTCAGCTGGCAATGTGATTAAGCTGAAAGATCCAGAAGAAGACTATGTGCTTCCACTCGACGAAAAAGAAATAGAAGAAATAATTAAATTAGATAAAGAATACGATGCAGCATTAGAAGAATTTGCTGAGATAGTAGCCGAAGCTAAATTGCAAAATGAAGACGATTTTGCTAATGAAGAGCAAAAAGAATTGCCAAAATCAGAAGAAAATAAATTAATAAAAGAAAATGTTCCAATAGAAGAAAATGAAGTAGAAAATATTATTGAAGAAGAAAGTCCTGCCGAAGAGGTTATAATTGAAAATGAAATTCAAGAGGAACTTGCTGATGGCTCACCTCTGGCAGACGATGATGAAAACGAAGAACAAAATGAAAAAACTAAAAACGAAAATAATAAGTCAGACGATGAAGATTTTGATTTAGATAATTTTATATTTAATTAGAAATATTATGATAAATCCAGAAGTACTACAAAGTAAATTCAAAAACACACTCAAAGAAATCAATACGATGCAAATGAGTGGCAAGCTAACAAAGGTGGTGGGACTTGTGCTGGAAAGCAATGGCCCCAAAGCTCCTATTGGTGAAATTTGTATTTTACGAGATAAAAATGGTAAAGAGGTTAGCCGTTCGGAAATAGTTGGCTTCAAAGATGAAAATAGAATCTTATCAATGGTTTTGGGCGAACTAAACGATATAGCCCCAGGAATGGAAATAAAAGCCACTGGCGAATCTTTGCATGTAAATGTAGGAAATGGGTTAATTGGACGTGTAATTGATGGTTTGGGCAATCCTATAGATGGCAAAGGCCCTATAATACATAAAGAACAAAGATCTATTTATGCTTCCCCACCAAACCCTTTGTTAAGAGATAGAATTTCAGAACCAGTGGCAACTGGTGTGAAAGCAATAGATTCTGTTTTGGCTATGGGAAAAGGGCAGCGTATGGGTATATTTGCTGGTTCTGGAGTAGGTAAATCAACTCTATTGGGTATGATAGCTCGAAATACAACAGCCGATATAAATGTGATAGCATTAATTGGCGAGCGTGGCAGAGAGGTACGTGAATTTATTGAAAAAGATTTGGGTGAAGATGGACTTCGTCGCTCAGTGGTAATAGTTGCCACAAGCGATATGGCTTCGCTAGTGCGTGTGAAAGCTGCGTTAGTAGCCACTACAATAGCTGAATATTTCCGAGATATGGAATTAGACGTAATGTTTATGATGGATTCAGTAACTCGTTTGGCTATGGCTCAGCGTGAGGTAGGATTGGCAATTGGCGAACCACCAACTACCAAAGGATATACTCCATCGGTATTTAGTTTGCTGCAAAAAACATTAGAACGGGCTGGTACTTCTGAAAAAGGAACTATTTCTGCACTATATACTGTGCTTGTGGAAGGCGATGATTTCAATGAGCCAATTTCTGATACTGTGCGAGGTATATTAGATGGACACATTATACTATCCAGAAAATTAGCTGCCTTAGGTCATTATCCAGCAATAGATGTTTCTGAAAGTGTTAGCAGAGTGATGAGAGATATTTCATCTAAAATGCACGTTCAAGCCGCAGTACGCTTACGCCAGTTAATTGCTATATATAAAGGGGCTGAGGACTTGATTTCCGTTGGAGCATACCAACGAGGTACCAATGCAGACATTGATAGAGCAATAGAACTGATGCCTAAAATTAATAATTTCCTAAAGCAGGACGTGGAAGATCAAGTTAGCTTAGATGAAATTATAAATGAGCTTATAGAGATTGTGGAGTAGTTAGTTAATGGCAAAAAGATTTAATTTCCGAATGGATAGTTTGCTAAAAATTAGAGCACACAAAGTGGATATGGCTAAAGATGAATTAGCGAAAGTAGTAGCATTTAGGCATAGTAAAGAAAATATTAAAGTTAATTATATAAATGAAATTGAACTGATATCCAGCCAAAAAGGTAAATTAAATTTAGATGATTTGCGTGGTAATTTCCACAGAAAATCCTTCCTTAAAGATGAGATTGACAAAGTGGAATCGGAAATAGAAAGAATTAAAGAATTAGAAAATGTTAGAATTCAACAGCTGCAAGCTGTGATGCGAGAAGAAAAAGTGCTAATAAATTTGAAAGAAAAAAAGCACCAAATTCATTTGCAAGAATTGAAAGCAGAAGAAAATATAATGTTCGATGAAATTTCATTGACAAGATTTATTACGAACGAAAACAGATTAACAATTGGATGATAAAATAAAATGAATCCAAAACAAATAATTGGAACAATAATAGGCGTTTCACTTTTCATAACAGCAATGTTTGGATTGCTAGCTTATGCCTTCAAAACTAAACCAGCTTGGATGGGTTTCGATAATGGGAAATCTACAGAAAACGCGCAAGTTGTTAAAAGAGATACTGTTTATTTAGAGCCAAGTGTTCAAATCACAGAAAAGCGATTTTCGGAACTAAATAGAGATGCTTCGCAAAAAGATTTAGTAAATGCTGAAAAGGACTCAATTGCAAAAAAAGCCAAAGTGTTAAATGATACACTCAATATGTACAAAAGCAAGATAGCTTACTTCCTTGATTCCATTTCAAAAGTACATAAGAATTTAGGCGATACTAAGGGCAAGACTACTTTCTTGGAGGACTCTATAAAGAAAATAGTCAATAAGTATAAAGTGGTGGAAGAAAAACTCAAATTGGCTGAAAATAAAATCAAAGATCAAGAAAGTTTCATAAATAGAAAGCAAGACACAGGCGAGAAAAAAAGTTTTGATGAGTTTGCAAAAATCTATAACAACACCAATCCTAAAGATGTAGCCAAGATTTTAGAACAGTTGGACGAGCGAGACGCCGCAGCGATTTTAAAACTTATGCAAAAAAAGAAAGCTGGCAAGATAATTGAATCTATGAAACCACAGACCGCTGCTGCTATATTATTACTCAGCAATACTGACTAAATATAGCCAAAGGTGGATAATAATAGACAGGATGTCCAATATTATTTAAATAGTGCAGGAAGCACCAAATGATAACAAACATAAATAAAATAGCCAATTTGAACGGTAGAACTAATGCCGACAAGCTCGCTAAACGAAACAACTCTTTTAATAGCTTTGACACAAACAGGAAGTTCGCAAAAGCTAATAAAAAAGATGTTATGAGTAGCTTCGCAGAATTAGTGCAACACCGTGATGCAAAATTGGATAATCTCAAAGGCAAACACATCGAAGAAGATGTGAAGCTCAAGTCTCCTTTTGAAGAGCTACCATTGAATGGAATCAGTTCTTTCATTAGTTCCCTTAAGCCAAATTCAGGTAGTCAAGATATTCTTGGAGTATTGTCGGAATTAAACGATAATCCTTTTAGTGATTCTTCGCTTATTCCTCACACCGATAATCAAACAATGGATAGCATATTATTATATGCTATTGATAAACCATTGAATAAAGTTTTAGATTCTGGTTTGAGTAAATTGGAGCAAAGTATTTTGAATAAAAATGGGCTTAGCGATAGCACAAAAAAAGCTATCAACATGCTAGATAAATTTACTATTCAAGAAACTAGCGTAAAGGATCCACTTGCAGAAATGCTTGATGGCAAAGCAATGAAATTGAATTCCCAAAGACCAATAGGCAAAGGAATTGGAGAGCAGCTTTCCGATGAGCTTTTAAAATTAGGAATAAAAATTAATTTCGATCAAAATAATGATAATACTATATCAATAAAAGGGTTGGAATTTGCAGATGATAATATTGACAATGCCAGAACAATACAAGATTTATTGAAAAATCTTGAATCGAATGGCTTACTCAAAAGTAGCATAAAAACAAACGATTTGGAATTAAATAAAATAGCTAGTAAATACAATACTGGCGAAGAAAGTCCAAATATTAAATTAGAAATAAACAAACAAGTATTCTCAAAAGAAACTAATCACGATTTGGACTTTGCAGGGGGCAAAGAACAGCAATCCAATTCTAGTGATTTTTCTAAGTTTGGCAAAATGAATCAAGAATTCTCGCCAATTAATTCTTCACAAGCAACGCCAAGTCCTGAGCAATTGCAAAGAACTAAGCTAGATGAGCTGCCACAAACAATAGTAAAAATTGTGGCTGAAACTCCAGCAAATGGAAGCTCTCAAGCAATTCTGCATTTGAATCCAGATAATTTAGGCAAAGGAATTGGAGAGCAGCTTTCCGATGAGCTTTTAAAATTAGGAATAAAAATTAATTTCGATCAAAATAATGATAATACTATATCAATAAAAGGGTTGGAATTTGCAGATGATAATATTGACAATGCCAGAACAATACAAGATTTATTGAAAAATCTTGAATCGAATGGCTTACTCAAAAGTAGCATAAAAACAAACGATTTGGAATTAAATAAAATAGCTAGTAAATACAATACTGGCGAAGAAAGTCCAAATATTAAATTAGAAATAAACAAACAAGTATTCTCAAAAGAAACTAATCACGATTTGGACTTTGCAGGGGGCAAAGAACAGCAATCCAATTCTAGTGATTTTTCTAAGTTTGGCAAAATGAATCAAGAATTCTCGCCAATTAATTCTTCACAAGCAACGCCAAGTCCTGAGCAATTGCAAAGAACTAAGCTAGATGAGCTGCCACAAACAATAGTAAAAATTGTGGCTGAAACTCCAGCAAATGGAAGCTCTCAAGCAATTCTGCATTTGAATCCAGATAATTTAGGCAAAG
>Ga0163148_10000805_pt1 | contig 42567 bp, 56 predicted proteins | sample OliLakLV19MP7P2_FD_148606 | JGI IMG/M metagenome (GOLD analysis project Ga0163148, IMG submission 148606) | Freshwater microbial mat bacterial communities from Lake Vanda, McMurdo Dry Valleys, Antarctica- Oligotrophic Lake LV.19.MP7.P2 | ecosystem: Environmental > Aquatic > Freshwater > Lake >... | reverse complement strand
CGCCTATACTCGTGTTAATCCTATTAAATTTTTGGTACAACATTAGTAAACTTAACGATTGTACCATTAATGTTAACTAATAAGGTTTTAATATCAGACATAAAACCTAAAGCAGTATAAACACCACTTTCAGGGTGTTCATAACGCGCGCTCGTACTTAACTTATAGCCTACAATGTCACCTTTATTGACTTCAATAGTTATAGGTTTAGAACTTAGTATAACTGTTTCACCTACTTTTTTCTTATTTAATTTAACTGTATGCCCATTTTTACCATTAATCAATTCTGTGAATGGCAATACCACAAAGAATTTTTCTGCTTTAGGCGTCTTAGTAGCTTTAGGCGTCTTAGTAGCTTTAGGCTTAACTGCATTAATAACGTCTATAGCGTTTGTTGCTTGCAGTAACTTTCTAATGACTGTTAAGGGTGTATAATCATCAGCAAGCTCGCGCGTCTTACGCGCAAACACGGGCGCTATAGGTGTATAGGGTAACATTAGGGTATTAGTTTTATCGTATGTGTTTTCTGTATGTGTCTTAAGAACATTCTCTAAAAACACTATTACCCATTTAACATACAGATTAGTACCATACCCTACTCCGTGCTGATAGGTAGGTTTATAATGTTTTTCTAGTTGCATAATGTGTTGCGCCAAACATTCAGCATAATCGCTCTTATTAAAATTAGGAGAGCCTATTAATGCTAACATAAACATAAAGCCCTTAGCGTAATCACTGCTAACAGTAATGCTATAGTGCTTAACCAAAAATTTCACTTCATAAGTACTATAATCCTTATAGTCCATTATCATAAATAGATAGTCTAAGTTACTAGCCTTACTATTATCATGATAATTGCGTGTAGCAACTAAGTCATTATAGCGCGCGTTATGTGTAGCCAAACAGTTATCAATCGCGCTAAACATTTTAATAGCCTCTGGTGACTGTAACAAAATTGACTCTAATGCTGATGAGTCAAATTCACTCATTAAAGGGTAGTTAACCAGTCTGAATTGGATACCCTCATTTTTTTCATAGCTGCACTTGTACCCGTCCAATTTTTCTAGCTTATCGCGCATTTTCGCGTTAAAATCAGTAACAAAATCTGATAAGCTAATTTCATACTCACAATTATCTTGCGTTATGCGAATAATATGCATGCTATCTTTATACAATCCACTAGCCTTAACTAGCAAGCTAGGATACTTAAGTTTTAAAATTTCTTGTAGTTTGGTACTAGTTAGATGTGTCATTTTGTGGCTCCTATTAGGTTAATGCCTAGCGATATGCTAGGCATTTTGTTGTAGTGTGGCGATTAATCCCAAAGTAATGTTACTCTATAATCGCTAAAATACGCGCGTACATTACCGTTAGCGATTCTTTTAAAAATCTCAGAAACACGGGCGCATTCTGCTTTATCAGTGTAGTTTAAAGATAACTGATTGTCTACAATGGTGATAATAGGTGTAACGTTAGGTACGCTAATGCTAGAAAAACGTGATAGGCTAGGTACGCTAGGTACGCTAGGTATGCTAGGTATGCTAGGTACGCTAGGCACGATAGGCACGATAGGCACGATAGGCACGATAGGCACGATAGGCACGCTATAGGCGTGTTTTTCCAACTCTGCTAACATAGCATTACTAAAATAAACGATATAGGTATAGCAACTATCACTATAATCGCTAATTTCAGTACACTCATCATAAGCTCCTATCCAATAATTGGCTAGGAAATTTTGAGCTTGAATTGGTGTAATTGCAAAATTAGGTCTTATGCCAATAATGTGTAAAATTCCGCCTAATCTGCTATTACTGATATAGCTACCAAACAAACTGGTTAGCAGTTTGTAGGTATTCCAACTACTATCAAGAAAAACAGGAATAGTGTCAGTATCCACATAATCATCAGCAAGCTCATCATCATCAGTAGGCTCATCATCAGTAGGCTCGCTAGGCTCATCAGTAGGCTCATCATCATCATCTGCTAAGTCTGCTAAGTCTGCTAACACTTCTTTAGAGAATGTTACATCATATGCGTAATAACTATCACGAGTTTCTACACTATCATACACTCCTAAACTAATAGCTCGTAGCATATCGCTTGCATCATTAGCGCGATTAATGTTGTGACTAATCCACTCATTAGAGCCATAATTGATACCAGTGATGAGCATGGTGTAATTCTCATCATCTATATCAGTGTAAAAACTAGTTGTTAAATATCTATAATCGTCCATTTTAGTTGCTCCTTATTTTAAAGCCTAGCGATATTGCTAGGCTTGAATTAGTGTGGCGATTAGCTAGGCTAGAATGTAGTTTAATGGATTAGCTAGCATATCGCTAAAAATTTTAGCACTTACGATTGTAACGCTAGTGATACAAGTAACATTATATAAATTATTACCCTTATGGATAGATAGCGCGCGCTTGCCACACTCACTAATATTATCAGTAAGGTAAGCGTATGGTGCCACCTTATTATTATATACACAATATACAATGTGTATGTAATGCGATAAGTGATTTTGGTACTTATACGTTTGGATAATGAGCGTAGGCAATTGCGGATATACATAATCCAATGGCATAAGGGTGTTAACGCTAGGTGTAATTACATCCCCTACGCATTCTGTATAACCCATATAGCCCGTGTAAAAAACACAATCATCTTTAAGCGTGATTTGGTCACCAGCAGTTTCAACCAGCTCTCCCAATTCTACAACATACTCTAACATATCTGGTGCAAAATACTGTAAGCCTAAGTTATTCAATCGTATCTCTAAGGCTAGGGCTTTATAGGGAATAACGTTAATCTCATCAGCAAGCTCGTTAAGTTCTGTCATTACAGCATCCGTCCAAACAACTTCATAAATACAATCAGGCTCATTAATGCTAATAGCTAGGTCATTTATAATCATTGTAGCGTGATGAGCGCGCTCATCAGCATTCCAAAAACTATGGGCAAAATCCACATTTTCAATGACGAGTGTATCAAACTCGTATACCGATTGCGATATTACTATACGATATGTAAACCAATTTGTGAGATTAGAATAGCTATTCATTGTATGGCTCCTGTTTTTTTTTTTTTTTAAAGCCTAGCGATATGCTAGGCTTGAATTGCTTGCAGTGTTAGATATAGCGTGAAGGCTTAAGGCGCTTGCCTAATGCGTGAAAATAAAGACGCGCCTTTTTTCTGTTTGCAATATGCTGATTAGAAAAATACTTACTGGTAGTATTGCGCGTATTGTAGGAAACTCTATACTTTGGCGTAGTGTAGGGCTTTAGGCTAGTGAAAATTTCCTCATCATAGCCATAATCATATGCCTTATCAGTCTCAAACTGGTATCCGAAAATATTTTCATTTTCAATGGCTAGCAATTCGCTAGTCAATGGCTCGCTCGCAATTTCTGCAAGCTCCTGCAACACGCTAGCGTTAAAGGCGATAAAGGTAGCGCCTTCACTCGTGAAAATTACCTTCAATGAGCCATTTTGGTACCATTCTAGAATGTTACGCGCTAACATTACGCGATTGTCACCAGTACCAAAATTCTCATCTTTGATAGCAGTTACTACACTGCTATCAGTCACAAAAATACTTTCTAGGTCAAAATTAAAAGTTCTCATTGTGTGGCTCCTATGTGTTTTCTAAAGCCTAGCGATATTGCTAGGCATTTTATTGCTTGCTTACCAGTGTGTTGAAAATTTTTCTAGCAATTTTAAGACTGGTAAGACTGCTAAGACTACTAACGCCAATTGCGTACCTAGAAGCGCTAAAATTACTAGCGAGCATAGCGTGCCTAGCGTGATTAGCGTGTTAACGCTCTTTTCGCGTAATTCGCTAGTTAGGGGTAGGCTTGCAATTTCTTCAAGCTGCTTAATTACGCTAGGTGACCAAACTAGGGGTAACGTTTGGCTATCAAAGTCAATTTGGGCATAGAAGCCTTTAGCCAAATTTTCGATAATTACGCGAGCGATAATAATTCTATCATCACCACAGCAGAAATTTTCTGCTCTTAGACTCGTTACCAGTGTTTCTCTAATGTTTACGTATTTTCTAATGTCCATTTTCGTTGCTCCTAGTTTTTTTAAAGCCTAGCGATATGCTAGGCTTGCTTGCTGATGAGCGTTAATCCCAAAGAGAGTTATGAGCGTTACGCGCGTCTAGCTTAATTCTGTTTAAAACAAGTGGCAAGTTTGCCACTAGCTTAGCTAGAATCGTTGGATAGGCTAATTTCAATTCGGCAATTTCAGACTCTAGAGCTGTACGAGTCTGGTTATGGAGACCTCCCATATTATGGATTGTCACCAGAATATTGGTGTAATAAGTTTCGTTTACTCGTTGCGCTAATTTTGAACCAATTTTGTTAATCATTTTGTGTCTCCTAGTTGTCTGATTTTGTCTGGTACTGCTTTATTATACAATTAAAGGGCTATTTTGTAACACGCTCTCATGAAACACTCATGAGAATCATGCTAATTGCCATAACCATGCCAAAAATTTTTGTGCAGGTAATGATGAGACTTTCTAGGAAAGTAGCCCGTGTTTTTTCTGCTAAACGCAATTCTTCTGCTAAAACTATGCGTGTAGCGCGTACAGCATAAGAATCGCGTAAGGCGCGTGTAGCGCGTACGCGCTTGCCTCTTAGGTCAAGTGCAATTTTAAGCACTTGTCTAAAAGTTGGATGTAGAATCGTTGGTAGGATGTAAGTTGTCATTTTTGTGTCTCCTATTGTCTCATGAGCCTAGCGATATGCTAGGCTTGCTTGCAGTTTAGAAATTGGTGAAATAATCATCAATCTCATTTTCAATTTTTCTCATAGCATTTGAGTACTCATCAAACGCGCTCTCTAATTCTGTAATCACATAATTTTCAACGTTATCGTTAATTTTGGGATACTTTTGCAAAATATCCATAACCACATCATCTACCAGAATCGTTTTATAGTTCATTACGCTAGGAGTAGCGTAAAATCTGATAGCGCCTTTAATTGTCAAGTTCAATTCTAAGGCTTCACGCGCTTCACGTGATTCTTGCAATTTGCGCGCTTCAATGGCTTCACTTTCTGAAAAATCAGGACTATACCATGCTTCTGGTACGATAAGGCATTTTGTGCCTGCAAGCTCGTGTAATTGTAGCATTACGCCTATAGTCCAAAAAATATCGCGTTTTCTGTAAGTGCCAGTAAAATTATCCTCATCATGTTTCAAGTCACCAGCATTAATATCGCTTATAATTTGTTTTGCGAAAAATGCGTTAGGTTTTCTCCATACATCATGAGTAAAATTAATGCCTACTATGGTTATTTCTCGGTGACCAATTTCTGTAATAAAATAGGCTTGCAGTGTGGTTTTTTCCATTTTCGTTACTCCTAATGTGTTTTTGTTTTTTTGTCTTACTGCTTAATTGTAGAACTAAAAGACGTTTTTGTAACACGGTCTAATCAAACGCTCATAATTGGTAGCGTTTTAGAATGTATCGCCATTTTTTGCCTAGCCTAGAGAGCTTCTGCAAGCCTATGGCAAGCTTCTGCTCCTTATAGTAGCCTAGTGAGCTTCTGCTTACCTATAACCAGACTAAAATAAATGATGATACATTGTATACACAAAATCACCCTAAAACGCCTAAAAAGATAATGAACACCATGTAGCATAAGTTAACACTATAAACTATAACCTTTTAGTTATACAATTCCAAATCTCTCTGATATATAACCTTTTGGTTATATAGCAAGCGCGCGAGCCTTTGCGCCCTTGTTTTTACATTTTGATGGGCGCGCATATATGCTACTTACTATGTTAGCGTAAGGGATAGGCTTATGCTATTCAAGCGTGTATGCCTATCCTGTTTGTTAGTTTAATAGCATAGGCATAATTGCATAGCTATGGTTAAGCCTATTGAGTGTATCATTTTACTGACAATTATTCTCTATATTAATAGCGATAATGTGACAATTCCTATATAGTTGTCAATAACTATTGAGTAATTGTCACAGAGCGATAAACCACACTCACAGATAAACACTTTATAACCTTAAGGTTATAATGTCTCGCTCTGTCAGCTGATTATAGTCGTTAACCCTTTATATGCTAACATAGTAGCTGACATACTAGCCTACATAGTGTAAGCACTATGCTACTCACTATGCTAGCATAGTCGTGTTGCGTTAGCACTTGCCACACTGTTAGGCTATCTATGCCCACACTGATAGCCTATGAAAATGATGATTTTCAAAGTCTATGCCACATAATGTAACTGCTAATAGATACACTGTATAGGTAGGCTATACACTACTCACACTACACTAATATCAGTAAGCAGTACTGATAGTAACACTCTCACACTAGTTAACGATAATGTTAACTCTCGTTAATCCATGAAGCCAAATTAAAATACCCCCTACCCCCTTACAGAATGTTACAGAAGGGCTAGGCTAGCTACTGATAGACTATATAATGCGTAAATGGCTAAATACATATAAGTTTATTGCCGTTTACGCGGGGAATTTAACATGCTCTTAACATAACGGGTCTTGACGGGTGTTTTGTGGGGTGCTACAATAGCCATATGTTAAATTAAAGGAGCAACGAAAATGAGAGATTTACTACTTAAAGAGGCTTACCGAATTGCAAAAGAGGGGGATTATAGTGATGCCCTTAAGGTAGCCCGCGCATTACTTGCGTACGGCATGACTACAAAGAAGCTTGAATCTCTAACACAAAGCCTAGCTTTGACCCACATCTTACACTGTGAGGAACCCGTCTACTTTGGGGTTGTCAAAGAGAGCGAATATCGAATTTCCGAGACTTTAGGGGATAATTACATTGGGGTTAGCCCCGATGCCTTATCTAAGTTCTACATTAAAAGACCTGTCTACGCACGTGACAGCAACTGTCACGAAGTTTTATTCCAACTAGACGGGAAGTGGTTTTATGTATGTTTGAAAGGTGGTGGGGACTATGGCGGTCAAGTGGTGTATGCAGATAATAGTTATGCCTATTCACTTGGGTTAATCCCCTACTTTGACTTAGAGGGGCTTAAGGCTAAAGCGCAAGAACTCATTGCTGAACTAGGGGACGTAGATTACTACGTCTGGGAACGTCCAGAGAATTTCTCAATGCCATATGTGGATTATAGACCCCTTCAACAAGCGCAAACGGCGCTAGCTCTAGAAGCCTTAGGGGTTATGCCTAAGACTAACGAATTTTCTAAAAGTACTACTAGGTTTAATCTAAAGGGGTTTACAAAATGATAGATTTACTAGTTAAAGAAGCCTATCGCTTCGCAGAAAAAGGGGAAATTTATGAAGCTCACACGCTTCTGGGTACACTGCATATCTACGGCGTAAAAAGTGTAGAAATTGCAGATTTACGAGAGGACGTAGGGATAGCCTACCTTAAAGCAACTTCCCGCCCCGTTCGATTTGGGGTAGTCCAATATTTGGGGTTGCATATGTTCATAATCCCTTCCATCAAAGAAGACCACCTAGAATTTATCGGTCTTAGTCCGTTCGCCCGCCCTTTCTTTGAAGTGAAGAACCCCACCTACAAGAAGCGAGGTAACCATGAAGTAATGTTTAAGGTAGATGATATATGGGTCTACGGAATTTTCCAAGAAGAAGATACAAGCTTCTGTTTCGGGCAAGTAATATCCGTAAATATTGGAAAGCTACGGGTAATCCCATGCTTTGCAAATGCCAAAATTGAAAACCTAGCACGTAAGCGCCTCAAAAGTATCGAAGATGATTACCTTATTTGGGGGCTACCAAACGATTTTTTCATGCTTCCAGAAGAATATGAAGCCACCCAGCAAGAGCAGACACGGCTTGCCCTAGCCCACTACGGGATTACCCCTAAGGAGTAATGATGAAGAAAATAACGTACACCGTTATCACCACCTATAAAGGCGTGCAGTACACCACCCAGTATGTACCTATTGGGGATACTAGTAACTACTTGGTACAAAGGGTTAGTGAAGACGGGACAATGGCAACTTACATGGTAACTCTTACCTTTTCAGAAGTGAAAGGGATTATCACCCACTTCCGTACACGAGAAGATGTACAGGTTACAGAATAATGATAGCAAAAGCCCTTCCGTTTGGCGGGGCTTAACCTAAGGAGAGATAAAATGTTTGAAGGATTGCAGTATGCCTTTCACACAAAGCAAGATACCGCACTTTTAGTGGTGGGTATCAACTTCGATACAGACTTTTGGACTAACGGGGATGCAGGTATTAAAGTAGCCCGTAAAACACTGGAAAGCATCACGCACAACGACTATGGAAATAAGGTCGTGTGGTTAGATACGGTTGTCAAAGAACTGAAACATTTGGCGCAAATGTTTACAGAAGAAGAAAAGAAGGATATTATAGAAAGTTATCGTCTAGAGTCTGGTAAATGGTACGTAGCGGGCATAACCATTGAAAAATCAAATGGGGTTACGCTACGGGACGGGCGCACCAATATTAGCATTTGGGAATTTTTGTATCAGAGTTATCCGCCTTTTCCCTTTGTGGATAACTTTGAGTGTATTCAAGTGCTTATGCTTCTCGATTATAAGGGCGAACTGCTACGCCCAACCCCTTGTAGTGTGCCACTATGCCCACGTTTGTGACAGAGGACGCTCTAATCAGAGCGTTGTACACTAGCACCCTAACAGAGGAAAAGTTAGCCGACATTTGGCTAACTATTGACCCTGTACAGGAAATAGACGGGGTGGTATACTACGACCTATTAGACCTACCCATTGAACTAGGTTTAACCCCATTAGACATATAAGGAGATAGGTATGTTTAGTTACTTACGCAACAATTTTGTAACAAGTATCCATGAGGGTAAGATTTATATACACGCCCTAGACTTTGGAAGCGCCTTATGGGTGCGCACGAACTCTGCAAGCTTCGATAATGCAACCAACTTGCTGAATACCATTAACGATTATACCCATTGTTACCAGAATGGGGTAGAATTAGGTGTAGTGTGGGGCGAAGGTGTTATTAAGAAACTGAAAGAGCTATCGGCTACCCTGCAAGAGTATGAGTACCCTAAGCGGGCTAACTTTGCCATTAAAACCTACAAATGTGGGGAAAATACGGCTCACTGGGTAACTTGCTTTTATGGCTTTGCTATAATCACCTATGCTTACATTGTTTCGGGTGAAAGTGGTATGGAAGCCCTTGCGCTCCATATGGGGCTACGGAACTATATGGTAACGGGGTCTATTGAAGAAGTAAGCGTAGAAGATTATGAGGCGGTTTTTGCCCACCGCGTACATGCTAAGCATATTTTTGAGGGGGGATAGGTATGTTTACATTTATAATTGAGGAAGGGAAACGTCGCGTAGACGTCTACAAAGACGGGATAGAGTTCGCTTACTCGCACGTGATAGACAATAAGTTCATATATGACCAGTCTAGGCTTGACGATATACATGAAAGTGGTCTACCCAACCTATTGGGTATGCAGTGGAGTTTTGGTTATACCTACATCGCTTTCTTTTTACGGGCTATACCCTTAGCCCCTGATTTGTGGTGGGAAGTGGTAGCTATCAATAGTGACTGGGTCTACCAAGTACAACCCCGCTTAGGCTTTAAGCCTAAGCTAGTGAATCTAGTGCCTCATGAAGTGGTTGTTGAGGCACTACTGAAAATACGTCCTGAAATAGACCCTAAATTGCTAGCAGTTCCAAAATTTAAGGGTGTTAAAGGCATTAAGCTTTGGAGTTTGGGGGTAAACATAAATGCATCCGTAAAGATAGGCAAGGTGGTGTATTACGATTTGCTAGACCTACCCACTTGCTTTAAGCTAGTTTCTAAAGCTACACTAGCCGTGTCAATAATAAAGTAAGTCTATCACACCTAAGGAGTAGGTATGTTTACATTTTTGGTCAAAGAGGGTGAACGGCGCGTAACCGTAAATAAAGATGGAGCGTGGTTCGGATACGTTGAAGGCACAACGTTCGTGTTTGACAGAGAAACAATTGATGCAGTACATGAAAGTACCCTACCTAGACTATTGGACATGAAGTGGGGTTTTGGGTATTCTCATGAGACTAGTTTCTTGCGCGTGATGCCATTAGACCAAACCTTGTGGTGGGAAGTGGTAGCCGTTGAGAGTGATGGGGTATACCAAGTTATGCCCCGCTTAGGCTTTAAGCCTAAGCTAGTGAATCTAGTGCCTCATGAAGCGGTTGTTGAGGCGCTACTAAAAGCCCTACCCGTGCTAGACCCCGAATATCTAGTAGTTATAAGGGGTAAAGGCGTTAAGATTGGTGACTGGTGGTTAAAGGGATACCCGTCCAAAAAGATAAAAAAGGTAGCCTATTACGACCTGTTAGACCTACCCACATGGTTCAAGCTAGTTTAATATTGACCCTTGACAATCGGCTACCCCTAAGGTTATACTATCCCTATCAATGAAACGCAAACCTAAGGAGACTCAAAATGAAGGAGACTCAAAATGAAGGATAAGATTTTTTTCGTGGTAACGGACGTGGGTACGGGTGTACGTTTATTGCCTGATACACGGGTCATGAAATGGGATAACACAGTGCGCTATGGGCGTACGTGGGGCGTAGGGCTTGACAGTGACGAGTGGGTAATGATTAGCCCACTTAGTGAGAAAGAAACTTATCGTGTATTCGCCCACCAGTCAGGTGTACTGGTACGTGCGGATTTTGGCGGGGCTAGTGACCCCACCTACATCAGTATCGTAAAATAATAATTCAAGCCTGACAATATCGTTAGGCTCTAACCTAAGGAGCAACACATGGATAGCATGAAAGATAAGGTAAAAGAATCAGCTTTAGATTTTGCGAAAGCTGGCAACCTTAGTAGTGCGAGAACCATGATAACAAATTATAAGTTGTTGCGGGTGGGCAAAGAGGAAGTTGAAGCCCTAAAAAAGGAAGTAGGGATAGCCTATCTTAAGGCTTGTAAAGAGCCTATTCATTTTGGGGTGGTTCCCGACGGTGCTTACCATACAGGTAGAATTTCGTGGGATAGTTACACGGGTCTTAGCCCCCACGCCAAGCCTACGTATTACATTACTAACCCTTGTTATGATAAGGACGGGAATAACCTAGAGGTGCTAGTCCAACTTTCTGTGTATGAATGGGTTTACGGTAAGTTTACACAGAGTGACCCTGATGTATTTCACGGGGGGCGCGTGGTAGGCTTCAATGATGGCACGGTGACGGTAATTCCGTTCTTTGCAACTGCTGGAATTGAAGCAATCGCGCGGGACGCAATTAAAGGATTGAATGGTGCGGATTACCACGTATGGGACGTACCCAGCAACTTTAGCATGGATAGTGCAGAATATGCAATTCTTCAAAGAGAACAAACATGGCTAGCTCTAGAGAGTGTGGGTATTCACGCTAAGTACTAGCCTGCATCACAAGCCTAGCAATCTCGCTAGGCTTTACCTAAAGGAGATTTACAATGGACACAACATTGCTTACTAATTTAAGAGACATTGGGGGGCGACTTATATACCTTAAACAAATTGAAACGCTTCAAGAATTTAGAACAGAGGAAGACCTAGAAATTGAACAATCCATTCAGGATATAATTGAGAGAATTATGGAAATTATTGGGGAAATGGAACTGTTAGACGCTAAGGAGCTACAATGATTGCTTACACTTTGACCCGCCCCTATGGAGAACTAAAACTAGTCCTTCGATACACCCCCACCTTTGAGGGGGGTTACTTTTCAGAAGCAAGTGTGGACGGCGGGGCTACATTCGCACCCCCTGAACGGCGCACACAAGAGGATGTTGAGGGGGTAGTGGTATTTTGCCGTACACAACCAGATACCGTAGTAGAAGAAAGTGACTTTATATCCACGTCTAAGGTAGAACTTTTTAGCTACGCACAATTATGGGATAGGTTCTACATTACTAAAGATGATGAGGCTCAAGATATTATTGTGCTAGAACTGGATTATGGTGACCCCATGTGGAAACATAACGCTAAGCATAACGCTATTTCTCTATTGTTGGAAATTAATCTTACACTAAATGCGGGGGATGTTACGTACGAAGGTAAGGATTACTCTGTATATTGGAGTGCTAACGTTATTGAGGAACTTAAGGTACTTGCCAACAGGAGAACTAACTATGATTAGCCTACATAAAGGACTAGAACAAGAAGCCTATCGCTTCGCAAAGTTGGGCAAGATTTATGAAGCCCAAAAGATTTTAGACACCTTAGCTATGCTTGGCTTGGGTATTGAAGATATTGAAGCCCTACGAAGTAACGTAGGTATGACGTTCCTTAAAAACCATGAGGGACACCCTAAATTCGGGGTTATTGAGCCTTTTTACCTAAGGCATGCAGTTGTAGGAGACTATAAAGGTGAAGACAGGCAATACATAGGGCTTAGCCCCTACACTTACTATAGGTTCCTAACATTTGCCCCTTACTATAGTAAGAAATATGAACGAAAAGAATTTTTGTATAACAACGGGGTAGACTTGTTCTACATATATATTCCTAAAGATGAAAGCAAAGAACCTTACGGGGGGCTTGTTGTAGAAGCGTATGACGGCGAATATGCGGTGCTTCCTTACTTTGACTTAGAGGGGCTTAAGGCTAAAGCGCAAGAACTCATTGCTGAACTAGGGGACGTAGATTACTACGTTTGGGAACGCCCAAAGAATTTTAGCATGGATAGTGCAGACTATGCACATATTCAAGAGGCACAAACAGAACTTGCCCTAGACCATTATGGGTTTAACAATGCGGGTGTTGAAGATGCCTAGTCACAGTGAAATTGCAATTAAAGACGCTATGGAGTTCGCCCGTGCGGGGCGTTTACAGGATGCACAAGAGTGTATTCGTTCCTTACGGGGCAAGTTGTCTGCGAATACTTTAGTGGATATTGGCAAAGAAATTGCTTGGGAATATCTTGTAAACACCCCTAGAAGTATTGGGTACGGTATTGTTACGTTAGATGATTTTCATATCAACGTAACCGATGGCGGGGAATACATTGGGATTAGTACTGACACAGGTTCCTTTTTTGATATAGATAACCCCACTTACATAGAGGGGGTTAAACACGAAGTTCTATTCCGACTAGGTGAAGACTTGTTCTATATAAACTTAGGGCTAAAAGGCAAGCCTTACGGGGGTCTTGTAGTAGGTGCGGGGAAAGGCATGGTATGGGCTATGCCCTACTTTGACTTAGAGCAAATTAAAACCCTAGCCCTTGAGTGTGTCCTCAAGTTAGAAAATAAGGTTTCCCATGTGTGGGAACTTCCCGCCGATTTTGTAATGTATCCAGAAGACTATGCAGACGTTTGCATGGAGCAAGCTAGATTAGCTATTGCCCACTATGAGTTACCCCTTAAGGAGAAGCCTGATGATTGGTTTTGTTATTAGTGAAAAAGATGCAGTAAGTTTACTAGGTTTATCGGACACCTTTATCGAATATAAGGGTGTAACGTACTTTTTATATGTTAAATCAGTGTGGGAATGTACTAGCTATCCCAGTGACGGTATTACTCGTGTATTTACGTTTGTACACCATGAGGGATACACTTTGACGGTCACAACACACACAATAAACCGTATCGCGGAAGTTAAGGTAGTCGGGTGGACTTCCTAGAGTGTTCTTTGCCAACGGGGGTGGTTCCTAGCCCCCGTTGGTGGCTCATTGTTGGATACGGGTTCAACAATACCTATCAGGTTACCCCTATGTATACTCATAAGCCCCCTACGGCGAACCACCTACCCCTAAGAGAAGTACAGGAATGGGCGTGGGCAAACCAACGGCGGGGGCTATTCTCATGGGTACTAGAGAAAAAGACCCTTTACATGACAGGTATAGGGTATAAGATAGAGTATGCAAAGGCGGTCAAGCTAGGTGGGTTATGGTATTTTAACCTAGCCGAACTTCCCCCCTATTTGGGAATATTGAAAAGAGAGAAATAGCTCATGCCCTATAACTTTGACGATTACTACCTGTTACCCGAACTTGATGAGGAAGGTCATAATTGTGAGTATTGTGGTAGCAATGATGAAGTTGTAGACCTAGTCTACAACTTGTATGAACATTCTGGACTAGCATTGGAAGCCCGATGCAGGGTATGTGTAGATGAGGACACGAAGTGGGTATGCCCTGAATGTGGGGCGATGCACGGGTATTACACTACACAATGTGTCCAGTGCCTGTGATTGTAGCCAATGCGCTTCCCTGAAATATTCTATTGCGCGGGCGGTAACAAACGCTTCGCCGAACTAGCTATTCTTTATGGGCTTAGCTACGGGGCGCAAATGCCGTCCACCGTCTACTACCACCCTGATTTTGTAGACCAAAATTGGAAAAAGCCCAACCGTGAAAGGTACATGCGCGCCCTTGCCCTGCATAGACCAAGACTAGCAACCGTGTTAGATTGGGAATATGAGAGACAGTTAGAGGAAGTGCTGGATTGGGCTGATGAAGCTTCCCGTTACGTTGGGACGGTAATCATCATACCTAAAGTAATGGGGGGCATTCCTTCTATCCCTACACACATTAATGGTGTACCAGTTCGTCTAGGGTATAGTGTCCCGACCGCGTACGGTGGCACACAATTACCAGTGTGGGAATTTGGTAAACGTCCCGTACATCTTCTAGGGGGTAGCCCACAAGCCCAAAAGAAACTCACATATTATCTGAACGTTATGAGTATGGATGGCAATTACATTCAAAAAATGGCAATTAGAAATATGTGCTTTATGGCGGAAAAAGGTAAATTTAAAAACGGACACTTCCCGATGCTGAATGAAATTGGCATGGGACATATCAGAGAGGACACACCTTATATGGCATTTAAAATGTCAGTCATGAACTTGAAGGCATACCAACAAGACGAAACATGCGCACTACGGCTTGCAGTTGAAGAAGATTTAGACGCCATTTCAGAAATTGCACAGCAGTATCGTAACGAAATAGGCTACGTTAGGAAGCCTGCGTTACGCGAAAGCATCACACGGCATAGTTTGGTCGTTGGAATGAGCTTTCAACAGGTCGTAGGATTCGTAAATTATCGGGCATGTAAAGACGGGTGGCAAACCATTTATGAGATTGCAACCCATAAGAACCACATGCGAAAAGGATATGGTAGGGCTTTGCTATGCGGTGTACCCCTACCAATTCGCCTTAAATGCCCCGTAGACAATGAGAGTAATGCATTCTATGAGGCTATGGGATTCAGATTAGACCGTGTAGAAGGTGGTAATAAGCGTAAGTTAAATGTGTGGGTAAAAGAGCTACTCAATGAAGGCTAATGGAAGCTTCTGGTGTTATTAAACTCACAAAGAGAAAGATGTAGACAATGAAGTATGCGGGCGGTAAAGCAAGAAATTCAAAAATGATAGCAGGCTACATTAACCACCACACTGGGGATGCTGGATTTTTAGAACCTTTTTGCGGTTCTATAAGTGTCGGGTGTAAGGTTAATGCCGAATACAAGATAATGTCGGACGCCGATAGCTACATGATTAGCCTTTGGCGTGCTATTGATAATGGGTGGCAACCCCCTACGGAAGTAAGCGAAAAAACCTACAATGAGATACGAGAGAATCCCGACGCTTACCCTAAAGAACTGGTAGCTTTCGTAAGTCATGCGTGTAGTTTTGCGGGTGCTTATTGGGGTGGGTACGCGCGGGATAAAACGAATCGGGAGTATGCCCTTCAAGGATTTAACGGCATAATGAAAAAGAAGCCGTTTATGAAACACATGCACTTTTTTGCACGTGATTATACGCATTGGGCTAGCGTAAGGGGTATGGTTATTTACTGTGACCCGCCTTACAGGGATACTACCCAAAAATACCGTCACAACAAAAAAGACGGATTCGATAGCGATGCTTTTTGGGAGCAAGTAAAAGAGTGGGCAAAGAACAATATCGTTTTTATCTCTGAATTTTCCGCACCAGAATGGGTGGGTGAACCAATTTACCGATTCGATTGCCAAAAAGCAATGAGTACCATAAAAACGGGGCGATACACAGAAAATATTTATCAGGTTGGGATTAAAGAATAGGAGTAAGTAATGGAACTTAAATGGTATTGGACGGGTGATACAGAAGACGTTAAAATGGTAAGTCTTATTAACACTTTGACGAACCCCCTAACGGAAATGGTTGCCTGCATTTATTGGGTGTCCCTACGTGACGGTTCGGAAGTGTGGGCTTATCAGTTACTAGAACCTGACAAGGAAGCTATCACGGTGTTCTACGGGGATATGGACGTTATTACCTACGTAGCCATGCTAGGGGTTGTAGGGCTTGCCCAAGCTCAACGGGTGCTAGCATGAACAATACCCCCCTACATAGTATCTACACAAGTGCTTTGGCTTTTGCTTTGAAATTCGATATCAAAAGTGACAAGCGTCAAGGTGACTCTGTTAGAGAAGAAATTAAGGAATATCTTGATGAGATTGCTGGTGGTAATGATGCAGAAGCCCTTAAAGAATTTGCTGATGTGGTGTATAGTAGTATGCTACTCCTAATGCTAAAAGGTTATAGCGAACGCCAAATCCAAAAAGCTCTTGATGATGTTGTTGAAAAGAACAATGCTAAAGAGCCAAAAAGCTACACACTTAAGCATAAAGACTAGTTAACTATAAGCCCCTCTGTTTGGGGGGCTTAATACGGGGGTCTAACCCCGCACGGGGGCTTTATGAAATATCCACAACCGCGCCCCACTTCCACTATTGATAAGCTAACTCTGGTGGAATTGGGCGTGCTATATGATGAATTGACGGCGTTGGGGCTTACGGTACTTCCTAAACGGCGTGATAAAAAAATACCTTTCTTTTGGGGTAAAGGTATACCTACCCCAAGCCGTGTACAAGCTTTAGCCTACCAAGAACGCCCCGACACAAGCGGTTGGTGTGTCAAAACAGGCAACGGCGTGTACGTGGTGGACATTGACCCTCAAGCCGTGCGCGATGCAGGACTAGACCCCCTAGAGATTTTTCAACAGATACAAGCCCTATCCCCTTCAAAGTTCGTACTACAATCCCCCTCAAACGGGGTACACATCTACTATAGCGCCGAAGGTCTAGGCAATGTTGCCTTACCCTATAAGGGGGTGGATGGACGCGGTGACGGCGGTCAAGTGGTGTCACTAGGGGGGTTTAATACTTATCCCAACGGGGCTAGTAAGGGGGTTGCTGATGGACACATTGGCACGTATCATAAAGTAGCAGACGGGGACTATAGCCACATACCGCCCCTTACCCCCGCCTTGCGGAAACTGATTACCAAATCCCACTTAACCAGTGCGGAAAACTATGGGCAAACTATAGAAGGTAATAAGCGGGTGACCGCCCATGTAGCGCAATCTAGCGATACGCGGGAATCGGTGGTTATAGAATGTCTAAACGTAATTCTACGCACATGGGATGCCAACAAATCGTATGATGAGTGGGTAGCTTTGTGGATGGCTTCTTATAGCGGGTCTAAAACCCTTGCTGTACGGGATGTACTTCTTTCCCATGAAAATGTTTACTGGCATGATGATGATGTAGGTAGACAGCACTTTATAGAAACATGGGCAAATCATGAGGAAAGAACGGGGGGCTACACGGTGGCTACTCTGTTCTACCTAGCACGGCTTAACGGGTGGCTACATCAGACAGGGCTAGAAGTGCCAAGCTATCGCGTTAAAAACATTAACGTGCGTTATATTAGCCATTGGCAAGAGACCCCTAAACGGCTAGCCCTACAAAGTCAAACAGGTAGTGGTAAAACTCAAAATCTAATTAGCCTTTATGAAAAACTAGGTAAACCTAAAACCGTAGTGTTTGTACCTACGATAAAGCTAGCGATTAGTCTACATGATACGCTAGTGCGTGGGGGTATGCCCACCACTCTGTACATAAACCCAACCACCCAACGGGCTAAGCCTTATGAGGAACTAGCTAACGCAAGTGTTCTAGTTACAACCCTACAAACGTTTGCTATGCGTGTGTGGCGGGATAACATGGCTAGCTATGGGCTTGTCTACATTGAAGAAAGTGACCAACTAATTCAGTCATTTTCACGTGGGGGCGGTGGGTTGTATCCCTCACAGGTGCGCGATACAGAAGCACGTAAAGGCTTCGCTTGTTTACGTGACGCACTTGTTAACTGTGACTATGTGTGGGCGGTGGATGCCACCATGACCCAAGTCACTGTAAGCCTGATGGAGTCTATGAGCATACTACCTGTCACCGTAGTGGTGAATCAGTGGGTAGAACCAAAGGCTACTGTTAAGATGCTAGGGACGCAGGGGGATGCCCTGCAAACGGCGTTTGATAGCCTACTAAGGGGCTTAAAAGTAGTACTGGTGTGTGATACAGCACACCAAGCCCTAGAGGCGTATCAAGCCCTGTTACGGCTAGGGGTGGTAGATGAGGATAAAGCAATCCTTGTTACGCGCGAAACAGAACGCGATGCAAGAACGTCCCAGTTCATACAAAATGTGAATGAAGAAGCCCTACGCTATAACCTTGTGGTATACAATAGCATCATGGGTAGTGGGGTTAGTGTGTCTAGCCTAACACCCGACGTAATTGTACAGATAGCTACCTATCTAACACCACGCAACAACTTGCAACTGCTTAATCGGTATCGTACACAAAAAGATGTGTATTGTTACTATAGAAATGGGGAAAGTCTTTACAACCCCCAAGCTCAAGAATTAGCAGAAACTTTCTTAAATAAAGCTAATCTTGAAAGTGCGTTTCTACAAATCCCATTGGTAGAACGGACACAGGATGCTACACTACGCGCGCACCTAGCGACCCTTAGCATTGCTGATGAGGGCTTGCAGAATCGTAGCCCCCGTGCCTACTACGAAAGCCTCTTAGAGAAAGACGGTAGGCTTGTTGTAGGTTATGGTAGTGGGGTTGTTAGCAGTGAGTTAGAGTACACACTTGCCCAAGTAAGAGAAGAAGAAGTAGAACGTAAAAAAGAGATTAGGGCGGGTTGGAAAGCGATACCCCCTATTGAAGAAACGAATATACCCCCGAACCTAACTAGCTTTGAAGTAGCTTGCGGGTTACATCATGCGCGTATCAGTGCGCTACTACGGGGTAACATACCTGAAAACGAAACACCCCAAAAGATTAACGATGTAGCGATGGAGTTTTCTCGTTACACCTACCCGTTATCTGCACTATTCGATAATGAGCAAGCAATACGTAAGAGCGAGCAACATCTAACTGATGAAGGTAAGGCAATCACTGCACTTCAACACAATGCTACAATATTGAGAGTGGTATCCCTAGTGCATCGGTTATACCCTGATTTGGGCGGTAACACAACAGAGGAAAGCATTAAGAGCAAAGCAAAAGACTTTCTTGCAGACATTTGGGCTAACAAAGAGGCTTATAATAGTTGTGTTAGGACGCGCCAAAAACTAGACCTAGTGTATGATGCCAGCAACCCCACTAAGAACGCTTTAGCGATTGCGAAAATTTGTTTAGGTCTAGTAGGTCTAAAACAACGGCGCGTAAGAACGAAAGACGGGATAAGCTATTCGATTAGCAACCTTGAAAGCGCAAAACTGTTCTTGCAGTGGCGTTGGCAAGATGCTAAGGAACTTACCCTTGACAATGAGTTACAGGTTGGGTTAGACTATAGACAGTTCGCCATAACACAGTATGACAAAATGAATCATGAGGATAAAAATCAGGTTCATTACTACTTGCGTGTTATGGATTTTGTTGAGGCGGTAAAAAGGGTTAAAACCCCAATGGGTGAATAGGAGCATATAATGGTGGTCACAGTTTGGATAAGTAGTGTGAATGTGAAGACCCGCATCCCAGAGAAGGATGTGATGAATTTCATTTATCGGTACTACTACCCACAAGAAATTGCGTGCGTAATTGAACGCTACGGTGCTAAAGAGTATCGTACTTATGCGGGTGAAACCGCCACTGTAAGAAAGGTAAATGACTAATGCGTATGTGGGCGGGCGGTGCGCGCCGTGACAATGACGAAGGTAAACCAAAATTTTCTGACATTCCCGTAAGTCACCTATTTGCCTTGCTAGGGCATGCCCTAAAGGTAGAAAAGGGTGTCCCTCAAGAATATGTGGGGGAATATGAGTTGCCTATCGAAGCCCTATTAGTAGCACAAGAGCGCTTCCAAACGGGGGCGCAAAAATATGGTAAGGATAATTGGCGCAAGGGTATCCCCGTAAGTGTGTACTACGATTCACTGATGCGCCACCTACATCAGTGGCGGGCGGGGGATACATCAGAAAACCACTTAGGAGCAGTTGTTTTTAACATCTTTGGCATAATCGTGACCGAAATAATGGTAAAGCGCGGGGAACTTCCCGCCACTTATTTAGATATGGGTGTATACGCACCAGAAAGTTTGACAAATGAGAATAAAAGAGTATAATAAGGCGGAAAAAGATGCGCATGAATATTTTGTGCTATCACGACCCGTTGAGGACATAATCTTAATGCGAGAGTTCGTTAAGAAAATGACGGGGTCTTACCCACCAATGGACTATGAAGCCCCTTTTGGGCATATAACAAAAGAAAAGAGGGACGTCCCGAATAACTATGCCAGACGAATTAAGTGTTACCACGCCCCGCGTGAAACAGTACGAGAGGCAATCGTACGAGACTGCACTGCAATTTGAGAAATTCCGCCTATATCTCGCACTTGGTAAAGAAGTGCGAGAAGTATGGAGCGTTGAGAGGGTAGCCAACCACTTGAAGGAAAGTGGGGCTACTGCTTCCAACGATGCAGGTAATCTTTCAAGGCTTATGATGGCGAATAAGTGGAAATTCCGTGCCGAAAGGTATGATGCAGACTTCCCTACCAGCAACATCCCGCAAGTAATATCCCCCCACTACGATAATACAAATACCATAAAACTTATTCTTCTTAAACAACTGTCAGGTATTCATGATATTATAAACCACAAAATTCAAACCTACAAAGATGACCCCGATACCCTAGCCCCACGAGAATTGCAATCCCTACTAAGCGCCATTGAAAAAGCCGATAGCCTCATGAGACGTGCCAACGGTTTGCCGACTAGCTACCAGACTAAGACGGTTACCGATAGTGAGATACGCAATGAAGCTGTTGAGTACGTCATAGGTGATGATGATGAGTAAAACCGCCCCGCCCGCTACAATTAAGTTTAGCCTTAAACCTTACCCCCTGCAACAGGAAATTGCTGATGATAAACACCGTTTCAAAGTGGTTATCATTGGTAGACAGGCGGGTAAGTCTTGGCTTGCCCGCTATTCGGCGCTTGACGGGGCGGTAAACCGTAAGAGCAAGGTCTTGTGGGTAAGCCCTACGGCGGGTAGCGCACGAACCCACTGGAACGCACTTACATCCATACTTGTACGTAGTAAACTACCCTGCAACATCCTAAAGGCTACACGAGAGATTTTCTTTCCTAACGGTGGCTACATCAACTTACGTAGTGCGCATGAACCCGATAGTCTACGTGGTGAATCTGTTGACCTTCTTATCCTAGATGAAGCCTCATACTTCAAAGATGGAGAGTACGCTTGGTCACAGGTACTGCTACCAATGGTTACCGCTACGAAAGGTAAAATCATACTACTTACAACCCCACGTGGTAAAGACTGGGTGTATGACCTATACAAACTAGGTCAAGACACAGAAAGTGTCTACTACAAGTCATGGCAAGTGAGTAGCTATGTTAGTCCCTATCAGGATACGGCACTTCTAGATTCCCTACAACAAACCCTACCCGCTACGGCATTCCGAGAGGAATACTTGGCGGAATTTCTAGATGATAGAGGCGGGGTCTTTACGGGGGTCAAGGAAGCAATGATAGGGGAATGGCATGAAGCCCCGCGCACGGGTAGGCAATATGTAATCGGCGTAGATTGGGGTAGCACTAAAGATAGTACGGTTGTAGCCGTGCTGGACTATGAGGCACGCGCCCTAGTACATCTGGTACGGTTTACAGGGGTAGCCCCGAACCAACAGATAGAGCGGATTGTCACAGAGCTTGTACGGTGGCAACCACTACGTAGCTTTATAGAACGTCTAGGCGTAGGGGAAACCTACTACCAGTTGCTACGGGAAAGGTTGGGTGATGCCTATAGCTATGACCAAAGAGAGTATGGTGAAGCGGGTGTACTCAATGAGACTCTTGGGGGTTACCGCATTAGCGCCGTTAGTGTTAATAACATGATTAAACGCCAAATGATAGAGAGACTCGCAAACGACATAACCCGCAAGCAATTTATTCTACCCGAAAAAGACCCCTACAACCTGATGACACTATACCTAAAAGAGACAGAAGATATTGAGCGCATTCAGACAGAAAAGATTGTGACTTACAAAGCCCTAACATCCCATGATGATATGGTTATAGCCACCGCGCTTGCGTATAAGGGAATACCCCCTAAGCGTAGGGATAACGCTCATACCTTCAATAAAAGCCCTTTTAGGAGATAGCATGCCAAGTGCAATTAAATATATCGCACCAACCGACCCCCAACGTAATGGGTTTCATGGGGTAGCCATGCAAGAGAGGCTAAAGCGGGAAAGGGCGTACCAACGCGCCTTAGGTTACTACCTAGATAACCACCCCAATACAATCCCTATTGAACTTAGTGCGGATGGCACGCCCCAACCCAACGATAACACCCACATTAATCTTGTGAAAATCGTGGCGGATAGAACCGTAGCGTTTGTGTTTCCCGACGTCCCTCTTGTTAAACAAGAAGGCGCAAGCCTAGAACCCACCTATCCAGAGGAACTATTTTCCAAGATTATTGAAGCCTCTGGTGGGCTACAATTTTTATCCAAATGGGTATTGCGGGGCTTCCTATCGGGGCATACTTTCTTACGTATTACCCCTACGAATAACCTGCCAAAGGTGACCTTGCTACAACCTAGCGCGGTAACAGTATTTTGGCGTGCAGATGATGTGGGGGACGTTATCTGGTATGAGAACCGCTTCGTCGTTGGGGATACCACGTACATTGAGGACACAGTTCATGAAGGGGAAAAGTGGGTAACTTATACCTACACGGGTACTAGAGTTGGATACGGGTTACACAACCAACCTACTACGCCTGTAAGTACAGGCACTGACACAAACATAGTGTACCACGTTATGGGCGAACCTGCCATTAGTGAAAGCCCCTATAGCCCTATTATTGACGTCCCCCATTTACCCCACCCAGATGATTATTATGGTCTAGGAGAGTTTGTAGACCCAACATCACAAGACTTAATAAACCGTTTTGCCAGTGAAATTACTTCCATCGTTCGAAAGAATAGCGACCCAGTAGATGTTATTATTGGAGCTAGTCCAGAGGATATTGAGTTGGGGGGTAACGTCTACACTATCAGCAACATGGGCGCACGGGTGGAACGCTTAGCGATGCTTGGCGATTTAGAAGCCTTGCGCGCGTTGTTTGACAGGCGCGTTAAGTTGTTTCTAGCCACCGCTAGAGTGGTTCTGCTAGAAGGGGAAGCGAAAGACTTGCAACGGGTGACCAATGCTTCTGTACGTACACTTTTCCTAGATGCTTTGTCAAAAAACAACCTACTTCGTGATAGCTACGGACGGGCGATTAAGCACATCGTTACACTAGCACTGCAAATGCTAGGGGAAAGAGAAACAAGTTTAATCGTGGAATGGCAAGACCCACTACCAACAGACGCCAAAGAAATTGCGGACGTAAACGCGGTAATGCGTAGCATCGGCGCAATGTCGGCAAGAACTGCAAGTGAGCGGTTGGGTTTGAATCCATTGTATGAAGAACGTGCTATAGAAGATGAAGACGCTAAAATTCTTGAGAAAGAACGTGCTATAGAAGATAAAGCTACTATGTTAGCACAACCCTTGACATAACTGTAAACCATGATATAATGTGGGCATGATTTAACTAGGAGTTAAATATGATAGATGAGCGTGATGCTTTATTAACTGAACATGAGTTCACTGAACCAGAAATTGTAACAGAAGCCGTAGATGATAGTGTTAAGAGCAACCCTTTCTACTTAGAACTTCTTGATAAGTATGAGAAGGTGAAGCAAGAAAGTATTAATAGACGGCTTGAAATTAAAGAGCTTAAAAAAATCCCCTCTCAAACCCCTGATAACCCCACAATAGAAAAACTTACTCAAGACATTAAAAATGCAGTCATGACCGAAATTCAAGCCCAAGCCCAACAGGAAACTAAACAACGTAGTGAGGCGCAAGCTATCGCAACAGAGTTCGGTGTGTCTGTTGAAAGTATCTTTGATATTTATCAAACACTTGGTTTTGAGCGTGCTAAGACGGTTGCAACTGCTATGAGTAAGAAGCGCTTTGACCCACCCACAACGGGGGGTAATGGTGTTTCAACGCCAAGTGCGCAAAGCCTGCGTGGGAAATTAGGGCTACCTGACTAAGGAGTCAAAATGCCCGATTTTACTAATCTGGATACTTTATCCGATAATATTAAAGCTCTAACCCCTACGATTGAAGAAACGGCAATCATGTATGGCATGTACACTGCTGTATTTGCATCGCGCGTTACCGCTCTAACTGATATGACGGGGTATAGCCTGCGTAAGGTTAGTGAGTACTATCAAGGTGCGCGTGCTGTGAAGTTGACAGAAGGCACTGCAATCCCCGACCAAGTAACCAAGCGTGGTCGCACGAACCAGTTAGACCCAATTCAATGGGGTGATAAGTACGCCCTAAGTGACCGCATGATTGCGACCAACTTAGAAGATATTTCAGCAGATGTAATTCGCTTCCTTGCTGATTCGCTTAGCATGCGCCGTGAAAAAAGCATCGCTTCCCTCATCAACTCGCTTAAGACTTCTGCTAACACCATTAGTGACACTGCAAATATCTACAACGTGGGTAAGGCTTTGGGTTTGAGTGCAGAAGCATCGAAACGTGCTTGGCAAGCGGACGCAACCTACCACATGATTCACCCGTTCCAAGTTCAAAGCGTACGCGCGGAACTTTCGGATTTGGCAAAACCAGCTGACAATGTAACCCGTAGCAACATTAACCGTTGGATTATGAGCGGTGGTATGGGTACAGAAGTTGTTGAAACGCCTCTCCTACCACGTAAGATTACCTACAAGTTTGGCTTTACCGCAACGGCGGGTACGTTCAAATTACGTGCTGGTGAACTGGCAACAGGCGCGGAAGCCATTACTGCAAACATTACCTATAGTGCGACCCCCGCTACTTTGGTAAGTAATATCAAGACCGCGCTAGATGCTCTAGCTATCGGTACTTGGACGGTCACAGGCGCAGCGGTTACTGATATTACAGTGGTAGCCCCTCATTACGTAGTTGCAGAAGACGAACTAAGTTTCCCCCGTCTATCCGACGGTACTTTTGACAATGCCTTAACGGGTGGTGTTTTGGTGATTCAGGAACGTAGTGCAGTTTGCGCGACCCCCTTCTATTCTAGAAAAGCCGTTGCTCTGGACATTCGCGAGCCATTCTCATTCAGCAATTGGGTGGAAATGAACACACGAACTGTAATGAGTTCCGCTACAGAAGTGTACGCGGTGGGTGAGTGGCAAGATGACCGTATCTTGTTCTACGAAACGTTGTGCAATAGCCCCTTTGCAGTAACCTAGCATGACAACACTTGCTGAACTCGTTACGGATGCTAGACAGCATACAGAAGCCCGTTTAGATGATGAGTTTGCGGGTGTGACCTACTGGACTAATGCACAAATTGAAGACAAGCTAGCGGTAAGGTCTATAGACTTAGCCTTACCGCTAGTAGCAAATTCTACCATGATAGGGGGTGTACAGAACTATAGAGTACAGTACTTCAAGCCCTATCTAAGTAGCATACGCCTAATCGCACCTTACCGCTTGCTAGATAACTTAACCAACGAAGTAGACCCCTTACTATACGTAGTAAGTGAATCCTACAAACGGGTTACTTTAGATGCTAGTCTAACCAATGTACAGTACGTGCTTCTTGCAACGGGGTATAGTATGTATGATGTGTACGCCGATATTTGGGCGGTTAAAGCCTCACAAAGAGCGCACTACATACAGACGCGGGCGGGTACTCATCAGAGTGCCTTCCAGCAAGAGTATGAGCATTGTGTAAAACAGGAGCTATACTATCGTGCCAAGCGGGTTAGGGGGTTTAGACGGTGAAGCCCCTAACAGCACTATTCCGTAAGCAAGTAAAAAGCTATGGTTATCCCGATATAGCCCGTTTCCGTTACGTGGTCACAAATGTGCCTGATATATATGGCGTTCCCCAAACGGTTACGGCTAATCGGCTTTATAAGGGCATTGCGGATATACCGTGCCGATTAGACACACATCGCGCGGTGGTAAATGACAAGCTTAAAGATATGGTTGTCACCGTAGACCCCTACATACTTGAAGTACCTATGGATTTTATCTTTGATGAATCTGATATAGTGATTATCAAAGGTGCGCAATTCAAAGCAAAACGGGTGTTCAATCTTCAAGAGTGGGCGGTCACACAAGAGATTCTGCTGATGGGGGTGTTTGATGATTAGGGTATCGTTTAGAACTGATGATTTTTATCGCTTCCTAACAAAACTTGAAAAAGACACCCCTTCTAGGGAAGCCATGAAGCCTATTGGTGTATACCTGATAGAGGACATACGTCAAAACTGGTCAAGCGCTAGCCCTAGTTCCCCGTTCAATCCCCCCGCCATAGACACAGGTAATTTTGACGATACACTAGCAAGAGAAATTCCCCGCCAAAATAGGCAACAGAGTGGGCGGTTTGCTAGGGGGTTCACAGTGCGCATACACACAGGCGCGGTGAAGTCTTATGCACAAGCCCTAGAGACAGGGACGCGCAACATGGAAGCCCGTCCCTACTTTGAACCTGCACTACGCCGATTGCCTTTGAGATTTAAAGGGGTGTCAGTAGATGAATCGTAGCGGTGATAGCTATGCAGTAGCTTTACTTATAGCAACCCTCAAAGCTAACCTAGCCCTTACCACAATCGTAGGGGATAAAATCTTCTGGTTACGCGCGCCTGAAAACACGGTACTACCCTACGTAGTACTAAAGTGTATAGAGGGGGGCGATGCCAACGATAGCATTGCGGGGCGTACCTATGAAGCCTCATGGCGCGTATACGGTCATACAGGCACTATCGCAAATATGATAGCCTTGAAAGATGCTATCTATAGCGCGTTAGTTAGAGTACTACCTATCATACCCACCGCGCTAGCTAATGAAGTAATACCACTAGCTCATCTTTACGAAGTGCTTCCCGTAAGTGATAGCTATATCGTTCAAAATAATCCCCTATACATCGTAGGGGGGGAATATAGGATTAAACTAGGACTATGACACAACTAACCACGCGCTTAACATCTGATACTCTGTATATCGAGTTCACCCCGTTCGGTTTACCAAGCCCCATTGAAGCCCAGTTAAATTTTAACTCTGGTGTAACAGGCGGGACGTTCAAGCTTGAAGTCAATGGCGAAAAAACTGCAAACATTACTTTCAATGCCACCGCCGCTACTTTTGTAACAAGTATTAACACAGCACTTGACGCCCTACTAAACTTGGCGGCGGGGGAAATAGTATCCTCTGCAACCGTTAGCACACTGGTAGACCTTGATAGCATTACCAATGAATTTTATTATGTCCGTGTTACAGATATTGCCCTTATCCCCGCCACCGTAGTAACCCCCGTAGTATTAAGCTTCGTAAAACAAGGTAGTAAAACGATTGTATTTAGTTCCGAAGCTTCTAGCTTTGAAACATCTACCGACATTACCATGATTGATGTTACTGCTTTATCGGATTACGCGGTAAAGGAAATTCCATCCAAAGAAGCCGTGTCATTTAGCATTAGCTTATTCGATGGCAACCCTGAAATTAAAAAGCTTCTCAATTACAAGAAATTGTGGGGGCGCTTCTCTATCTACAAAGAAGGTAAGGTTGTTGGGAAAACATTTGAAGTCTTTGATGCCCACGTATCGTCTATCACCGCCACTTATCCCGACCATGAAAAACTAGAAATTAACGTTGACGGTGCGCGCTTTGGTGACTACATCACCCCCCCACAAACAGTATATAGAGGCTAACTTATGAATATCACCCTAAACTACAACGAATGGTCATACCAAGACCTGCATAACTTTGCCCAACACTTTGAAAAAATGCGAATGCGAGAAGCAACGGTCTTAGCGCAAAAAGTGATTGTGGGGGATGTAGTACTTAACAGCATGTCCCTAGAAGAAGGCGCTAAAGCCCTACGCACCATTTTCGATAATCTAGGCGTGTACACAGAAGACTTAAAGGATACGGGTTACACCGTAGACTTGTCAGGTTGGACATGGAGTGACTTCTCTAACTACACTGATGAGAAAAATCCAGTGGCAAAAGAAGCCATGCTATGCGGGGTAGCGCGTCTTAACGCCAAGCCCCTAACCGCCCCGTTGTCTTTACGTGACGGGCTATCGGCTTCCCGCGTACTACGGGTTGCTGTTGAAAGAGTATTTTCGGGAAAAAACTAGACCTTGCCCTGTATAAATCCGCCAAATTTAACATACCACTGGACGCACACACCCATTGGCGTATTCTTAGAGTGCGCCTTTGGGAAGCGGGGCATAGGTTTGATGAGATAGATAGCATGGCGCTCACTGATTTGGGCGATATTTTGGGTGTGTGGAATGAGCGTGCCTTGCTAGAAGAAAGTAACAGAAGGAGAAAAAATGGCGTTTGAACGCGGTGCTTATATAGAAGCCGTTATCGGTGCGGATATAACCGCTTTCAGGCGTGGGATGCGGGAAGTACGCAATGAGCTTGGTGTTCTGTCAGAACAATCAGGCGGGCTTAGCGCTTTAGGGCGTACAATGACCCTAGCCATATCCGCCCCCTTAGCAGTCATGGGTTCGGTCATGGCACAATCCGCTATTTCTTTTGAAGAAAACATGCGGAATATCAACTCATTGCTTTGGCAAAGTGAAGACCAATTCCAGTCATTAACCAAAGAAGCGCTTACATTTGGTATGACTACACGCGACGGCGCAATTAGTGCCAGTGCGGGTTTGTATGAGCTTGTTAGTGCGGGTTATGAAGGGGCGGATGCCCTAAGTGTGTTTGCGGTTATTAACAAAACAGCAGAAGCGGGTTTGGCGGATATGTCTACCACCACACGCGCCGTAGCCAGCACACTGCTTGCGTATGCCCTAACGGGTGAAGAAAGTGCGTGGCGCGTTAGCAACTCGCTTACCCGTGCTGTACAGGTGGGCGTGGGTAGCATGGAAGCCTTTGCTAATTCGCTACCAGAAACCCGCGCAACAGGTAACCTACTTGGTATCAACTTTGAAGAACTTGATTTTAGTGTAGCCCGACTAACACAACTAGGTTTTAGTGCTAGTGAAGCTGGCACGCGCGTTAAGAACATGGTAAGCAAGCTAGGTAACCCAACAGAGGATATTCAAAAACTCTATGATACGATTGGCGTAGCGGGGGGTAAAGAACTTATTGCCCGCTTTGGTCTAATTGAGGGGCTTATCAAGCTACGGGAACTGGTTACAACAGAAGATGAGATTCTTGGTTTGTTTGGAGAGAAACGTGCAACAGAAGGTTTTGCCTCTCTTACAAACAATATCAATGAGACACGGGGTGCGGTAAAATATTTCTTTAGTGATTTAGACAACGCAACCATGAATGCATGGACGGAACAGAGCAAATCTTTTGGCTTTGCTTTCGATTTAATGACTAGTGCAATGCAAGGGGCTAGCATCGTTATCGGCAATGAAATTCTACCCCTTTTTAAGCCTCTTGTTGAAAATCTCACAAGCTTCTTTCTCTCCATCGCGCAAGCGAACCCTAACGTCATAAGGTTTGGCGTGGTACTAGGCGGGCTTGCAATCGCACTACCCCCCTTAATCTGGTTGTTTGGTAGCCTACTAAGCCCTATCGGGTTGGTTATTGGGGCTATCGGAATGCTAGCCACCGCCATGACACGGGATTTAGGTGGGCTAGGAACGGTTGTTGCGAATATCGTAGGCTCTATGGGGGGTGACTTAAAGCTAGTTGCCGACCTGTTTAAGATACCTGAATCCTTAATCACGGAAGCCATTACCCCACTAGAACCCATGAGTTTTGACCTGATGGCAGAAGAATTGCTTGTCATTACGGTGAAAACGGACGGGACGTGGTGGGACACATGGGATAAGCAATTTAAGAAGACAATCCCCTCATGGGACGATTTTAAGGCTATTTTAGCAGAAAGCAATATTGATGTTAATGACCCCATTCAAATGGGTGAAATATTTGACATTAAGTTCGATTCAACTGATATGGGTGACCGTCTAAGGGAAGCCGTAAATGATTTTAATGCCCGTCGTGACGGCATGATGAAAGACTTACAGACTACTTCAAGCGAAGTAGAAACAGTAATGTTGCCATTCGGTATTGAAGTTAACAAGGAAGCCTATGATGAGGTACTCCTACGCATAGGGGGTATCAGAGATGCTATCCTTGAGTTTGTAGATAAGATAGGTGGTAACCGTCTCTTTAGTGCCGTAAGTGGTTTCTTTGACGCTCTTGCAAGTCTTGTAGGGGCAATCAATTGGGACGCGGTGGGCGCGGGATTAGGGGCTTTGGCACAAGGCATTCTGCAAGTGCTATCGGTCTTTGCTTCTGCATCTATTGAGTCTATAACGAAAGTCATAGAGGCTATTGTTCTGTTCATAGAAGCGGTGACAACGCTAGACGGTGCTAAGCTAGCGCAATCTATGAGCAAGCTTGTAGAAGCCCTTCTTTCCGTCTTTAAAGGTATCATTGACGGTCTTGCTATCATGATGCTAACTCTGTTTAAAACTATCTTTTCTACGCTTAACCCTTCCTTTGGGGGTATGTTTGATGAGATGATTGTAGGGTTTGACAAAGAGATAGCAAGAATACAAGGATTAACACTTGAACCCTTAGACGTAATAGTACCCCTAAATATAACCGCCACTGCAATGACACGAGAAGAAGCTAGTGATTTAGCACTTAGTGTTATGCCTGAATTTGAGTTAGAAGCCTTGCAAAGAGACTTTCCAAAAGGGGAAATTCCTTCTGGCTATGCTACAAATAAGCAAGCAAACCCCTCATTTCAGAATCTTAACACAAACTTACAAGAGATAGCCCAAAACGCACCCTTTCAGGGGGTGATGCAAATGAATGAAGAAACGGGTGAAAGCTTCCTTAGACTAGGGGGAACTATAACTATAACCAAGAATGTTATAGATGATTACGCTGGCTACATGCAAGACGTACCCTCTTTCTCTGAAATTTTTATTTCCGAACTTCGTGATATTGAGTCTCAAGCTATGATGACGGCGCAAGCAATAAGCGCTATCCCCACATCAATTGGTGGGTCTAAAGGAATAGGGTCGGGTGGGAACGCTTTACCCTTTGAAACAGGTATTGGTTATGTGCCTGTTGATAACATGCCCGCGTACCTGCACAAAGGTGAACGGGTGCTAACGGCTAGCCAGAATAAGCAGTACAATGCCAATAATCAAACGCTAGGGATTCCCCGCACGCCCCCCGTTAGTAGACCCGTTACTAATCATGTAACGATAAACCAAACTACGGATGTTGAGGGTCTCCTACGAGAACTTAAAAGAAGGGGCATTAACCTTGACAATAAAAATCTTTCTTGATTTAGATGACGATGGATGGATAGATAAAAACGCTAGCCCCCTTGCTGATAAGAATAACTATAAGCATGCCCCGTTTAACGGGGCTATTGGTATGACTGTCTTAGACTCATCTCTTGCTGAATACCCTAATGAAGCTAGTTATATTAACGAAAGGGGCGAATACGGAATTGGTAGATGGCTACTACAACCCGCCAATAGTTCTCGTAGTTTCCTACTAGGCTACCATAGAGATAACCCTTACATTCAAATTGGTAATGAGAACTTATCCGATTTAGCCTCATGGCGTGGTACACCTGATTTTATAAAAGGGGTTTCTAACCCTAACACTGCTCATATTATTAAGCAAAATCGTAACTCTTTAAGTGATACAGGGCATAGTCTTGATGCTCCTTATTCTGGTACTACTCATATTGTTGCTTCTGAAATTAGATTCGTTAGTGGGGATGTAATCGAATTTGATATAGAAGCACGAGTTGCTCGTACAACCCTTCTAACTTTGGGGATTGGAATTACCAACTATACTAACCTACTTCAAGGGGTTAAGTATCGGCGCACTATAACGCAAACAGGGTTCTTAGCTCCTATATATGTACCTTCGGGCGTTGCTATGTTACGTATACACCGCATTGAAAGAGGGGGTATAAACTACACAGGTTTAATCGCTTTATCAAGTGGGGATAGCCCAATAGCCCGCGATGCTAATGCCTTAGGTACACCAAACCCTTCCTACTTTTCATTCTATGCTAGAAGTGCCACTGCTACAACAATCGAAGTAGCTTCTAGACTAGCCCTAATTAGACCTATTTCTTTCACTACACATAACGTAGGAACTTCATGGACTAGAATTAGCGTTCCCTACACAGAGTTCCCGTATGCAGTGTGGCTAACGTCCTTAAGCCAACCTGTTGAAATTACAGGGTTCATGAGTACTCAAAACGCAAGTCTACCCGCATACCATGCTAATAGCCCCCATAATGATATTACTGATTATGTGATGGGGTTTGATTATCGCATGGGTAAGACGGACATAGAGTTCTCCTTACCCTACGAAGGGGTATTAAACTTAAGTCTAGACAACCAAACAGGTTCGTTTACCCCTGAAAATACAAGTAGCCCTTACTACGGTAAGCTACGTCCTAACATTAGGGTGCTTGTTGAAGATGAAGGAAGCGTACTCTATGCTGGTTTCCTAGATACCCTAGTAACGGACGTAGGGATTAACGGTACACGCACGGCTACTATCACTGCTACCCAAGCAATAGAATCCCGTCTAAGTACAAGAATTAACCTAGACTCTATCCCCAATACTGCAACTAAGCCTGTAATCGAAAGTGTTCTTAGAAACACAGGGCTTAAACGTGCCTTAAGGTTTGAAGAACCGCGTATAGGGTTTGCGAGAATTGGCGTGACTGCTTTTGTTAGTGATTTAAGTGATGTGGTAGTACCAGAGACTTACCTGAAATACCCTATCATAGGTGAAGACTGGAACGAAAGTACCACAAGTAAGCAAGCGCTAGAGGGGTTGCTATCAAGTGAGCAAACCCAACTGTTTGTTACTCATGATGATGAGTTCATTCTCATAGACCGTTACAATATGTTATCACGGCGTACTATAGACTATACGCTAGACGTAGGTACAATACAGCAAGCCAACTACCAGTATGGTTCTACCCGTGCTAATCGGATTACCGTACAGCATAGCCCTGTTGAATTAGAGGGTAGTCAAGAAGTGTGGCGCACTAGAACCCCGCTAAGCATACGTAAGGGTAAAACACTAGATACCCGTGTAGTACTACGTGATGAATCGGGTAAGTCTTTCACACTACAATCACCCCCTACCATAGCTTTTACCGTTACTACAACAGGGGGGCGCGTCTTAGGGGATGTACCTATAACCGTAACAACTCTGGACGAAGGTACACGCTTAATCTTACGTATAGAGAATAACCATGACCAAACACTCTTGGTAAGTGCCGTACTGACAGGTAAGCCCTTATACAATGGGCTTGCAGGAGTAGAATACGTCTATGACGGTGATGCCACCGAACTAAACGGGGTCTACGAAAAAACCTTTAGCCCTACCTACGTGGCGGGTGAACTAGGCGCACGTGCCTACGCCCAATACATCCTGAAACGATTTGCCACCCAACGTGGTGAATTTACTTCTATCACACTTAGGGGTAACACTATACCGCCCTATCACATAAACGATACGTTACGTTTGGTAGATACATGGTTATCTCATGATGCTACCTATGTTGTCATTGGTGAAAATGTAAGAATGTTTCCTAATGACATAATGGCTAGTTATGATGTGGTAAGAGTAGAAGATAGCTTTCGTGTGGGGGATACGGTTTATAACCCTACGAATCTTTGGGATGGCACTACGGGGTATCATGTGCCAGTGGGATTGAAACGAGATAGTCTAGGCACGCTTAGACGTATAGATTCACCCATTGGGGTTCTGGATACAGCATTCCCCGCCGTAGCACAACGGTGGTATATCAAGGAGTGGCAATCATTTGGTATTCCTGATGAAAGCCCAAACGCCCCGCAAATAATCTCAATGCCTGTAAATCCTAGTGTAGGTAAACGGGGGGTTAACGGCTACTTAGACTTTCGTAAAGACCTAATGACTTTGGGTGCTAAATCAAAGTTTGTTGCTATACGTTTATACGTTTCTGTTGAAAAGGCAGGGATTACCTACCTGATAAAGGACGGTAAGACAGGCGCAACCGTAGCCCATACGGCTACACGCACTGGCTTTGTATCTAATCTTTTACCTTACAATTCAGAAGTGGGGTATGGTTATATAGAGTGTGTAATTGACGCTACGCTAACAAGTGGGTTAATCTTTATCGAAGTAACAGGAAACGCGCACCCTATGTGGGCGGGTTATGCGCATGTTGAGGATGCAAATACAGTTGCAATGCTAGAGGAATACCCAAGTGCAGTAACCCAACTAGCAGAAGTAACAGTGCGCCCAATACGAGAGTTCCAAATAGCGAAACAGTACGTAGTTAGCCTTGACACTTTTTCAACTAGCACGGATTTAAATTACCTTAACCGCACATCCACCACATTACCTTTAGGATAAAACAATATGGCATGGACTACACCAGTAACCTACAATACAGGTGACCCGCTTACAGCATTAATGCTTAACCAGCAAGTGCGTGACAATTTAGGTTACCTATACGAACCCCCACGTGATGTAATTAATAGTTCTGCTGTTTATGCGATAGCCGTAGCAAGCATAGCAAATACCCCCACCACCGCAATTGATGATGTAAATATGGGGGTTAGTCTTACTACAACGGGGCGGGATATTCAACTCGCTATCAGAGGGGTAATGAGCCGTACCGTTGCCGTTGCCGAAGGGTTCTTGTGCTTTGACTTTTTTATTGACGGGCTTACCTATGCAAGTACAGGCACTGCTACCCCCGCTAATCGTGGTATCGGTGGGATTAGCTATAGCCAGACAACCACTGCTGGTAGACATATGTTCAATGTTAACTTTTTACTACGTGGGCTTAGTGCTGGGTCACACATCTTCTTGCCCCGTTGGGCGAATGGTAATATCGTAGGTACAGGTAACATTAGCATTCTAGGTACGGATATGGCTACACAGGTATTCGTTACAGAGATTTAGGCTTGACAATGCAAGCAACTATGTTAGAATGAAAGCTAAAAAGGAGCTATTATGGTAATGGATTACATTGTTTTGGCGGGCGGGGTCGCACTCGTCTTGCTTATTGCCCGCGTGGTAGACATGCTACTCAAAGACACGCGCGTACAGCAACTGCTTAAAACACAAGATTTGCTTGTGAAGCAAGTGACTACGTGGCTTTATGCTAGTGCGGTAATGACCCCTGAAAAGCTTGCAGAATACAAGGCGCGTGCTGATGGCACGGAGCTTACCCCGCAAGAAGTGTACCTTGCTGAACAAGCTCAAGTGTGGCTTAAGAAGCGTAGCATCAATGCGGATGTGGGTGAAATTTTGGCTCTGGCTAAGCTAATTCGCATACAAGATTCAAATTTCCCTGACAAAATTAAATAAACACCTTGCCCCCCTAGCCAACGCTAGGGGGATTTTTTGGGGGTACTATGGCAACCAGTTTAGAGATAATGACCGATTTAATCGTTAAAGAACTAACCTACGCCGAACTTGAAATTAAATATGGTATTAGTCAAGACGATATACGTGGGCGTGTAAGTAGGGCGTGGAAGTTACCCGCGCTACTAAGCCAAGTGCTAACGCAACTAACACAGAACCCGTCTAACAGTGATGGGCTAACACGGCAACACGAAGTAACAAAGCGTAGTCTACTTAAGCTAAACGGCTTTCGCAATAACCTACCTAGCCACGTTAAGGGGTTATGGATTAGTGACATTCATATCCCGTATCAGAACCCTGATGCTATGTCCCTAATGTACCAACTTATACCAGTAATCGCACCTGATTATATCACGGTACTAAATGATTTTTTCGATATGAAAGCCTACGGTCGGTGGGACGATGTACTGGATGCCAACACGGCGTTATGGTACAACGATTTTAACACTAGCCTCAAAGTAGCAAATCACCACCACACTACCCTAAAACGCCTAGCCCCGCAAGCACACCTAATAGCAGTTGAGGGAAACCATGATGCTTGGTTGTACAGGCACTTGCGTGATAATCCCAACGGCTTTCAGGAAGCCAACATTGCCGACTACATGGAAGCCTTAGAAAAGCAAGGCGTACTGTTGTTTGGCAACCGTTACCCCGTTGCGGTGGGGCGGTGGCGTTTAATACACGGGGAATTTGTAGGCTCCAATCAGAACATTGGTACTAAAACACGCGATAGATGTATAGAAGACAACCTGATTAGTCCAACGGCAAGCGGGCATGTACACCGTGATTTTGTACATGGTGAACACCATAACTTTGGGTGTTTATGCCTTTCAGATATGAGCTATCTTAAAACACGACCCCATTGGGATTTAGGTATTGGTATCCTGCACGAAAAAATGGGGCATACGTGGGCGCAACACATCAAGTTTACTTACGAAAAGGATGTTCTAATGACCATGTATGAGGGTCGTATTTATAGTGTACCACGCACGGTAAGAGAGTGGGGGGTAACATGATTGTACCCATTAAAAAGACGCTTATCGGTATGGCATGGCTAGGCTTAGCCTATGCCTTACGACACACAGAGCCTTTGCTAGCTATAGCGCTCATGCTAGGGGCTTACACCCTTATTTGGAGCTACAACCGCCCCGCCAATGCAGTGGTGTACGCACCGTTCGTGCTGTACACAGGACTAGCGGAAGTATATGGGGGGTTATCACATCCCCCACTTTGGGTTTATACCCTAGCTGTGTTTTTAACGCTAGTGGATTATGTGATAGAGAGAAGGGGCTACTATGGCAAGTGATTTAATTATGATAGTGATTAGTTTCAGTTTGGTAGTGTTGGGACTAATTCAAGCTTTATCGAAGCAAAGTCAAGATAACATTACGCGCCAAGACACACATAGTTTGGAACGTGATGACCTTCGTAAGAAGGTATCCTCACTTGAGATACGTCTAAAGCAATGTAGCACCGCCTACAAAGAGCTACAAAAGAAGTATCAAGAACTACTAGAGAAGAAGAAGACTATTGACAAAGCCCCTACACAAGAGTAGACTGAAACCACCGTAAACTAGAGAGGGCATACGCATGCCAGTGCATTTCAGTGATATAAACGATTTTTTGACTTGCCCGAAAAAGCACTATCTACGCCATATCAAGGGTTTGGGTAAAAGTACTACGCCTAGCCCTAGTTTAGTGTTTGGTAGTGCTTTCCACGCGGGGGCGCAAGCCTACCTGTTGGGCAAAGACTATGTAGCTACGGTAAGAGACTACCTAGCTACTAGTGGGCTAGAGCAAGCCGACCAAATGGAGGGGTTAACCCTAGCCACAAAAATGCTGGAAATGTACCTACCCCAAGTACTTGGGGATACATGGAAGGTAATAGCTACTGAACTACCCGTAAAATCCTCATTACGGGGAATTGAGTTAGAGGGTACAGTAGATGCTATTATTGAAGTTGAGGGGGAACTGATTCTAATTGACTGGAAAACACGCAAGGTGTTACCAGACATAGACCTAAGCGCGTTGGACATTCAGTTGCCGTTGTACGCACATTCCCTGTTACAAATGGGGTACAAGGTAACGGAAATGTGGCAAGTGAATATGCGCAAAAAGCTTCCAGCTTACGCGCGCATTAACCAGAACGGGTTACCTAGCGTAGCATTGCAAGATACAACACGGGAAGTGTGGCTACGAACGCTTCCTAAAGGTATTGATGGAGAGAAATTCATTAATGCCAACAATATCGTATTCAAAACAGATGCAGATTACCTGCAAGTAACGAAACAAACCTTCACTCGTGCCAAGCAAAAGTGGGTACTTGAGCAGTTGAAGGGGGCGGTTAGACTAATGAAAGTTAAAGCCTACCCAGCATTCCCCACCACACACCGTTGCCAGTTTTGTCAGTTTCAGACGTACTGTCAAACTGAAAGTACGGGGGGTGATGTGAGTTTGTTACCCTTGACAGTAGAAGATGAGGGTGTAGAATAAGGGGGTAGGCAAAAAAATAATACCCTTATCGGGTTCATAGAATATATTTAGTCCTACTACTACCTAAGGGGGTGAAAATCCCCCTAATACTACTAACGAAGGAGACGTATGCCAATTACTAAGGTAAAAGATGTGAAGCTTGGGAAGGTTACACTCATTATTGGTGACCCCGCAAGCGGAAAGACGACACTTGCACTTAGCAAGGTGAAGGGGTCTACACTGTTCATCAGTATAGGCACGTTGGGGGAATTGCCTGATGAAGGCGAAGTTCTTGTGCCAGATTTTCGTAAAGACAGTTCGAACCCCCTAATTGAGTTTTTTGAAGTAGGGAAGTACGATACTATCGTACTAGACGGACTAGATTTAATCATTAGTACTACATTCGAAACCATGCAGAAGGGTGGCAACAACCAAGCCCTTTGGGGGGATGTAGGACGGCGCATTCTAGCAATGCTAACGCACTTGCGTTTACAGTGCAAGCAATTGCTGTTAGTGGTTGGTACGAAAGAAATTATCACGGAAAATACAGGTAACACTCCAAAAATGGGGCGTGACCTATCGCTTAACCGTGATGCAGAGAATCGTATCCTACCTATTTGCAGTGAAATTCTGTATTGTTATGCGTTTGTCAACATGAAAACACAAGAAGTTGTTTACACAGTACAGCAGAATAAAATATTATCCCTACGCCTAATTCCGCAACCTATGGAGAGACTAACACAATGACAAAGCGCCAAATTCGTATGGTCGTTACAGATAAAGACGGTAATCCCATTACAGAAGCTCCTACTTTTAAGCCCGTAGCCTTGCTACCAGACGGCGTTTATACGGCGGTGGTTAACCGTCTAAATCCCAGCAAAGGGGCTTTTAAAAATGGAAAGAACTTCGTCAAATACACACCAGAGTTTGTAATTGGTGATACTCGCATTACCCGCCAAGATTTTATCTTTGGTACAGTAGATGAAGATGGAAAACTGTATTCCGATACAGGTAGCAACCTTATTTGGGATGTTACGCGCCGTCTACTAAGCGCTATGGGACTCCTTAAGTTTGAAGACGGGGAAGCCGTCATGGATTTTGAGGATTCCAAACTCTTTGGCGTGGTAATCAAAGTACTCGTAAGTAGCCAAACCTACACAAAACAGAGTGGGGAAAATGGCACTAAGAACATCATTAAGGGGACGTACCCCCTTACCCCCCGTGAATGTGTTGAAGGCGAATACTTTCCGCGTGACGGTATGGTTTTCCTATCAGAAGATGACTACGAAGCCTATGCCATGCAACAAGCTCTTGACCCCGAAGGGGCATGGGAATAATAAACACTAGCCTTATCCCGAAAGGGGTAGGGCTTTTTCTTTTATCTAGGAGACAGTATGCTATTAGACAACATGAGAACCCAGAAAGTATGGGTTGTAGATATAGAAGCAAATGGGTTAAACCCCTACACGGGTAACCAAATAATCGGGATTGCGTTCTATTTCCCCAAGACAAAGTATGCCCACTACCTTGCTTTTGGGCATGGTACTTGCCCGCCCAAAGGCGTGCCTAATCCTGATACGGTTACGGATTATGGCAACGTAACCGACCAAGAGATGACAGAGTTTATCACTGCTTGGAATACCTATGCCCCCCACATTACTATGGTTGGTCATAACACAAAGTTTGACCTGCACTACCTAGTATGCAAGGGGCTAGCGAAACCAGCACGTATGGTAGACACCATGAACACCGCGTACCTAGTGCTACAAGATTGGCGTGGTACAAAGCTAAAAGGTGCGGGTTTGGGGCTAAAGTGGCAAGCACAATTTTGGAAGCTACCTAACGCGGGGCTTACAGAAGAACCACTTAAGCAAGGTCTAGCTACCCTTAAAGCCCAATGGGTAGACCCCCCTAAAGGTCTACGTCTGGACATTAAAAAAGATATGTGGCGGTTGCATAGCGATGCAGTAGCCCCCTACGCAATTGATGATGTGAAACTTACTTGGGGTCTTTATGAGACCTGCACTAAGTTGGTTACATCGTGGGGTTTAGATGCTATGCATGACCATTACCAAGCCTTTACGCTAGAAGTGGCGTGGGCAATGGAGAACTACGGGTTCTTAATAGATGAGACCGAATACCTAACCCAAGTGAAAGTACTAGAGGAACGTATCCGTACTATTGAGGCGAAGTACCCTACCCTCAACATGAATAGCCCTAAGCAACTAAAAGAGGCATTCCTGAATGAAGGTATTGAACTTGAGAAAACCGATGCCACTACACTAAGAACTGTTGAGCATCCGTTAGCCGTAGATGCCCTAGCTCTGCGTAGACCCAAGAAGGCGTTAACCACCTACCTAAAGAAGTGGTGGAATAATCGGGATAGTGAGGGGGTAGTACATTCCTCATTCAACGTGACGGGGACGGTAACGGGGCGGTTAAGTAGCAGTGGGGCGGGGGGTAACCTGCAAAATATCCCAGAACGCGCCTATGAGATTAAGCGTGTTATTGTACCACGCTATGGGGCATTCCTAGCCGTAGATTACACAGCATTGGAACTAGCCCTAGCTTGCTTCACAGCAGAACATACACTAGGGTTAGGTAGTGAGATGCTTCAACTGTACGCTACGGGGGTGGATAAGCATGCCCATACGCGGGATAAGATTGGTGTACGTGATATTCTACATCCCGATATGGGTGATGATGAAATACGTGCGGTTCGGGGGCTAAATGTCACTGTTAGCATTCCGTCCTACCTACGGTTCGTTGCAAAGACCCTGAACTTTGGGTTGTTGTACGGCGGGGGTAAGAACATGGTGGCACGCACTCTGCATATCCCGCTTGAAACGGCGGACACGCTTGTACAGGAGTGGCGCGCGACCTATCCCGCGTTCCCCCTAGCGAATAGACATTACCGAGACCTTGCCCTTACGTGGCGTAAGTCACCCAGTGGTAAGAGCATGGCACAATACATTCAAACCCCTTATAGTGGTCGTATTTACAAGTTTGACCGCTACCCAGAAAGTGGTTATCGTAAAGACAAAACCACCGATACTTGGGAATGGTACAACCCTAAGCAGATGCAAGCCCGCAACGGGTTCAATTGGGTAGTACAGGGATTAGGGGGCTACCTTACCAACTTGAGTGCTTTGCGAATTGTACGAGAACTGGATAAGAGTAAAGCGCTATTGGTTACCAGCATTCATGATGCTTTAGACTTTGATATTGTACCCTCATACATGAGTGAGGCTTCTACCATAATTCGTCAAATTATGACCGACTATCCACTAAACCCCACCCTTGACGTTGCTTTTAGTTGGGGGTATAATTGGCAAGACATGCAACCATTATAGGAGAGAGAAAATGTACTTACACACAAAGAGTAATAATGAGAGAGGCTTTGTTACTTTACCTTATGGTAATGTAACCCGTAAACAGGCAATAGCCATTAGCGCTACATACCCAGACTGTTATCTAATGATGACAGAGGATTACGAAACACTGGAAGTACTACTAAACGGGCAAACACTGGTTACGGCAAATACAGCTCGCTACCAAATAAGAAATGTGGTGGACACGATACAAGATGACTTTCGGTTATGCTTGAGCATTAGCGTAGGTACGGACGTACCAAGTCACTCTCTTGGCTACTTGACTGCATGGGATGCACTTGTAGACATACGTTTCAATGTATACCTAAATGAGCGTAACGAACTGGTAGCTTGTGTGGGTGGTCAACGGTACGTAAATGCATACATCCCGTTTGGGATACTAAACCCCTCTGTTAACTACAAAGAGTTGGTTAACTTGACCCTACGCACCCCTATGGGGCTACTACAAGTTCTTAACGACTTAATGAGGGAAATGCATGACGATAAAGGGTGAAACCCTCATAGTAAAAGCGATAATCCAATACATAAAGAGCATGGGGGGTGATGCCTTCCATGTATCGGGTAATGGATTACAAAGAGTGGGGGAACCTGACATTGACGGTTGGATTCCCCTTGCGGGGCTACCCCTAACCTTTAGGGGGGTAGCCCATTTAAAGTTGGAGTGTAAAGGCAAGAATGGGGTGGTAAGCCCCCTGCAACTACACAGGATTAATAGGTACAGAGAGGCTAACTACGTAGCGGGTATCACCCACTCTATAGAAGACGTAAAGGCGCTATTAGATGCATATAAAAACACCGCTTTGGAAGCATCAAGAGGAAATGATTACCTTCTTGATGAAGAACAAGAAATGTCTTTGGGTAGCGGGGATGGGGACGGGTAAAACCCTAACCGCGCTAGCGGGGATGGCACGGGTGGGGGCAAGGCGGGGGCTAGTAG
>Ga0163148_10000802_pt1 | contig 42698 bp, 32 predicted proteins | sample OliLakLV19MP7P2_FD_148606 | JGI IMG/M metagenome (GOLD analysis project Ga0163148, IMG submission 148606) | Freshwater microbial mat bacterial communities from Lake Vanda, McMurdo Dry Valleys, Antarctica- Oligotrophic Lake LV.19.MP7.P2 | ecosystem: Environmental > Aquatic > Freshwater > Lake >... | reverse complement strand
ATGAGCTTGCGTCAAGTATTTTAGTGACTACATTATGACGTGCAAAAATGCACAGTCCCAGTGCCAAAAGCCAATACAGCCAATGGTTTGCGGACTACGAACGACGCGGGGAGACGAGGAACTTCAGCTTAGCCAACTCTGATTCTATGAAATCAAAATGCGTCTGGAGCTGCGGTCCGACAAAATTGGCCATGGCCTTGTCGGCGATCGCGCGCGCAATGGGCCGGGCGAAAAATGGCATCGGCGCCTGACGCAGTCGCGAAAACACCAAGCTCATCAACAGCGGCGGCATGGCCGAACCTTCGGCGTAGTGCAACCAATAAGTGAACTGCTGGCGCTCAGGTGTCCCCATCGGCGGAGCAAGCAAGCCTGCTGTGTCGTAACGCTGCAACAAGTATTCGATGATTGCGCCCGACTCCGCCACGCTGCCTGCATCGTCCACCAGCACTGGCGATTTCCCGAGTGGGCGATTTCCCAAGGGGGCGATTTCCCAAGGGGTGTACGTCGCGCAACGAAGCCGGCGCGAGCATGGTTTTGCGATCGCGCTTCTACATTTTGATCTGATAGTCGAGGCCGATCTCATCCAGCAGCCAGAGCAAACGCTGCGAGCGCGAGTTGTCCAAGTGGTGCACCGTGATCATCAAACCGCCTCTCCTGCGTCTGCGGGTTTCTGCATCAAATGTTTTTCCGTCAACTACTGCCCGGTTGCGAGCCGCGGGCGACGCCAAACTCAGGCATGCCCGCCAGCCGCCGGCGTATCGCGTTCCAGCTGTTCAAGCCTGCGCGAAAGTGCTTCCGGTGAACGCGTGTACGGCGCGATCAGCGCGTAGAAGGCCGGCACCACAAGCAGCGAAAGCGCAGTCGAGAAGGCCACGCCAGAAATAACCACAACGCCAATCGTTGCGCGACTCGCCGAACCTGGGCCACCGGCCAACACCAATGGCACCGCTCCCATGATGGTGGCGATCGAGGTCATCAGGATCGGCCGCATGCGCACCGCGGCGGATTCGACTATGGCTTCCGCAATCGTCATGCCCGCATCGCGTAATTGATTGGCAAACTCGACGATGAGAATCCCGTTCTTGGCAGCGAGCCCGACCAGCATGACGATGCCGATCTGACTGAACAGATTGACCGAGCCGCCAGACAGGAACAGACCGATGAAAGCCCCGGCAACCGCCAGCGGCACAGTCAGCATGATGACCACTGGATGCAGGAAGCTTTCGAATTGCGCGGCCAGCACCAGGAATACGATCAGCAGCGCCATGGCAAACGTAAACACGATCGCACTGCCCGCGCTGCGGTACTCACGCGAGTCGCCCTTGTAGTCAATCTGCGCGCGCTCTGGCAGCTCTTCTTTGGCCACGTCGCGCACCCAATCAAGCGCCTGCCCAAGCGTGTAGCCCGGGGCCAGCCCCGCCGACAAGGTTATGGCGCGAAAGCGATTGAAGCGATTGAACTGTCCGGGCTCGGCCAACTCGGTCAGCGTCACCAGACTGGTCAACGGCACCAGAGTGCCGCTGCTGGCAGAGCGCACATACAAATTATTGATGTCTGAAGGCGCCGCCCGATTGTCGCGCTGCGCCTGCAGGATCACGTCGTACTCTTCACCATCTTCGACATAAGTGGTGACACGACGCGCACCCATCATGGTTTCCAGCGTGCGCCCAACTTCGTCCACCGAGACGCCAAGATCGGCCGCCCGGCTATGGTCTATTTCAACGCGCAGCTGCGGGCGCGTTTCCTTGTAGTCCGAGTCGGTGGCGAACAATCCCGGATTTTTCTCCATGCGTTCCAGCATGCGATCGCGCCACTGTGCCAGCTCTTCGTAATTGGGTCCGCCCAGCACAATCTGCACCGGCTGACCACCACTGCTGCGCACCAGTCCGGAGCGTATCTGCGGAAAGGCGCGAACGCCCGGCAGTGCGGCAAGATCAGCCCGCACTTTATCCACCACTTCGGCGGTGCTCACGCTGCGCTCGGTCCACGATTTGAGCAGCGCAATCACCTGGCCCGTGTGCATTTCTCCGCCCTGACCGAAGCCACCCGGCACCCGCGTGTTGACGCGGTCGATAGGCTGACCGTCACCGACATACTTGAGCAGTATCTGCTCGACCTGCTGGATCTGTTCGACGGTGTAGTCGTAGCCTGCACCTTCAGGGCCGACCACGGAGACGAAGAAGGCACCACGGTCTTCGGGCGGAGCCAGCTCTTTGGGCAGAACGCTTTGCAGCAACAGGATCAAGCCAACGCACACCACCACCACGACAGCGATGGCCGCAATCATGGTCTTCCTTGATTGCGCGACTATCCGCGTCACCTGGCGACGATAGCCGTTGCCTAAAGCGAGCAGGTGCGATTGCACCCAGGCGTTGAATCCCTTTGGCTGCGTGTGCGCCCGGATCAGTTTGGAACACATCATCGGTGTCAGCGTCAGCGCTACAAAAGCAGAGATGATCACTGCTCCGGCGAGTGCCACTGACAGCTCGCGGAACAGACGCCCGGTGTTGCCCTCCATCAACCCCACGGGCAGGAACACTGAAGCCAACACCGCCGTGGTTGCAATCACCGCAAAGGTGACCTGCGCCGTACCGCGACGCGCTGCGACCAGCGGCGGTTCGCCAAGATCAGCGCGCCGCTGCACGTTTTCGAGTACCACGATGGCGTCGTCAACCACCAGCCCGATGCAAAGCACCAGTGCCAGCAAAGTGAGCAGATTGATGGTGAAGCCGAACGCCCACAGCGCAATAAAGGCAGTGATCAGACACACCGGCACGGTTACCGCCGGAATCAGCGCGGCGCGCAGGCTGCCAAGGAACAGATAGATCACCACCAGTACCAGCACCACCGATTCAATCAGCGTCATGTACACGCGCTGCACCGCCACGTCGATAAATGTGGTGGAATCGAAAGCGACAAAAATGCGTGTGCCCGCCGGCAGTGATTGCTGAATCACCGGCAGTTCTGCCTTCACTGCCTTGGCCACATCCAGACTGTTGGCGGTAGATGTCTTGATGATGCCGAGTCCGACATTGGGCTGACCGTTGCCCCGAAAGTACGCGCGCCGCTCCGACGAACCGCGTTCAACCTTGGCGACATCGCCCAGCCGCACCAGGTAACCATCCGCACCCTTCTTCAGTGTGATTTGGGCAAAGTCCTCGGCGTCTTGATAGCCACGCGCAACGCGCAAGGTGAAATCACGCGTCTGCGATTCGATACTGCCCGCAGGCAGCTCGATGTTTTCGCGGCGCAGCGCCGATTCAACATCGTTGACGGTCAGATTGCGCGCAGCTAGCGCCTCGCGGTCAAGCCAGATGCGCATTGAATAGCGTTGTTGCCCGCCGATGCGGACCTGAGCGACGCCATCGATGCTGGACAGCCGATCGACCACGTAGCGCTCGGCGAAATCACTCAGCTGCAAAGTGTCCAGCTCAGTCGAGTTCATGTTCAACCAGATGATGACCTCGGCGTCGCTCTCTACTTTCTCAACGCGCGGCGCATCGGCTTCCAACGGCAGTCGATCAAGAATACGGCTGACCGCGTCGCGCACGTCATTCGCGGCCGCTTCGATATCGCGGCTCAATGAAAACTCGAGATTCACACTGCCCTCGCCATTGCGGCTGCGCGAATCAATCAGCTCGATTCCTTCGATGCCGCTGACTGCATCTTCCAGCAACTGAGTGACTCGGGTTTCGACGACACCGGCCGATGCGCCGGGGTAACTGACGCTGACCGAAACTACCGGTGGATCGATCTTGGGCAGTTCACGCAGTGTGAGTCGGGTAAACGCGATCACCCCGAGCACTACCAGCAGCAGGCTCATCACGGCGGCGAACACCGGGCGTTTGATCGAGATCTCCGACAGATTCATCATCGCTCTCCCCGAAGTGTCGGTCAGTTCGTGGTGCTGGACACGGGCGCAACGTTCGGCGTTGCAGCAGTCGGCGGCGCAACGTCCCTGATCAGTGCTCCCGGGCGCAGCTTGCCGGTGCCATCCACCACGATCCGTTCGCCGACGATCAACCCGGTCAGCACCTCGACCTCACCCGAACGTCGCTGGCCCAGCCGAACTGACACGCGTTCCACTGTGTTTTTGGCGTCGACGCGGAACACGTAGGCCTCACGTGCGATCTGAACAATGGCGATCTCTGGAATCACGATGGCCTGGCGCTCCGGTTGAAAAATGCGCACCGTCAACAGCATGCCTGCGCGCAGGGCGCGATCAGGATTGGGAATTTCGGCACGAACCCCAACTGCGCGCGTAACCGGATCGACGCGCGAATCAATGGTGCGCAGCACGCCGGAAAACTCGGTGCCCGGATATGCAGCGCTGAGCGCGGTGATTTTTTGCCCAGGCGCCAGCGACGCGAGATAGAGCTCGGGCACGGAAAATTCCAGCTTGATCACGCTGGTGTCGTCGAGACTGGCAATCGTGGTTCCAGGTGTGACCAAAGTGCCCGGACTGACGCGTCTAAATCCCAGCACGCCGGCAAACGGCGCAGTGATCACGCGATCCGAAAGCCGCGCGCGAGTCGCATCCAGTCGCGCCCTGGCTGTTTCCACAGTGGCGCGCTGTGTGTCCAGTTGGCTGGCCGGAACCAGCTTTTGTTCGGTCAATTGCTGCTGGCGCCGTAATTGCTGCTCGGCTTCGCGATAGGCGGCCGCGGCTTCGTCCAGGCCTGCCAGCTCGGCCCGGCCAGAAAGATCAACCAGCACTTGGCCGGCTTCGACCAGATCGCCATCTTCGAATTTTACCCGCACCACGGTCTCCGTCACTTTGGCGGTAACCATTACCGACTCATTCGCTTGAGCCGTGCCCAATGCTTCGATGCTGTCGCTCCACGGCTTCAATGCAGCGGCGACGGTGGTGACCGTGATCGGCGGCGACTTGGCCGCGACCGAATCCTTCTTGCCGGCGCAGGCCGACAGCATTGCGATGGCTCCGATCAGGGGCAGCATGTGGCGCAGTGCAAAACTCATCCGGTCGCATTCCTGATCGATTGACGACAATCGCGACCAGCGCGGCATGGAATCAACAGTCTGTGCGCGCGTCGATCGGCGGGGCGTGATGGCTACGAATCTCGTCGCGCCACCGGTCAGCAGCATGCATCATCGCAGAACCTCGTCAACTCGGCGTGATCCGATGGTCATGGCGGCGATCGGGCGGTCACGCAAAACCGACTTGCGCGTGTGCAATGGGTGCCGGTTCAACGACAAGCAACGCGGCATCCCTATTCGGGTCGGCTTAAGCTGGCGACCCGGAAGCACGGCGCCGACCCAACCGGTCGCATCAGATTGCCCGTGGCTCGCGACTTCCCTGTATGTCCAAGTGGGAATCAGCCACAATCTGCTCAGTGTTTGCGCACCCGGATATCACCGCTGAAAGACTCCAACTGGATGCGTGCATCGCCAGCGCCGAGTTTGCCGCGCATTGATGACCCCGGGCCGGCCTCGTCAATGATCTGCACCGGGAAATCAGCGTGCAGCGAGCCACTGAACGTCTCGGCATCAATCGTGGCGCTGAGACTTGCCGGCAGGCTCAATGTGATCTCGCCGCTCATCGTTTCGACATCGACATTGGCATTGCCGACCAGTTCGACATCGAAGTCCAGATCGCCGGAAACCGAACCGCTATCGATCTGGCGCAGTCGGCTATCCGCAACATTGGCCTCACCCGACACGGTATCGACGGAAAGTTCGCCATCGATGCCGCGCAGGCGCAAATCACCGCTCACCGATTCGGCTTCCGCGCGTTCTGCACGACCCGCGAAAATGACATCGCCGCTGACGCTGGAAATATCCAATTTGTCGGTGCTGGCTTGCAGATTTACATCGCCGCTCACCGTCTCCACCTGCAGGCGATCGCTGGACTTGATACCCAGCACATCGATATCGGCGCTGACAGCCTCAAGTTCCAATGAAGCGCCCAGTGGCACGTGCACTTGCAGCAGCGTGTCTTCGTTGGGGCCCGAACCACCCCAATTCAGCCAACCGGTATTTCCCTTGCTGATGCGTTCGGCACGAACCACCATCCGATTGCCTGCACCCTCAAAGATCAGCCGCGTATCCGCGCCAAGCGTTCCGGTCACCGCCACCATGCTGCGCGTCCACCCGCTCACCTTGATCCGGCCGCGAATATTGCTGACTTCTACGGTGCCGCGCGGGTCGATCGGTTTGGCTACCGCCTTGATCGGTTCGGCCGCAAACGCAGCACCCTGCACCAGGGCAATGAGGACACCGCTAAAAAGAAGACGTTGGTTCATGCTGATTCCTGAATATTTTGGTTTCGACAATGTTGCATTGATCAGGCGGCCAGCGCCCGCAAAGTCAGACGAGCCTTCTTTTGTTGCACGCTGCGCATGCGATCGAGCAGAAACGTGCTGTCCGGATTTTGCCGCAAAGCTTGATCGAGTTCGCTTTCGGCACTGTCCAGTTCCCTGAGCGAAGCGCTCAACACCCGGTTCGGCGTTCGCGCGATTTCGTACCTCTCGGGACCATCACCTGCGGTCAGCGCCGCATTCAAGTCGGCCCTGAGCAGGCCGGCTTCACGCAATACCCAGGGCGAGGTCGCGGCAGAACGCACGGTCAGCGATTGTGCGGAGTCGTCCGGCAGTAACGCCAGGCGCCAGCCAAGAGCCAGACCAGCACAGGTCAATCCGGCGGCAATGGCGAAACTCAACCATCGCGGCCGGCTGCTCACCGCTGCCGCAGGCTGATCGATGCGCGCAGCGATGCCGGACCACAGGTCCCGCTCCGGGTCGATCTCGCGTGGCAACGCTTTCAGTGCGCGCCGATATTCAAGTTCGCTCATGACCATGTCCTCAAGACTGTTTTGCTGACAACCGTGTTGCTTTTGACTGTGTTGTCCATACCTGTGTTGCCCATGCCTGTGTTGCTCAGGACTGTGTTGCTCAGGACTGCGTTACTCAGGACTGTAGTGCCGATCACCTTGGTGCTCACGATGACGCACCCATCCAGCTACGCAGCAATCCACGTGCACGATGCAGTTGTGCCTTGGATGTGCCGACCGCCATGCCCAGTTCGCGGCCGATCTCATCGTGCTGCCAACCCTCGATGTCATGCAACAGCAAGACGGCGCGAGCACGCGGTGGCAGCCGCGGAATCAGTGCCTCCAGATCGATCCGCGCATCCGGCGCTGACGGTCGAGCATCGGCGATGAACAAGCCTTCATCGTCGATATCGTGGTCGGCCCGTGGCTGCGCCCGGTCGGCACGCAATGCCATCAGGGCGACATTGACTGCGAGTCGATGCAGCCAGGTACCAAAAGCGCTTTCGAAGCGGAACTCGGACAACTTCTGCCAAACGCGCACGAAGGCTTCCTGGGTGAGGTCCTCAGCGCGGCCGCGATCACCGCCCATCAAGCGCAGGATCGTGGCGTACACACGCCGTGAATGCGCCCGATAAATGCGTTCAAAGGCTGCCACATCACCCGCCGCCGCTTGTCGCACCAAAGCAAAATCGGTGCCCGCCTCGGCCAGGACAGGCGCTGGCGGATCGTGCGATTCAAAAGAGGTCATGGCGAGCATCATGCGACATCTGATGCGCAAATGGGCGCGCGGGTTTAGTCCGCGGTCGACTTCCGTACTTGTGCGTACAGTGGACGCTGTTCATCGACAACCCGGATAATGAGGGCATTGCTTCGGAGCAGCGCATGAGCCTTCTGGATTTCCTCGCCCACGGTTGGACACAATCCCCAACCTGGCTGGTGCTCACTTACTTCCTGGTGGTGACCCAGTTGACCATCTTCTCGGTCACGCTGTTTCTGCATCGATCGGCCGCGCATCGAGCAGTGGATTTCCATCCGTTGCTGGCGCATTTTTTTCGTTTCTGGGCCTGGCTTACCACGGCAATGATCACCCGCGAATGGGCTGCAATTCACCGCAAGCATCACGCCAAGGTCGAGACCGAAGAAGATCCGCATAGCCCGGTTGCACACGGTATCTGGAACGTGGTGATTCACGGCGTGGTGCTGTACCAGCAGGCGCGCAAGGATCGGGAAATGGTCATGCAGTACAGCGTCGGCCTCAGTGATGACTGGATCGAGCGCAAGCTCTACGCCGCGCACAATGCCTGGGGTCCGAGCCTGATGTTTTTTATCAATTTCGCCCTATTCGGTTTTGTTGGCGTCGCCATCTGGGCAGTGCAGATGCTGTGGATTCCCATCATGGCCGCAGGCGTGGTCAACGGGCTCGGCCACTGGTGGGGTTATCGCAATTTCGAAACCGACGACTGCTCGACCAATCTTACGCCGTGGGGCCTGGTGATCGGCGGCGAAGAGTTACACAACAACCATCATGCCTTTCCGAGCAGCGCCAAGTTCGCGCTGCGCAAATATGAGGTCGACATCGGCTGGGTGGCGATCCGCGTGTTTGAAAGGTTGGGCTTGGCCAAGGTTCTGCGCGTCGCCCCGTCTTTGGCGCAGCGCCCCAACATTGTGCTGCCCGACACCGACACCCTCAAGGCGGTCGTAGTCGCGCGCTTTGACGTGAGCAAGCGCTACTTCCGCGAAGTGATCGTGCCGGTGCTGCGCGAGGAAATGGCCCAGGCCGGCGCTACCCGCGAGCGTCTGTCGCGCCGTTTGCGCAATGCGCTTGCAAACAATGGTCGTTGGCTGAATGAGGACATGCGCAAGCGCCTCAACGACTGGGTAGCGCATCGTCCGTCGCTGGCCACGGTCTGCGAATTCCGCGACCGTTTGCAAGCCGTCATGGCACGTACTGCGCTCAATTCCGAAGCCCGCCTGCACGCGCTTCAGGAGTGGTGCCATCAAGCCGACGCCTCGCGCATTCGTGCGCTGGAGCGATTCTCCGCGCAAATCCGCGGCATGATGCTGGTACCCGCCCGCGCCTAAGGAACCTCTGAACCAGTCCGGAGCCGCGATAGCCCCATGAGTCAGGGGGCGAAAAACCGCAGGTTGACCAGCTCCGCTGTTGAGAGCGACCAGCTCCGCTGTTGAGAGCGGGGGTTTGGCAAGCAATAAGCAGTGTGGCGAAGACGAAGTGGTGACTTATTCAGACCTTCCCCAAGTCAACAACTCGAGCGCAGGCAAGATATGCCTGCGCCGATCCGAATCTGACCAGCAATCTATTCGATGCCACGTTTCGTCGGGACGATTGTAACGAGATGTATTCTCGCGGGCATCGGTTCAGTGATTGGCATACTATTGGGCGATGCACGCCAGACGAGTCGTCCCCGCATTTTTTTTGCTGGCTTTCAGCGCGATGGTTACTGCCCTCGTGCAACCTGCCGGAAGCGGGCCGGGCGACATTTCCCAGCCGCCCAAGGTGCGCCAGCTTCGTCAGAGCTTCGACGAGAAACCCGAAGTCCTGCGCGATCGCGCGGCTGCGCTGAGGGCAGCGGCCAGCGACCCGATCAGTCGCACTTGGGCGACGCTCGCTCTGGCCGAATTCGAAAATGAACTTGAGCACGAAGCTGCGGCATTCGACTTGCTCGAGGAGCTCGAAGCGTCTGCACGCACCTTGAAAGTACCTGACCTCGAATTCGCCGTGCAGACTCTGATCAACGTCGTAAACGTCAATCGAGGACGTCCGGAAAAGGCCAAGTTGGCGTTGACGCGAATGCAGGAGCTGGCTGAAACCAGCGGCAATCCGGTCTGGCGCGCCCAGGTGGCGCATGATCGCGGTGTGCTATTCCGCAAACTTGGGCAGTTCGATGATGCACTGAAGCAGTTCCAGGTCGCCGAGAAGCTCAATCGTGATATCCCTGGACAACCCAGGCTGGCGCATGAACTCAATTCCATTGGCATGCTGCATGGACGCACGGGTCGATTCTCGGATGCGGCCATGGTGCATAAAGAGGCATTGCAGATCGCGCGAACCACAAACGACCGTCCGGAGATGGCGCGCAGCCTGCGCTTGCTCGGCATCCTTTATCGAAATCTCGACGATGAGGAACAAGGCAGCGAGTATTTGCGCGAGGCACTTACTCACATCCAGGAACGCAACCGGCGCGAGGCAATCATCCTGAACGCCGAAGTCGGAATATCGCTGACCAAACTCGAACGTTTCGACGAGGCCGAGGACTTCATCGAAAAAGCGACCGCAATGGCGGCAGTCTCCGGCAACTCGCCGAACAAGTTGAATGCGTTTAGTCGCATGGCTGATCTTGAACTAGCGCGCGGCAATTGGAACGAAGCCAGACGCTGGGCCGACCGAGCCTTTCTGGAGTTTGACAACGTGGCGATTCGCGACCAGGTGCTGTTACGACTGACTCGGGTTCGCGTGTGGGCGGCCAAGGAGCCCACGCTTGAAGCACTCGCCGAGGCCCGCATTACGCTGGAAGGTACGCGTCAAATCGGTGATCGCATCCTGGAACGCGCGGCATTGGACGTGGTCGCCGATCTGGAACTCGGGCTCGGCGACGCGGCCAACGCCTATGCCACGCGCAAAGCGCACCAGCAACTGGACAAAGTGCTGGCCATGGATATGGCAGGGCGGCGCATCGCGGTGCTGGAGGCCAGCCTGGAAAAAGAGCGCGCCGATATGGAACGCAACCTGCTCGCGCGCGATAGTCAGATCAAGGATCTGCGCATCCTGCGTCAGCGTTATCTTGGCCTGGCCCTGATTGCGGGCATGCTGGCGCTGGTGGCAGTGCTCACTCTTCTGTTTTTGCGCGTTCACACCATGCGCCAGAAAAACGCCGAGCTCAAGGCCAGCCGTGATCAGCTATCGGAGCTGCACTATGCGCTGCTGGGCAGCACTGAACAATTGGAACGCATGGCCAATACCGATGCACTGACCGGCCTGGCTAACCGTCACGCGGTGATGCGTCGGCTTGAGCTCACCTGGCAACGCGCTGTCACTTCAGCCACCAGCTGCATGTTGCTGATCGATCTGGACCACTTCAAGCAGGTCAATGATCGCCATGGGCATCTTGGCGGAGATGCGGTGCTCTGGGCCGCGGCCCAGCGCATGCAGAACATGCTGCCCGAAAGCGCTATTCTCGGGCGCTGGGGCGGCGAAGAATTCATCATCGTGATGGAAGCCACTGATCAGGCACGCAGCCTGGATTTCGCCGACCGTTTGCGCCGTCAGATTGGCGATACACCGGTGCCCTGGCAGGACGGCGATATCTCGATCAGCGGCAGTATCGGCGTTGCGATGCTGGATCGCTCACTGCTGGCGAGCGTCGATGAGTGGATCGCAAGCGTCGACCGAGCGCTGTATCGCGCTAAACGCGAGGGGCGCAATCGGGTCGAGCTGGCGCGTAAGTCGGAGCATGCAGGCGCGACATAGCGCGCATCGTGGACCGGGCTCTTGCAGTCAGGTTTCGATCGACGCCCGCCGTCGACCCGGCGTCGTGCTGGAACGCCGCCGACGCTCCATAACGGGCGCCCGCCCACTCCCACACCGTATGCATCCACGCTACGCTGCGCGCCTATGAAGAAAAAACCCATCGCGCGTGATTTCACCCTGCAACCCGATGACGCCGAGCGATTGAGTAATCTGTGCGGGGCGTTCGATCAACACCTGCGCCAAATTGAACTGCGACTCGGTGTCGAAATCGCCAACCGTGGCAATATTTTCCGTGTGCATGGCGACCCCGGCAGCGCCGCGCGTGCGCGCAAGCTGATCGAATCGCTGCATGAGCTCACCTCGACCGAAACGCTGACTCCGCATCAGATCAACCTGGCATTGGCCGAGGCCGGGGTCGAATTCGCTGAATTACCCAACAGTCGTGGCGCCAGCGAAGTTACGCCGCAAGAAGTCACCATTCGCGTCAAGCGCGGCACCATCAAGGGCCGCGGCGACAATCAACAACGTTATCTGCACGCCATAGCACGTCACGACATCAGCTTTGGCATCGGCCCGGCAGGTACCGGCAAGACCTATCTCGCCGTTGCAAGCGCGGTACTTGCACTCGAGGAAGGCCGTGTGCAGCGGATTCTGTTAGCCCGGCCAGCGGTCGAAGCGGGAGAAAAACTGGGGTTTCTCCCCGGTGATCTGTCGCAGAAAGTCGACCCGTATCTGCGTCCGCTTTACGACGCTTTGTACGAGATGCTCGGGGTGGAACGCGTCAGCAAACTGATCGAACGCAATGTCATCGAGATCGCCCCGCTCGCGTATATGCGCGGCCGCACGCTCAACGATGCCTTCGTCATTCTCGATGAAGCCCAGAACACCACCATCGAGCAGATGAAAATGTTTCTGACCCGCATCGGTTTTGGCTCGATCGCGGTGATCACCGGAGATATCACCCAGGTGGACCTGCCCAGGCATGTGCCCTCGGGCCTGCGCCAGGTCATCGAAGTTTTGCGCGACGTTGAAGGCATAAACTTCACCTTCTTCACCGCCAGCGACGTGGTGCGCCACCCACTGGTACAGCGCATTGTCGGCGCCTATGAAGCACACGAAGAGGCACATCCCCGCTAGGGGCGTGCGCGGAACGTGACTTCAGCCGCACCATCATTCGATGTGTTTGACATGGACGGCACGCTGGTCCGCGGCGATAGCGGCGCGGAACTGATCCGCCATCTGATTGGCTGCCAATGGTGGCGACGTGTGCTCGCCACTGCGATCGCGCCGGTGGGATTTTCGCTGATGGCAATCGGCGCCACCCGACGCATCGGCGTGTCGATCTTTTTCTGGATCGCAACGGTGGGATTGTCGGAGCTGTCGCTCGAGCTGGCCATCGACGCTTTCGTGCAATCTCATCGCGCGCATCGCATTGAGCCGACGATCGCTGCACTGCAATCCAGCATGGACACCGGCTTTGAAGCAGTGATCGCCACAGGCGCATTTCAGGCGCTGGCCGAACGCCTGGTCGCGGGTTTGCAACTGCGCGGCGCGCCGCGCGTTGTCGGCTCCACCGTTCGGCGTTTTGCCGGTGGATTCGTTGCTAATATTCAGGCAAACGGCCCGTCCAAGCTGCGTCGACTTGCCGAATGCGGCGTGCATCCACCGTTTCGCTGCGCATGGAGCGACAGTCGTTCGGATCTGCCGCTGCTTTGTGCTGCCGAGGAGGCGCACTGGGTCACCATCCACGAGCGGGCGCCGCGCGAAGTGCAGGCTCGGTTGCCCGGCGTTATCGTGCATACCATTTCCCGAAGCTGAGTGCCGCGTGCCGTTTCTGATCCACATCAATTACCAGATGGAGCGCAACGGCATACCCATCCCGGCGCGCTTCAAGGACTGGGCGCAGACGGCCCTGCGCTGCGCACGCAGGCGCGTCGGTGAGCTCAGCATCGTGTTGGTCGATGAAGTCGAAGGTCGCGCTATAAATCTGCAGTATCGCGGCCGCGATGACGCCACCAACGTGCTGTCGTTTCCGATCGAGCTTGGGCATCATGTGCGTTCTGCACTGCTCGGCGATCTCATCATTTGCGTACCGGTAATCGCGCGCGAAGCAGACGAGCAGAACAAGAAGCCCGCTGACCACTATGCGCATATGGTTGTGCACGGCACGCTGCATCTTCTGGGTTACGACCACATCGAAGATGCTGAGGCCAAAGCCATGGAAACTTTGGAGACGCGCATCCTGGCCAAGTTCGGCATCGCCGATCCTTACTCCGAACGGGAGGCCTAGGGAACCTCTGAACAAGTCCTGAGCCGCGATAGCCCCCTGAGTCAGGGGGCGAAAAACCGCAGGTTGACCAGCTCCGCTGTTGAGAGCGACCAGCTCCGCTGTTGAGAGCGGGGTTTGGCAAGCAATAAGCAGTGTGGCGAAGACGAAGTGATGACTTATGCAGACCTTCCCTAGGTAAGCTCGCGCTCGAACCCAGTGTGTCGCAGCAACCCGTTGCGCCAAGCTTCCCAGGACGTGGGAATTTCCTTCCGAGTCGGAGTTCCTTGCCGATCTCTTGAATCAAGTCGCGGCGATCAGACCCTGACGTAATGGGACGCGCACTTGCGTCGGAATGCCACGCGCAGCTGACCAGTGGCGCCTGCGGACCTCGAGAGCCGGAAACATCTCTTTGTTTTTAAAGGACAAATGTTTTTGAAATAGATCGTCAATAAGTTCTCGCTACACTGACACCCTTGCTCCGCACGGGGCGATGCCAACGATGTAATGAACGACGAACCTCCCAGTACCGGCGCACCCGCGCCGCGCAGCTGGCTCAATCGACTGGGCCACATGATTTCCGGCGAAGCGCGCAACCGCGTCGAACTGCTGGAAGAACTTCGCACCGCACACGCCAACGGGCTGATCAGCGCCGATACGCTGGCCATGGTCGAAGGCGCCATCGGCGTTTCCGACAAGCAGGTCAGTGATGTAATGGTGCCGCGCGCACAGATGGTCACTTTGCCGGTGGATGCGGATGTCCAGATCATCATCGAGATTGTGATCGAATCGGGCCACTCACGCTTTCCAGTAACTGGCGAGGACCGCGACGAAGTCATCGGCATTCTGCTCGCCAAAGATCTGTTGCGCTGCCTGGCTGATGCGAGTCTGCCGTGCAATATCCGCGAATTGATTCGCCCGGTCAGCCTGATTCCCGAGAGCAAGCGGCTTAACCTTCTGCTCAAGGAATTCCGCACCCGACGTAATCACATGGCCGTGGTTGTCGACGAATATGGTGGGGTGGCCGGACTGGTCACTATCGAAGACGTGCTGGAATTGATCGTCGGTGAAATTGACGATGAGCACGATGACGAAGCCAATCCTGACGAGCACATCCGTGCCGCTGCCGAAGGCCGCTTCGCGGTCGACGCGATCACGCCCATCGGAAAATTCAACGAACGCTTCGGCAGCAAGTGCTCCGACGAGGAATACGACACCATTGGCGGCATGGTGACCGAAGCGCTCGGCCACCTGCCCCAGCCCGGCGAGGAAGTCGAGATTGAAGGCTTCCATTTTCTGGTGACAAAAGCCGATGCCCGCCGCGTGCACCAGTTTCTGGTGCGGCAACCAACGGAAAACTGAGCGTGTTGGCGCGCCGAGTCCGGTCGCGGCTCGCCGCAGTGCTCATCGGTTTGATCTGCCTCGGCAGCGTGATGGCCCAAGCCGAGGTGTCCGCTGGCGCGCATCTGCGCGTCGCCCTGGTGACAGCCGCGCCCGGCGCGATCTATTGGGAACGCTTCGGTCACAACGCCATCCTGATCGAAAACACGATCACCGGTGACAGCCGTCTGTACAACTTCGGCTGGTTCGATTTCGAGCAGGAGAACTTCATGCTCAATTTCGCACGTGGCCGTATGCAATACATGTTGGCCGCCACTGACCCGCTGCGCGACATTGCCGGTTATCGCGCCGACGATCGATCGGTGTGGCTGCAGGAATTGAACCTGGACGCGCAACAAAAAGCGACTCTGGCCGAACGTCTGGAATTCAGCGCGTTGCCGGAGAATGCAAACTACCGTTACGACTACTACCTCAATAACTGCTCGACCAAGGTACGCGATGCGCTCGATGAGGTGCTCGACGGCGCAATGCGAAAGCAGTCGCTCGGCCGCGGTCGTGGTGAAAGCTACCGATCCCTGTCACTGGCTTATGCGCGCCCCATTCCCTGGCTGGCGGTAGGCATCCATCTGGGTCTCGGTCCGGCAGCAGATCGGCGTGTGAACTTCTGGGAAGAATCCTTTCTACCGCTGCGCCTGCGCGATCTGGTGGCCGAAACACAGGTGTTCGATGCTTCCGGCAGTGCGCGCCCGTTGGTAATCGCCCAGCGCACCTTGTTCGCCGGCGCGCGTGACGATCGCGTACCAGCGCAACCGGATTGGTTTTGGCGATTCCTGACCTTCGGTGCGGTGCTGGCGGCGCTGGTTGGTTTGGGCTTGCGCAGCGATCGGCGCGCGCTGCGCTGGAGCGCCGCACTGGTAGCCGCTGGTTGCAGCTTCTCGTTCGGACTGATTGGATTGGCTCTAGCCGGTCTGTGGTGGGGTACCGATCACCAGATCGCCTGGCAAAACGCCAATCTTTGGCTGTTTTGCCCGCTCGCTGTGTTGTTGGCATGGCCACTGTGGCGCTTGCGCAGGGCGCAGGCCCGGACCACAACCGCTGCGCGGGTGATTGCGATTGTCGTGCTGGGCATTGCACTAATTGTGCTGACTTCGGTCGTGCTGAAGCTCAATCCGCAGTCGCAGGCCGATTGGCTCGCTCTACTGTTGCCTTGGCACCTGATGGTTTGGCTGGCCTTGGCGAAGCCCAACGCGGCCACGCTCGCGCGCTAGTCACTCGCAGCACTGTTGGATTGCCAATGCGGCCAGCATTCGCCTGGCAATCCGCAGCTCGCTTTGATGCAGTCCGGACGCGCGCCGCGAGGGTTGCATCCGCCGCCCCAAGACGCGCATGATGCCCCACCGCGGAATGGGACCGGAGGCGCGCATGAACATGAAGGTCGAATACACAGCGCCCCCGCCACCAATGGTGGTCAATTGCGTCGCCTATCACGCCAACGGAACGCGCCTGCCGGACATCACCGTCGATCAGATCAGCGATGCCCTCGCTGCGCCCGACACGTTTGTCTGGGTGGGCGTGCAGGAACCGAGCACGGAGTTGTTGGACAAATTGCAGGAGGAATTTTGCCTGCATGATCTGGCGGTCGAAGACGCGCATCACGCGCACCAGCGCCCGAAGATCGAGGTGTACGGCGATTCGTTGTTCGTTGTGCTGCACACCGCGCAGTTTGTCAGCGGCAACATCAAATTCGGCGAGACGCATATTTTTCTGGGTCAGCGTTACCTGGTGACGGTGCGCCACGGCGCTTCGCTCTCTTATCAGCCAGCGCGCTCCCGCTGCGAGAAGGAACCCGAGTTGCTGGCTATGGGTCCGAGCTATGCGTTGTACTCGGTGATGGATTTTATCGTCGACAACTTCCTTCCGATCGTGCGCGAGTTTCAATCAGAACTGACCGAGCTCGAAGTTGATATTTTCGACTCCGGCTACAAACGCGACACCATAAAAAGTCTCTACGACCTGAAGCGTGAGCTGGTCAATTTGCGTCTCGCAGTGGCACCTATGCAGGACATCCTCAACCAATTGGTGCGCTTCCACCCAGTGTTGATCAAGGAAGAAGTGCGGCCGTATTTTCGCGATATCTTCGATCACGCAGTACGCGTAAAAGAGTCGTCCGACACGATGAGCGAAATGCTCTCTGCGGCGATGAGCGTCAACCTCGCCATGGTCACCGTCGGTCAGGGCGAAGTCGTCAAACGCCTCGCCGGCTGGGCCGGCCTGCTCGGTATTCCAACGCTGATGGCCAGCTGGTACGGAATGAACTTCAAGCACATGCCGGAGCTTCCGGGCGCACTGAGCTATTACATTTTCAGCGGCGTTACGGTTACCGTGGTCGCCGTCGTGTACGTATTTCTGAAGCGGGCAAAGTGGTTGTAGCACACACTGCCACGCACCTCTGGCAGCGCAGCGTTTCCGCAATTGCGCAATTGCGCAATACGCCAGTCTGACGACGTTGGTCGCAGCGGTGATCACCCGATCGCGGCCAATGAAGCTGACTGCGGTTTACCGGTGGGCTGCGGCCCACCTGGATTCTTCTAACCCAACAGACAAGCGTGCAAGGAGCGGCTCCTCACCCTGCAGGCTTTACTCGCTAGTCCACCGTTTCAACCAGGCATTCACTTCGTTGTGCCACTGCACCGAATTGTGTGGCTTGAGGATCCAGTGATTCTCGTCGGGGAAGTAGAGAAACTTCGAATCGATGCCGCGACGTTGCAAAGCCGTGAACAATGAGATGCCCTGTTCCACCGGCACGCGGAAGTCGAGCGCGCCGTGCACAACGAGCACCGGCACCTTCCAGTCCTGCACAAATTTTGTTGGATTGTGCCGCTCATATTTTTCTGGCGAGTCATACGGCGTGCCTTGCATTTCCCATTCGTTGAACCACAGTTCTTCGGTCGAATAGCCCATGAAGCGGTTGTCGAAAATGCTGGCGTGGCTGACGATGCAATCAAATTGTTCACTCCAATTGCCGGCGATCCAGTTCACCATGTAGCCCCCATAACTGCCGCCCAGGGCACAGGCCTTGTCGCCGTTGAGCCAGTTGAATTTTGTCAGCGCTGCGGCCATGCCCTTCTTCAGGTCTTCGAGCGGCTTGCCGCCCCAGTCGCCGGAGATTGAATCGGTGAACGCCTGGCCATAGCCGGTTGAACCGTGAAAGTTTATTGCGATGACCGCAAAACCCTGCCCGGCATAAGTCTGCGGGTTCCAGCGGTAGTGCCAGTCATTTCCGAACGCGCCCTGCGGACCGCCGTGAATGAGGAACGCGACCGGATACTTTTTGCCCGCCTGATAATTCCACGGCTTGACCACATAACCTTGGACGCTCTCATCATTCCATCCCTTGAACGTGAAAAACTCCGGTACGCCCAGCTTGATCTGCTGCATGCGCTCGGCGTTGAACTGCGTCAAGCGCTTTTCGTTGTCGCCGAGCAGAAACAGGTCGCTCGGGGCAGTCAGTGTGTCGCGCGCAACAACGATGCGGGTCCCGGCGATCGCAAAACCGCTGATGTGGCCTTCGCCAGAAACGTTGCGTACGCTGCCGTCGCCGATGTTGATGGCGAACAGCGGATGCTGGCCGTTGTCGTCAGCGGTCGCGTACAGTGTCTTGCCGTCGTCGGACAATGTCATCGCGCCGGTGGAACGATCCCAGTTTGCAGCGATCTCGCGACTGCTGCCGTTGGCAAGATCCAGCGCCTTGATCCACATGCGGTCTGCTTCAAACATGGGACGCTTCATGGCCAGGTAGTAGAGCGTCTTGCCGTCCTGCGAATACAACGGATAGGAGTCCATCGCCTCGCTCGCCGCGGTGAGGTTGCGCGGCGCCTTACTGGCATCAACCGGCACAGTGAACAAATCAAAATTGGTCGACCAGGCTTCGCTCTTGCCGGCAATGCGAGCGGCGAAAGTGATGACTGCGGAATCCGGCGAGAACGCCACTTCACTCAAGTCTCCGAACGGCTTGGACGGCACATCGCCATCGATGCCCTTGCTGACCCACGCTGGCGCGGCCTCTGCCTTGCCATCTGCACCCAGATCCGCAACGAACAGCTGCGCGCGGCGGCCATCGGCCCAGGTGTCCCAATGCCGAATGAAAAGCTGGTCGAATACCTTGCCGCTGGTCTTCACCGCGGCCACATCGTCTACACGTTTCTTGGTGCAATCAAGCACACTGACTTCGGCAGCGACGCAGTCGTTGAACACCTCCATGCTGAGCGCAATCTGCTTGCCATTTGGCGACAGCAGAAAACTGCCCACATCCAGTGGATAGCTGGTCACCTGAGTCGCTTCGCCGCCAGCCAGGGGCAGCGCCCAAACCTGCATCGAGCCGCCGCGTGTGGACTGGAAATATAGCGACTTGCCATCGGGTGACCAGCGTCCCGACACGGAAGTCTGACCCTTTGCCGTCAAACGACGCGGCGCAGCAGAGCCGTCACTTGGCACCAGCCACAACCCCTGTGCGGCTTTGTTCGCTTCGAAGTCGGTTTCGCGTAGCTGAAACGAAACCCACTTGGCGTCCGGCGAGATTTGCGGATCGGTAACACGATCCAGGTTGACCAGATCGTTGACCGTAAAGCCGCGCGGCTCCGCCATGGCCGACGAGGCCACCAGTAGACTGAACGCAGAGGCAAGGATGAAGCGCATGGCGATGCTCCCGGTATCAAGAACGCGCATGTTAGCGCAGCGGTGTGGGCGCTTGTGAGCGCAGCGTCAGCGGTGACGCCTGATCGCAACGCGGGTGCATTGATGCTGGATAATGCGCGCGATCTTCGCGGCTGGCTCGCAACAGTGCAGCTGGTCGGCCGCTCCCACAGATATTGCAGATTGCGCGTCGATCGCGTTTTGGGTGCCAGGCGTTAACGCGCTGTTTGCTCCGGCCCAGGGAAGGTCTGAATAAGTCACCACTTCGTCTTCGCCGCACTGCTTATTGCTTGCCAAACCCCCGCTCTCGACAGCGGAGCTGGTCAAAACCTTCGGTTTTTCGCCCCCTGACTCAGCGGGCTATCGCGGCTCCGGACTTGTTCAGAGGTTCCCTAGCTTCGTCGCGCAACCGCATAATCGGCCAATACGGCCAAGGCATCGACTTCGATGCTGCCCGGCATCGCGGCCAGTGCTGCCAGCGCCGCGCGCGCATACTCGCCGGAGCGCCGCTCGGTGTACTGCAGGGCACCCGAATCCTTGATTGCGGCGATGACCAAATCGAGGGACTCCAATCCTCCGGTTTCGATCACGCGTCGCAACGCCTGGGCACTGTCTGCGGGCGCATGTTTGAGGGCGTAAATCAGCGGCAGCGTAGGCTTTCCCTCGGCCAGGTCGTCGCCGACATTCTTGCCGAGGGTGTCGGCGTCGGAGGTGTAGTCGAGCACGTCGTCGGCGATCTGGAATGCATAGCCCAGCGCCATTCCGTAGTCTGCCAGCGCATTCTCGATGGCCTCAGGAGCACCCGCCAAAATCGCGCCGATGCGGCAAGCCGCGGCAAACAACACCGCCGTCTTGCGCTCGATCACGCGCAGATAGGCGATCTCATCGGTATCCGGATTGCCGACATGCATCAACTGCAGTACCTCGCCTTCGGCGATCGCGTTGGTGGTATCGGCCAACACCTGCATGACCCTCATGCCTTTGAGTTCCACCATCAATTGAAACGACCGCGAATACAGATAGTCGCCGACCAGCACGCTGGCCGCATTTCCAAATAACGCGTTCGCGGTCTGGCGACCGCGCCGCAATCCCGATTCATCAACGACATCGTCATGTAGCAGCGTGGCGGTGTGGATGAACTCGATAATGGCCGCCGCCTGGTAATGGTCAACACCGTTGTAGCCCGCTGCGCGCGCCGCCAGCAACACCAGGATCGGGCGCAGGCGCTTGCCACCCGCTGCGACAATGTGCTCGGCAACCTGGTTGACCAGAAGAACATCCGAACCCAGGCGGCGGCGGATGAGCGCGTCGACTTTGTGCATATCGTCGCGCACCAACGCCTGGACATCGGTGAAACACATGGATTGGGGCGCGCGCTGCACTGACTCGGTCACAGAAGACAAGTTCACGGGACATCCGACGGCAAGGAATGCGACGATTATACGGGTTATGCCGTTTCTGCTGCCCGCGGCGGTTTCATTTAACACTTTGCATGCACGGCGAATCGCCCCTGCCTCGGCTACCGTGACCGGGTTGCGACAGCGTACGCCTGGCGAAAAAGCCATGGAATCGCGACCTATGCGACTTTTCCCAGCCATCTTTGCGATTCCGCCGCTGGTCGGGCACGAAAGCCCGCGTGGTAATCTTCACATCCGGCCAGCACGGCACCCCATCATCCAGTCAACGAGGCAACCCATGGCACGCGGCATCAACAAGGTCATCATCGTCGGCAACGTAGGCAAGGACCCGGAAACTCGCTACACCGCTGGTGGTGCGGCGATCACCACGCTCAGCGTCGCGACCAGCGAACAGTGGAAAGACAAGCAGACCGGCGAGAACAAGGAACACACCGAGTGGCACCGCGTGAAGTTCTTCGGCCGCCTCGCTGAAATTGCCGGTGAATACCTGCGTAAAGGCTCTCAGGTCTATGTTGAGGGCAAGCTGCGCACCGACAAATATACGGACAAAGAAGGCGTCGATCGCTATACCACCGACATCATCGCCGAAGAGATGCAGATGCTCGGTGGCCGTCCAGGCGCTGAAGGCGGCGGTCGCAGCGAGAGCGAGCGTCCGGCACGCAACACGGGAAGCGGAACACGTTCCGGCGATGCCGATCGCAGCAGCGAACGCAGCGGCGGCGCTGCCCGGCCGGCCGCACCGCAACCATCGAGCGCACCATTCGAGGACGACGAAATTCCGTTCTAGAACAGCACCCACTGTCAGTTGTACATTTACTAGGTCGGCAGGAAGCCCAGAGTTTCCTGCCGTCTCTTTTGGGCTTTTCGTTGTGTTAGATTTCTATCCGTGGGACGTTGATCACTAACGGGGTGTTTGTGCAGCTGATTGAGCTCAATGCACCACGCTTTCGAATCGTCAATGTGAAGTTGCCGAAAGCTGCTCCGAGCGAGCAGGAAATCGTGCCCGTGCTGGTTGACGCTCGAGATGGCTTGCCTCTTCGCCTGGCAATGCGATGGGTGATGCGATCTCGCCGAATGGCCGTCGGTGAAAAGACGCTTGCGGACGATCTTCGCGCAGCATCATTGCTGTACGCATTCGCTGAAGACGAACTCGGGCTCAACCTGGATGAGACGTTTGCTGAGGGGCGTCGCCTAAACGCATCGGAACTAGAACGCCTGATCGAGTACCTAAGGGCGGGCAAAGGAGGCATGCGTGGTATCCGAGCCTTGTCGACCACCGGCCAGATTGTCGCCAATGCAGAGAGATTCTTGCGTTGGCTTGCCAAGCCTCTTGACCGGGGTGGCAAGACTTTCGTCTCCCCTCAGGACATCGTCCTGTACCACGAACAACTCAATCACAGCTTTGCAGACCTGCGCGCATTTCGATCGCGTGGACAGCGGAAGGATCCCCTGTCTGCAGAACAGGATCTAGCCCTTGCGGCACTCATTAGCCCACTCAAACGATCAAATGGCCGCTACGAAGCGCCACTGAGATTCCCCGATTCTTGCCCTTGGCATCCTTTGACCCGCTTGAGGAACTGGATTGGCTATCTCCTCGCTCGTGAATTGGGGCTGCGCCGCGGTGAAACAGGAAAAGTCCGCATCGATGATGTGCGAGACGTCGACGGTCCGTGCATTGCAGTGCGTCGGCGGCCGCACGACCCAGAAGATATCCGCACAAGCGGTAGCCGTCCCAAGGTAAAGACCGTGGAGCGCGAACTACCCATTTCTCAAGTGCTAGCAATGGCGATTCGTCAGTACAGCCACACGCTGCTGCGAGACGGCGGCCGGCGAGGGTGCAGTACGCCGTATCTGCTCGTTACTGCGGATGGCTCGCCAATCTCAGGGTCAAGCTTGGATGCCGTCTGGCGGGCTATCAACAACGTGCTCAAACTCGACTTGAGCTGGCACGTCTTGCGGCACACATGGGCCGAGGAAACCGCCGACGACTTGCTCGAGGAGCACTCGGGGCAGCTTGATTCCTCTGAGGTTGTCCTTGGCATCATTCGAGAACTGGGCGGTTGGGCTCCTGGATCGTCCACCCCGCTTATCTACATCAGAAATGCGCTCAAGAAGCGTGGCAATGCCTATTTGCGGAAGCGCAATTCAAAATTCGATCGGGAGTTGCTCCATGGCTGAGTCGTCAGAGTTTGGCCATGTCGTCCAGCCAGCGGAACTGCCCCAGCTGCCAGCCTCAGTTACGACGAAGGACCGTCAGGAACTTTGCACAACCGGCGACATTTGGCGGATGCGCGCGAATGTTGATGGTGGTGGGATTGTTGTGATTGATTTCAGGCCATTCGCTGGCTTGACTACCATTCGTTTTGTGGGCATTGCAAAGCACTTTGTGGTCTGGAAGGCGACGACATCAGCGGCATGGAGTTTGAGGAACATTGTGCAGGCCTTGCTCCGCGCAGCAAGGCACTGGGCCGAGACGAACGCAACGACAGTTGATTGGAGTCAGATTGATTTGCCGAAATGCCAGTCGCTACTGAGTCATGGGCTAGAGTCTTCGAAGGGGGTTGGCGGAAATGACTTTGCCCACGTTCGTGCGCTCTATGCGTGGGGTAGTCACGCCGCAAGGCTGGACGACTTTGACCCGGCTCTTGCCCTCCAGTTGAAGGGGATCAAAGCACCCGGGAACCAAAAGGGACAAAAGGTTCTAAGCACCGACGTTGAAGAAGGTGACTTTTCTCCTGAGGAAATTGAACTACTGGATAGCGCAATCAAGGAAGGCAGAGGCGAGCTCAAGGGCCTAGTGGTAGTTCAACTGCTCCAAGAGCTTGGTCTGCGACCGATTCAAGTATTGCGAACTCGACGCACCGGACTGCGCCGATTCGAGGTTGCTGTAGTCGATGGCACGGGAGTTCCTCGCAAACTAACGCGCTACACGCTGGACATTCCGAGAGCCAAGGAGAGGGGCGAGTTCCGAGTCGAAGAAACACGGCCGATTAGCGCGCTTCTTGGGGGGCGCCTGGATTTGCTAGCGCCATCGGATGCGGTCGACGAGACGCCGTTGTGCTGGTGGCTTGATTTCGACACTTCATCGCATGACCTGGGGCGGCTCGTGCAGGGATGGGTAGATGAAGTGGATATCGTTTCTCCGCGCACGGGGACAACGCTAAAAGCGAATCCCTCCCGATTCCGGTACTCGCTGGCGACCGAGGCGGCTCGCGATGGTGCTTCCCGGTTCGATATCGCACATCTTCTGTTTCACACTGACCTCCAGAACGTCGATGTGTACTTCGATGCGGCGGGTACGGTGATGGAACACATCGAAGGGTGCCTCGAGCGCGCATTCGGGACGCATCTAGATCGGTTCATCGGTCGAGTTGTAAGTGTCTCGGATCCATCTCCATTCGAAGCCGTTGATCGTCGGGTTGTCCCGGGGGTGTTCCCTCAACTGCCGGATGCCCCGCTGTTCGAACTTGGCCTCGGTGCGTGTGGAAAGAACACAAAGAGAGAGGGTCTTTGCAAGCTGGCGCCGCCGATTACGTGCTATCGCTGTAGCAAATTTGCGGCATTTCGTGAGGTCGATCACCAAGCGGTCGGGGACGCGTTGGAAGCAATGGCAAGGTCTAGGTTCGATGGTCGTGCGGACGATCGAATTGGTGGAGAACTTGTTCTCACAATCCAAGCAATTCGAGATCTGCAACAGCACATCGAAGAAGTGAGTGCCGCCGAATGAGCACCACGGCGACAATTTGCCGCACCTCTGCTGCAGAGGTTCAGTACCTCGGCCGGGGGAAGGCCGCTTTTGCCATTCGGTTTCCTGGTCAGGACTTTCTTGCCTCCTCCTGGAGCATTCGTCATCTGAAGAAGTCGGGTGCTGGGCAAGGCAATGTAAATCTGTTTTTCACCAGAATTTCGAGGGAGACGAGACTGGAAGCCATGCCGGATCGCTACTCCGACATGATAAAGACCTATTTCGCCGTGTGCGGCAAAGAGCCCGGAACGATGTACAACGGGTCCACCGCCGCGCGTTGGTTGTGGGAAGCCATCACTGCGCGGCTTGGTGGAAATGATGCAGTGTTCTCATGGACCGGTTTTACGCAAGAGGATGCGGAGCAAGCGGAAGCTCTCATGCTTGCATCGGGCATGAGTTCAAGTAGCGCCTATCGTCGTTGCGTTGACCTGCAATCCATCCTGAGTGGATTGGCCAAAGCAGGCGTGATTGCTCCCGTGCAGCCGACGATTCAGTCCGCGCGGCAAGATAGTCTGGATCGCATGACGCTCGATGGGCGCGAAGCTCGCGATGTACTGCTGCCGAGTGAGGAGGCGATTCGAGGATTGGCGGATGTCTTTAACGACAGCTACCCACTTGACCCGTTTGACCAATTACTGTCCTGCGTCCCGGCGCTGATGTTTGCATCAGGGCTGCGAATCATCGAGCCGTTGCAATTCACGATTAGCCCAATCAGGAAGGAGCGAGAGCGAACCTTCTTGTGCTACTTCAAGGCAAAGGGCAAGGGCATCGTAGAAGAAAAGATTCCGCTTACCCGCGGGCAAGCAGCCCTAGCGTCGGAGGCCGTGGGTCGGGCCCTAGAGCTGACCCGGGAGGCTCGAGAGCGGGCAAGAGAGTTGGTCGCTTCGCCTCGTGAGTTTCCACTGCCGGAATGGGCATTGAAGAAGGAATGGCTCAGTCCGCAAGAAGTGGGCAGCCTGCTGGGTCTCAAGAAACTGGGCGATTTGTCTGAGCATGTGGAAACCAAGCAGCCCGCAGAGAGTCGAGCTCCCCTGTTCAGTCGGCAATCACTGCAGCTACGCCTCCAGCGTGTTCGGGAGCGGCTCAGTCTGGAGTCGATTCGCGGCGTCACTAAGCGTGCTGACGGTACGTGGCTCCCATTGGACGAAGCGCTCTTCATCTGCTTCCAAAATCAAGGCCACGACACCAAGGGCACCTCGCCGCTCATGGTTTCGCTGGTTAGCCAGCAGCAGATTGGAACGTTTCTCGGAGGCGCCTCCAACGGGCTGAAGTCTATCTTCGAACGAGTCGGGATCGCGGAGAAAGATGGTCGTTATGTTTGCTTGAACTCACACCAGCTTCGGCATTACGTGACCTCCAAGGCATCCGCAGCTGGTGTATCGGACGCTCATCTCTTGCGTTGGCAACGCAGAGCGCACGAGGGCGACATCGAAGCCTACAAGCATCTAACTACTGCGGAACGACTGCGTACGTTGCGGGGACATGTCAGAAGCGGTCGTCTTAAGGGCGACGTCGCGACCATGTACTTTGCGCTGGCGCCCGACGAACGGGACGTATTCATTGAAACGGTCGTGCAGGCAATTCACGTAACCCATCTCGGCCTCTGTGTGCACGACTTCAACGCAAGCCCCTGCCCAAGTGCAATGAACTGTGTAAAGCGCTGCGGCTCATTCCTCTTTGATACCGAGGACAAGAAACAGCGCGAACGACTGTTTACCTTACAACTCAGAAATGCCCGCGCACTTGCGGACGCGGAGGCAGCGCAAGCCGCAGGCAAGGGTCTCATGGTCGAGGAATGGGTCCGCGACCTCAAGGAGACCGACGAAGGGCTCCGAATCATCCTGGTCGCGGAATCCGTTCACGGCAAAGGCGTGGTTGCGCCGTTCAAGGACAGTCCCTCCAGATTCCAGGAGTTCGAATAGGCATGGCCCGTCCGCCGATACAGGCACTAGTCGCAGAGAAGGTAGCTCAGTACATCGAGCGCTCCCTGGCTTCGCCGGTCAATGAGATGCCTCTCTCTACACTCGCCGTTGCCACTTCAATCCGGCACGACCGGAGAGTCCTCAAGAAGTACGGATTGGATCTGGTCATTGCCCAGGCGGCGAAGAAGAAGGCAAGAGCGGCAAAGAGTGGCGCAAAGTCTCTTGACGAACGACTCGAGGCGAATCAGCGAGAGACCGACAGGCTTTCTATGCAGTCCGGCGCGCTGCTTGCGCAGCTAGCGTTGATCGAAGGAAACGCAAAGCGTCTTGGGATTGATCCGGAGGAACTCTACAAGCCATTGGTGCCGCCAGACCGAAGGGTCTCAAGCGTTTTCAAGGGAAAGAGTCGTCGCGGCATGGGCCGGGGCTGATGCGTTTCGTTCAGCAGGTGTCTCATTTGGCGAGACCGGGGCGCCGCTTGATAGGCGTCTCCCTCTCGAAATGCCGGACCCGTAGTGATCTCGAGTTTTGTGAATCAAGTGTCGGCAAGGGCTCTTCGACGGGGATCGCCTCGTCGTCTCCGGCGAGAGCTCCCAACCTCATTGTTGATGCGCCGGTTGCGTCGAAGGGAGTCGACTAGCGTTATGGTGATTCCCAACGATCGTCTCAAATTTTTCCGCCGCGTAAAGGCCGTTAGGGACTCGACTTCAGGCGAGCACGAGCCTGGCAGAGTCATCCGAACGATCCTTCATCTCTGGACGATCCGAAGCTTTCCGGGGTTGGGGTCGAATCGCGCCCCCTGGGGGAGTTCGGTGCATTCTGCGAACCCGGCCGTTCAGGAACTTGCGGAGTGGATAAGTTCCCAGGCATTCAGCGATGGCGCCTATTGGATCGCCACCGCGTATGCACTCCTGATTAGTAAAGACCTCAGGGCAGAACGAGCACTCTTCTTCACACCTCCACGCCTCGCGGAGCGAGTAATTTCCAACTTGGTCGGGGCAGGGGCATCTCTCGCAGAAGGCACTTGGCACGACCCAGCATGCGGTGGATCAGCTTTTCTCGTGCCTCTCGCGATTCGCATGATGAAGGAGCTCGGATCGAAAAAGATCGCGGCAAAGGAGAAGCTGAAGAAGATCGAAGGTGCTCTTAGCGGGAACGATGTCGACCCGGAGCTGCTCCACCTCTCTAAGGCTTTGCTCGAGATGGCAACGTTCCCGCTTATCAAGGAGTCTCGGCATTTCCCAACATTTAAGCTGTCACTTGGGGACGGCTTGCGGGTCGACGACCAAGGCACGCGGTTCGACGTTGTCATCTGCAACCCGCCCTATCGAAAGTTAAAGGCAAGTGAGGTGCACAAGTACCGAATCGCGCACGGGGACGTCATTGAGGGGCAACCGAATATCTACGGCCTGTTCATCAATCGCGCCATGCAGTTGGCCAAGAAGAACGGGCTTGTTGGACTTCTAACGCCCACCAGTTTTCTGTCAGGAGACTCATTTTCGTTGTTGAGAAAAAAGCTCCTGAAAGAATCTGAAGTGCTGCGAATAGACATGCTTGGAAACAGGAAGGCCATGTTCATCGACGTTCTCCAAGAGACCGCGATTACATTGCTTAAACCACGCGCCGCTGTTGGCGCCGTCGGCGAGGCACAAACGCAAATCACCGTTCTAACAGACGAGGGTAGCTATCAAAGCATTGGCAAGTTCCCGCTCCCAAATTCTGGGCTGCCTTGGCCGATCCCTAGGACAAGTGAGGACGCGAAGCTTGTCGCTCTGGCAGAAGCCAATCGCTTCACTCTTGCAGACTATGGGTACATTCCTCGAATCGGCCACCTCGTCGCGTATCGCGACAAGCGCCCGCGATTTGCAAAACCCTTGGCCTCACCAGGTGGCCGCCTGGTCGTTCCGCTGATTTGGGCGACCGATATTGCGCCAAATGGGAGATTCGAGCACGGGCGGCAACATCGATCTAGGCAAAGCAGAACTTACGTGCAGGTCAAAGCGCTGGACGACGCCGGTGTAATAAAGGTGCGTGCAGTTCTATTGCAGAGACTCACGTCTAGCGACCAGCGCAGTCGACTCGTCGCGGCGGCGATCTCGCCGGCTTGGCTGAAAGAGCACGAGGCATACGTGTGCGAGAACCACGTAATCCTGCTGGAGCCGACGGATCAGGCGGTTGTTCCGGCGGAACTGATGGCCAAGCTCCTTAATTCGAAGGCAGTCGACCGAATCTTCAGAACCATTTCTAGTGCTGCCAATGTCGCTGTGTCGGAACTCAACGGATTGTTGCTACCCGACCCGAAAGAATGGGTTGCGGCCGCCGCGAGCAGCAAAGACCTCGAGGCAGCCGCAAGATCAGCATACGAGCGGACAGCCGCTTCCCAGACAGGGCGGGTGCGGTCGTGAAGGGTGGTCGAGGCTCGATGGGTGGGCGGCAGCTTCAGAGCATCCGCACTGCGCAGGAGAGGAAGGCGAAACTGGCGGCTAGCATTCTGAGCAAAACAAGCCCAAACGAGGCCCCTCCGGGCGAACCGTCCGAGAAAGCTGCCAAGAAGGAGAATCGAATCCTCCCGCCAACCGCGCCAGCGGTTTCTCGCGCTGCGCTAGGGATGAGGCTGCGAGCCGATGATGTTGATGTTGAAATCCGACCCGTTGCCGCTATTGAGGGAATGGCAGGTCATCTCCTTCAAGCCGCGACGTCCCGTCGTTCAACCTTTCTGCTTCTTTGGCCTGGTTCGCTTGGCTCTCTCACCATCGCTCATGCTGTGGCAACTGCTGCCCTATGGCATTCAGGGGACAAACAGGGCCTCAGAACGCTCCTCTATCCGGCCAAGGCCAACTTCCTGCACGCGTTGAATCATGCGCATTTGGACCGCTCAGACCTGGTCGAGTTGGCGCTGCAGCTCTTCGAGGACAGTGCAATTCCGAACCCGCGGGTATCGGTTCCGTTACGGGAAAAAGATTCGTTCTGGCTCTCGCTCAATAATCTCCAACCCGATGATGCAGAGCGCGTCCATCCAAGTTTGGCGGAATTGCTGCCCCATTTCTTCGCAGATGCGAACTTCGAGAAGTGGCGGGCCTGTGACGGAGACATGCTTCGCCATATCAAGGCCCGCCTAAAGTCACTGAAGGACAGACGTCTGTTGAGCAGCTTGGCGACGCAAAGCTTCAGCGATCCAAAGACCGCACCTGACGCGGTGTTTGCTTTGAGCTGGAAGTCGTCCCGGCAAGATATCCAAACCGCTCTCAGGGCGCTCGAGAAGGCCCGGAGGCCGGATGTACTGCTGGTGGACTTGACGCGGGCTCTTCGCAAGAAGAACCCGGCTTGGAAGGCCAATGCCATCATGTTCCTCGAGTGCGCTCGAAAGGCGTGGCCGATCAATACGCCGCCGGCAGTCTTTGTCACCGACGAGCCTTGGGTTCGGGGACAGATCCAGCGGCTGTTGAATAAGAACTCAGCCAAGAGGAGTGAAATCTATGAGTGGCTCCACGAAGCTGACATCCCCTTGTATGGCGAAGTCTGCACGCTAGGTCGGGATGGATTGCTCGAGAGCAGCATCCCCGAGCCTGTGAGCCCTTCGCCCAAGGACATTCAGGTCGCGATCACCGACACCGAGGCCGCAGAGGTCGTCGAACAGATCGAGAGACTGATCCCCAATCTTCTGGAGCCTGAGTGGATACGGGCACTGGAGGAAGCCTCGGCATATGTGGAACAACTTGCAGCACTGCCATCGAGCACGCGAATGCTGGTGGCGTGGCTCAGTGAAGCCGACGTCCCGATGGCGATCAGGCAGAATTTTTCATGGCCGGTCTACAGGTCGCGACTCGAACAGATGCTTCACGATCCGACCTTCAAGCGGCGAGAGCAGCTAAAGCGGATCATCGATCGAGGAAATGCGCTTTGGGAGAACTATGCAAATGGCACTCCAATGGCACGAAAGTTGGCTGACTTGATTGAGGAGCACACTCGCGGATCCGAGAAGTGTCGAGTTGTGTTCACGAGGCCGACCGCGCGGCGCTTGGCAGAACGGTATTTTGAGGAATACGACGGGTATCCGGAAGGCGCCGGATTTGAGGTGCTCCGAGACTGCGTGCGCTTCATGGTGTCGAAGGAACTCGACGCCGAACTTGAAAGGGCGGGCGGGGATACTTTGATATTTGCGGGTCTAGATGAGGAGTCGCTGCGAGAGCTCATCTTAAGCGAGCGCATCTCGTCGCCGACTTACTTGCTGCTGACGCGTCGTAACGCCGCCTATCTGAAAGCTACGCTGAGAGCCATTGATCGAACGACGGGATTTGAGTCCATTCGTTGCCGCGTTGAGGCGCTACTCCGTCAGCTCCCAGAGTTCCCTGGTCTTGACGAGAAGAACATATTTACTCGGGCTGACTTTGTCCTGCCCACATTCTCGTTCGAACAGGGCTTGGTAGCCTCCCTATCGGAGGGCGACGAACAGGACGAAGCCGCTTGGGATATCATCATGGATAGTGGAATTTCGATTCGCCGAAATCCTCGGTGCAAGCTATACGTTTACGATCCGTCACTTTCGCACACCGTGACCAGGGGATTCAGGTCGGTGGATGTTGCCACTCTAGAGGCCGGGGACCATGTCTTCGTGATGTCGTTTGAGCTCCGTGAGATGACAGAAGCGGCCCTCAAGGAAGCCGGCGTCCCGATTTCGAACGACAAGCATTTCGAGAACGACTTGCGCTCCTACCACGACCGGGTTACGGAGCTTTCAGCTCTTGTTCCCGGTGTCACTCTGACGGACAAGGCGCGGATCATCTGGACGGCGCTAGAGTCAGCTCTAGGCGGTGCGGCAAGCATGCCCAACCAAGGCACAGTGCGCAGCTGGTTCGACGTGGAGAGGTTTCGCGGTCTCAGCTTCGAGGCCGCCAGGCCTGGAGCGCCTCGACAAGAGGCTCACTTCAAGGCGTTCGCGGAGACAATCGGGATGGACGCAGTCGAGGCAATCTACTTCTGGAAAGCCGTGATACAGCCGCTCCGTGGGGTTCGTAGAGCCGATGGGCGCCGAATTTCAGATGCGTACGCGGATTTGCTGCTTGAGCCAGAGTCGGCGATCGTTCATGGTCGACTTAGGCCGAATGTCGTGCAGGACCTGTACGCTCGGGCCAAGGACAATGTCCATTTGATTGAGGCGATTCGCAAGCCTCATGGGGGAGGTACGAGTGACCTATCCGATCACTAGAGCGGACCCTGCGGCGATCTCGTCGACGCTGAAGGAGGCGGTCGTCGATGCGCTGATCAACATGACATACGCGCGCATCAGCGGGCACGGCATCGAAGGTCAGGAGATTTTTGGATCCAGACCTCGTTCCGTCCTCGCTTCCGCATTCTTGCTTCCCCCACTCCTGGATTCGGGGCCTGGAGATGAGGTTACCCAGCCCATACGGATTAGTGCTCATGGACTGGACCTGCAGCTAGTTCGAGGCGTTGCGGGCACCGTGAAGGTCAAGCCAAGTTTGGGCGTCTATGCCCGTGTCTTTCCAGCGGTCGCCGACCTGCAGCGCCCGGACTGCGCTCCTCGCTTTCGCCTCGAGGACTCCGTTAGAAAGCACGTCCGGGACGAAACCGACGCTGCACTCAAGAATCGTTGGGAGAAAGAGTCTCCAGGCAAGCCATACAAGGAGCGCTTCAAGTACCCGAAGTGGCCTGAGATCGAGGCTGCTGTGAGCGAGGAGGTCTTAACGAAGCTAGGGCTACCGCCGAAGATCACGACTATTTTTGCAACTGAGGACGACTTCGACGCCAGTGGGGCTGAAGGTGGTGCAGCCGAAGGTGTCATAGCCGGCGCGGAGGGATCCCCGCGTCTAAACGACGCGCACTTCAAACCAATGGATGTTCCTCACAAGTGGCTTCGTATCGATATTAGCCCTGACGAGCTTCCGCAGTTTGAGTTCGATCCATCCATCTCGGAAGTCGAGTTGGCGACGGCAGCGGAACGTGCATCGACGGCGCTGACCAACGCAATTGGTGAAGCGATCAAACGCTGGGCAAACTCAGAGGTGGGTAAGGCGTGGTGCTACCGAAAGGGCGTCAAAATTCTGCCTTCGCAATACAAGGGGTGGCAACAGTTCCTCGAGATGGTACGAGCGAATGCGACCAAGGACCTTGCACTGCCGGATATCAAGCTCCGATGGCAAGTGCGAAACGTAGCCGATTGGGCAGACTCTGGACGATCAAATCTGCATGTCAGTCTTGAGAATTCCTCCATCGAGTCGAAACGTAGCGACGATACGACGGAGCAAAGCATTTTTCAGGTTCACCTGAACTTGATCATGCCTCAGGCGATGCACCGGTCTCTGAGGTTGGGCCGAGTTGAGCCATCCTATCGTTACAACGAATACTTGGACTATCCCGCTATGGGCTTTAATGGTGGGGTTAAACGCATTCGAAACGCAGATCCCAACTCACTCGTCATCCAGACAACCTGGGCTCCCCGGTACACACAACCTCGAGTTGTGCCGCGGGGGTACCCAGGGCTTCGGCCAAACATGCGACTACTGAGCGGCGAGACGGGGTTGGCCTCAGTACTTCCGCTTGCCGACTTTCTAGAAGTCTGGTACGCATCACTTGATGATCGGATCGATCCTTGCGCCGGCTTGGATTCAGAAGACCTTGCGGGAAGGTCTCGGGAGACCAGCGGCTTTGCCAAGGACAAGCGCGGCTGGCGAAAGGAAATCGATGCTGTCCGCGCCGGCTTGGCAATACTCCAGGAATCGGAAAGCATTTGGAAGGTGACGCGTAAGCGAGGTCACCAGTCCGACGAGCGAGCGAACGTTTTCGAAGCCTGGCTCGCAATGAACGAGGCGATGGCCGACGTGCTCCGGAGTCGATTCAAGAACGACGATGGAGAATGGCGGCTTTTCCAGCTGGCGTTTGTCATAGCACACGTTCCCGCGCTCTCCAGTCGTATGGACTGCTTCGTCGACCGGTACGAGCGCGAGCGGGACGACACTGTGACGTTGTTGTACTTCGCGACGGGTGGCGGCAAGTCGGAGGCATTTTTTGGACTGTTAGTGTTCGCGTTGTTTCTGGACCGATTGAGAGGGAAGTCGGTCGGTGTTACTGCGATGATTCGATATCCGCTGCGCCTCCTCACGATCCAGCAAGCGCAGCGATGTTCCAAAGTGCTAGCGAAGGCTGAATTGGTGCGGCGCCGACTTGAAATCAAAGGCGATCAATTTTCGATTGGTTTTTGGGTGGGTAGCGGAGGCTCTCCGAATAACCACAACGCGCCAGGCGTCTCAGACATCCCGGACATCAAAGACCAAGGCCCGGACTTGAAAACAGAGTCCGCGCTCCTCGGTCGGGAGGTCAACTACGAGCTTCAGAAGGCTGCGTGGAACAAAATTCCGTCTTGCCCCTTCTGCGGCTTAGAGACTGTATTGCGTCGCTTCTCGGAGCTGGGGGGCACGATTGCACATGTGTGTTCGAGCCTTGACTGCGCGTCAAACGTCGGAGGATATAGGCCACTCCCGTTCTTCATCTGTGACGCCGATATCTACGACTTAGCGCCATCAGTGCTGCTCGGAACCGTGGATAAGCTGGCGCTGATAGGCCAGTCATCACGGACGATACGGCGGATCTACGCGATGTTTGGTGCCGCGCCGTGGCAAGAGGTCGCGACAGGGCGGCTAAAAATTCCAAATGAGCCGCGAAAGTTTGATGGAGGCCCTGAATCCCAAGGCTGTGTGGGGCTGTACCCCGCGTATCCCGATGGGAAGCGCCTGTTCCATGATCCGTTTCCGAGCCTTCTCATTCAAGACGAAGCTCATCTCTTGGATGAGTCATTGGGAACATTTGCGGGGCTGTTTGAGTCCGCCCTCGACGCCGTGTACGGAGAGCTTGCAAAGCCACTGAAAGACCTTGTTGCGCATGAGCCAGGTGGCAAGATACGCAGAAGGGCCAAAGTAATCGCTGCGTCAGCAACGGTGTCGGATCCGGACCGACAGCTGGAGCATCTTTACCAGCGACCTGTGCCGGCAATGCAGTTCCCATACCCCGGCGAGAGCTTATATGCCTCCTTCTACGCAGCGCCCGCTGAGCCCACAGGCGATTCGGAAAGGTCTAAATTGGCCGATGTTGAGCTTCGTTCAAATTGGGCTCGCGTCTACGTTGGCTTCATGACGAACGGCCGCGCGCACACGGCCACAACCGTGGCGGTGCTGTCCAATTTTCACGCGCTAATTTCGGAGCTTATCCTCACATTCAGCGCTGACGATGAATCGCGGCAGGAAAGCTTGCGCGCAAAGATGGTCGATGCAATCTCCGCTGGCGATCTGCGGACCGAGTATCAAGATGCCCTCTGGAGAGCGACGCCATCCGAGGTCGTCACGCTCGTAGATCTGCATCGCATCGCGCTCACCTACGTCACAAACAAGAAGGGCGGCGACCAAATCATGGCCGCCGAATTCGAAGAGACCCGCAAGCGACACGCTGAACGAAAACTCCAGCTTAGGGACTTGCGAACCGATCTAATCACAGGATCTGTTTCCCAGGGTGACATTCAGAAAACGGTCCAGGACGCCCAACTCAGGCCGAAGCCAGGCGAGGCGTTCACGGACTTGGATTCATTGTTGCGCTCCGTAATTGCCACTTCGGCTGTGTCACATGGTGTGGATGTGGAGGAGTTCAACTCCATGTTCTTTGCGGGTATGCCGTCGGATATCGCCGAGTACATCCAGGCATCGTCCCGCGTCGGTCGGACTCATGTTGGATTCGTCGTGTTGGTTCCAACGCCCCAGCGAAGGAGAGATAGGTATGTGGTCGAAGTATTCGACAGCTACCATCGCTTCTTGGAGCGCATGGTATCACCGGCGGCCATTGATCGTTGGGCAGGCCGCGCCATCGAACGCGTGTTGCCGAGTTTCATCCAGGCGTATTTGGCGGGCGTTGCCTACGTGCACGACATTTTTGCCGCGGCGCCAGACAAAAAGCACACTGTGAGGGATCTGTCGTGGATCCCGATGATCGTCAATTTGTACAACGGCCAAGCAACAAGAGGGCCTTTCGTTGCTAGCGTTTGCGCGTTCATCGAGACGGCGATCGGGCTGGACAACGAAGCGTTTGCTCCGGGTGGGAAGCAGCACTACCAGGAAGTGATTAGGGACCGAGTAGAAGCGATGCTCTCCGGCTGGGCCCGCGATATGCTCGGTGAACAGCGCGGCCTCGGCGACTACTTCCGATCGCAGAGCAGCGTTATGAAGCGGCCAATGACATCTCTCAGGGATGTCGACGAGGCAGGATACATTTCATTTGGGTACAAAGACCTGGACGGCGCGCGCAAGATAGATGATCGCGCTGCTCGACGGGTGATGCGTTTGATTCGGGGCGGTGTTGCTGACGGCGGCGATCACGGAGAGTGACATGGCGACCAATAAGAGATTCCGCAATAGCGATGACCCGCCTGAGCCGTCGGCCGCCAAGATGTCGAGGTCTCGTGGCCAGCTTGCCACTGTCTACGCGCCTGGGGCGCTTTTCACCTTCGAGGGCGGGCTGGGAGCGTGCCTCTCAATCGCCGACCAGAGCCAAAATCCTACTCGCGCGGACGTGACGCCCGAAACAGCTATTCAAATCCACTTGCGGTTGCGCGAAGTGTGGCAAAGCTGGTTTTCACGAGCGATGGAAGGGGGCACTCCTGACCATCCGGCGCTGCCGACGTTATGCCTCGACCAAGCGCTGTTGCGAGATGGAAGCTTTCACGCACCGGCTGCCAATCGATTCGAGCTCGTCGATCCCAAAGCGATGTGCTACGTGCCGGCGCCGATGGATTTTGTCTGCAATACGTGCAGTCGATTCCGAAAATACGACACGGTCCGAGAGGCGGCCGGTCTGATCGACGAATTGAAGCGGGAGCGGTGCGATACGCGGGCCATGGAATTGAAGGGAAAGTGCCGCTGGAGACAGCTGGACGTCATCTTCGTCCACTGGTCTGGAAATTGGGAGGCGCCGACGCCAGGGCGTTGGGAGTGGAGCGTGCCGGAGCAGAAGCTCCAGAAGCCCTTTGATTCCTGTCCCGTTTGCCGGAGCCGAAAGTTCTATCTGATTGACAAGTCACCTCGAATCGGTGAATGGGTGTTCGAGTGCGAAAAAGGGCACAAGTACGGCGATAGTTGGCTTCAGAATGACCCGAAAACAACCGAGCTCCTTGGCGATGAAGCTACCAAGCGTCCGCCAAGGTGGCGTCGTATGGAGCCCATCTCGTACCGCGCGACCCCAGCGTTTTACCCGCACTCCGAGCAATTCATTGTATTCGCTTCCGATCAGCGGGATTTGCTGACGATGCTGCAGGAGGGAAGTGAACATCAACTAGCTGGGTTCGCGGCTGAGCGATTTGGCATCGGCGAAAGACCTCCAAGTGACGACGAGATTGTCGACGTGCTTCGCAAGGGCGGACATAGCAAGAAGGTGTCGACGTATGAGCGCGCGGTAAGCATGCGAGATCGGCTACGCGGATCGCCAATGGCGGATGAGCTCGACGTGCAGATTCGGGAGATGATCGCCGATTGGAAAGCGACACCCGGACTGGTGCCTGTGCAGCACGAGTCCCCAGATTGGCTCTCGCAGCTGATTGACCGGCGCATCGAGTTTGGTAGTCGATATGATCCACTCGTCTTGACGGTCGAGCACGAAGCGCTTTCGCGAAGCAAGCTTCGTGCAACCAGTCCGATTGACGGGAGATCACCTTTTGTTAGGTTCACGCATCCTGACAAGGACATGGCCCCACGAACTCAAGCAGAGCTATCCGCCCAGGTTTCTCGCACAGCCAGTCTGCTCGGCACCCTTGGATTCGAAGAAATGGGGCTCGTGCGTGAATTCGACCTTTGTCGCTTCACGCACGGATTCACCCGCATGTCGACCGACCCGTTGATAGAAAAGTCGGATCAACAACAATTGCATCTCCCTGTTCGTCTGAATCTGTTTCAGGAGCTAGGCAACCACAAGATTCCTATCTACGTCGTTAACCAGTCGAATGAAGCGATCTACGCTCGTCTTCGCCCCGAGGTGGTGTATGCATGGCTGCGATCTGTTGGGGTAGCCGACCTCCCTAAATGGGACGGCTCTGAGCCACTGAAGCTCGGCGCCCACGTACTGGCATCCGCCACTCCATTCGGCAAGTTCTTCGCAAATCTGTCGCCCGGCCCGGCCAACACGTACAGATACGTCTACACACTTCTGCACACATATGCGCACAGTCTGATGAAGGCGATTGCTGAATTCTCAGGTCTCGATGTGAATAGTCTGGGCGAATACCTATTTCCCGCTGATCTTGCATTCGTCGTTTACCGGAACGGAACGACCATGGACCTGGGTAACCTGTCTGCCCTTTGGAGAAACTACAACACTGTCTTCCTTGAGCACCTCTTGGCGCCTCGGGCGCTCATGTGTGGCGCGGGAAGTCTTTGCGATTCTTTGTCCGGAGGAGCGTGTCCAAGCTGCATCGTGATTCCGGAGACATCCTGCATCGCGGCAAATCAGTTGCTTTCGAGATCCGTGCTGCGCAACGGCCCAGCTCCTCGCGAAGACTTGGAACACCGCGGGCAGGTAATTCGCGGCTACCTGGACATTGCCTCGCATGCCCCGCGCGGTTGACGGAGTCTTTCTGCAACTCGTACAGCATGCCTCGGTGTTAGCGGGCGTCTTCGAGCTCGCCGGCCAAGGGCGACTAGTAGGAACGCACAGCAGCAGAGACATCGCCAGAATAGTCGGCCTAGGGGCGGCGCGGCTGCCAGAGATAGTTGCGGCGCTGAGGGCGAGTGAGCGTTCCGGAGCGATGGAACACCTTGAGGGTGCTTGGCACGTGACCCTAGCTGCGCCCGAGAGCTATGAGCTCGGCTTGCTTTTGAAGGGAGTAGCAATTTACAAGGATCGAGTGCACGTCGACCTAGATCGTGTCCGTGTCGTCATTTCAATGCCGCCGGAGCCCAGTAAGTTCGTGAGTGCGCTAGAAAGCACGCTGGAAGGCGACTGGGGGCTCATAGCAACGGGCGAGATACTCGGGGAAATGACGGCGCGTGCCGAGAAGCGATTAACCATCATGACGCCGTTCGTTGACGGCGATGGCGCTGTTCGAATCATCGACCTTTTCGGTGCTTCAAAGCCCGTAGTACGAAAAGAGCTGATTGTTCGAGACGGAATGCCGGCTGCACTGTTGGAGTCATCCGGGCGTCTCAAAGAGCTCGGAGTGAGAGTGTTCGATTTCCGCTTGCCAAGGAAGGACCGTGGCGATATGGAGACGTTTCATGCGAAGGCGGTAAGCGTCGATGAGGCTGAATGCTACGTCGGGTCCTCAAACATGACCCGTTGGAGTTTCGATTATTCCCTTGAGCTGGGGTTTCACGTTACAGGCGTTGCGGCGATGCAGGTTTCCCGAATTCTGGAAGCAATTCTGAAAGTCTCCACCCCGATCGATCTGTAGGTGTGCGGGTTGATCGCGCTCCTGCGTTAGGCGACCGGCTTGCGGCCGGATTTGAATTCCGGTGCATGCTTTTCCAAGAATTCTGCCATCTGGCCGCGGTATCGCAGTGCTTCAGCAGGGAGACTGATCCCCAGCTTCTTGGCAATCACGGTGGCAAAAGCGAGCTGAGCGGGAGTCGGCTCCTTGATGTTGCAGTCCAGGCACTGCCCGATGGTGCTGGCGAGCGAGTCCTCGACCCGTCTCCGGAAGCTGTCGCGCACCATCGAGTCTTGGCGCACACGCTCCCACTGGAGGCGTAACGAGCTTTCTATGCCAGGGGGAACGAATATCTCAAAGGACAGGTCAAGACCAGGATCGACGAGGAAAAGGGCCATTAGTGGCTGCTCAGAGGGAATATATATAGACTACATTTTAGAGCGTAGCCATAAAAGTGGCGGAGGGATTAGCTTCGTCCTATGGACGAAACCTTCCTCAGGACCAAGCTTGGCGCGTCGATTCGCGAGCGGCGGCTCGTTTTGAAATTGAGTCAAGACGCAATGGCCGACGTCGTTCAAATGCACCGAAGCTATTACAGCAGTATCGAGCGGGGCGAACGAAATATCACTGTTCTCACCCTATGCCGCGTCGCGCAGGGACTGAAAGACAAAGCCGCCGAGTTGATGCGAATCGCTGGTCTTTGAATTTTGATATGACGCAACAGGTTGGCTGGGTGAATAACGCCCATAGCGAAAGGGTCCCAGACTGATGACTCCGCAGGTTCTACTCGACGCGCTTCGACAGCTCCTGCGGACCGTGCCCGCGCTGGAGGGCCGAGGGGATTACGGCAACGAACAGCGCGAATGGTTGGGCCGGGCGACCGCGTTGATTGCAGAGTGGAACGCGGCACAGGGGATGGGGTTTCGAGTAGAGGCCAGAAATATGGCCGCCAACTTCAACCGCCAGGGAAACTACGGAAGGGTACTGATGACCATCCACGAGGCGATCGCGGCCATCGAACACGGTCTACCTGCAGACGCTGGCCAGGTTTTTGGGCCCGGCGCAGTTTATGACTTCTTTAGGGCGCTCAACGAGCTTGTGGACGGCGCGGATTCTGATGAATTCGGTACAGCAATCTGATTCAAGCCGGTACGGCGTTCTGGTTCAAGCCGGTACGGTTATCCACAGGTTGGTGGGGGGGTTGATGATCGCAGATTTGCGATCGGGGTTCCTGGCCAGGGTTAGGTGGCTTTTTTCCTCCGCATGGATTCGCCCTTGAGCGGAAGTTTGTACGCGTTGTGGACGACCCGATCGAGGATGGCGTCGGCGAGTGTGGGTTCGCCGAGCCAGCTGTGCCATTGCTCGACCGGGAGTTGGCTGGTGAGAACGGTGCTGCTCTTGTCGAAGCGGTCGTCGACGATTTCGAGCAGGTCGCGCTGGTGTACATCGGCGATCGGCGCCAGGCCGAAGTCGTCGAGGATCAGCAGGCGGAACTTGGCGAGGTGTTTGAACAGCGCGCCTTTGCGCTTGAGTGCGTCGGCACGAACCAGTTCTTCGACGAGGCGTGGCATGCGCAGGTAGCGCACGCTGATGTCGTGGCGGCAGGCGTGTTGGCCGATGGCGCAAGCAAGGTAGCTCTTGCCCACGCCGGTGGGGCCGGTGATCAGCAGATTGCGTTTGTCTTCGACGAAGGCCAGAGTCGTCAACTGCACGACAAGCGATTTGTCCAAGCCGCGCGGGGTGCGCTGGTCGAGGTCTTCGAGACTGGCGGATTGCCCGAGCTTGGCCCAGCGCAAGCGCTGTGCGTAGCGGCAGTTGGAACGCGCGGACTGCTCGGCGTCGATGAGCAGCGCCATGCGGTCGTTGAACGGCAAAGTCGCGAGGTCAGCGTTTTGCAACTGCGCCGAGAACTGACCTGCCATGCCACGCAGGCCGAGTGTTTGCAGCGCCTGATACAGCGGTTCAGTGAGCATGGTGGTCTCCGTAGTAGGTGGCGCCGCGCACGTTGGCGTGCTCGATGGCGACTGCGGGCGGTGTCGGCGTGGGCGTCGGGTGACGGATCAGATCGTTGATCGCGCGATAGCTGATCGCCTGCAGATCCAGCGCGCGTCGGCACGCCGCTTCGAGCGCTTCGCCACCGTGGTCCTTGGCCAGGCGCAGGATGCCCAGGCTCGCGCGATAGGTCTGCTCTACATGCGTCTTGCGCGTGGCCTGCGCCGCGATCACCAGTGCGGTGGCTTCACCGATTGCAGCGGCACGGCGCTGCAGACTGCTCTGTGTACGATCAAGATAGCCGCGGTGCTTCTCCGGCATGTGCTCGGGTTTAGTATTGCAGTCGCCGGGCTTGTAGCTGATCGGATGGGCCGCAACCAGTTGTCCCTTGCGGTAGATCTCGATCAAGGTCGCACCCACGCGCACCTCAAGCTGCTGGCGGATCAACGCATAGGGCACTGAGTACAGACGCTTGTCGACCTCGATGTGATAGTCGATGTTGACCCGCGCCTTGCGCCAATGGCCGTACTGGAAGGGCGTTGCCGGCAACGGTCGCAGGTGGGCGCGTTCTTCGGCGAGCGCCAGATCGCGCGACCCTTCGCGCTTGGCAAACGGCTTGGCGTTGAGCTCCGTCACGCCTTGTGCAATCGCCGCGTTCAATTCGGCCAGCGTGAAGAACGCTCGATCGCGCAGCGCGGCCAGCACGCGTTGCGTCACCTGCAACACCGCGTTCTCGCCCTTGGCCTTGTCATCGGGCTTGCGTACCCGGGCTGGCAAGATCGTGGTGCCCACATGTTCGGCCCATTCCTGGAAGCTTGCATTGAGCGCCGGCGCGTAACGATCTGCCTTGGTCACTGCGGCCTTGAGGTTGTCCGGCACGACCGCTTCGGGTACCCCGCCGAACGCAATCAGTGCCCGATCGTTCGACGCGATCCAGTCGGCGGTGTTCTGCGTCCAGCTCGCCTCGGCATGGATCGCATTGGAAAACCCCAGCGTCGCCACATAGACCTGGGCCAGGCGTACTTCGCCCGTGCGCGCATCGATCACCGGCATGCGCAGCCCCGCATAGTCCACAAACATGCGCTCACCCGGACGATGCACAAGTCGCATCACCGGATCACGCGTCACTTCAAATGCCGACAACCGAACACAGAACTGCGCGTACGCCAGCGCCGTAGCACCCTGTTCGGCGACGTACTCCTGCCACAGCAGCTTGCGCGTCACCCCCTTGCGCTTGAGCTCTGCCGCAATCCGCACAAAGTCAGGCGCTGGCGAGCGGGCTGCTGGCTGTGTCGGATAGAGCTTCGAATACAGCACATCCTCATCCACATCCGGCGGCAACGGCCACGACAGCCCCGCCTGCGCAAAGCGCGCCACCGCCGACTGCACCGTCGACCGCGCCATCCCAAGACTTGCTGCAATCTGCGAATACGAACAGCGCTCACCAAACCGCAGCCGCGCCAAACTCAATAACTGCCTCATCGGCATTCTCCGGTAGCTCATCGACCCCTCGCTCGTTGTGAGGCGTCAGTATCCCCACCCGAACCCCTGCGGATATCCGTACCGGCTTGAATCAGATTGCCGTACCGACTTGAACCAGAATGCCGTACCGGCTTGGATCAGATTCCACG
>Ga0163148_10000791_pt1 | contig 43034 bp, 39 predicted proteins | sample OliLakLV19MP7P2_FD_148606 | JGI IMG/M metagenome (GOLD analysis project Ga0163148, IMG submission 148606) | Freshwater microbial mat bacterial communities from Lake Vanda, McMurdo Dry Valleys, Antarctica- Oligotrophic Lake LV.19.MP7.P2 | ecosystem: Environmental > Aquatic > Freshwater > Lake >... | reverse complement strand
GTTGATTCGCTAGGACTTCCGCCGGAGTGCGGGTGCGTTTTGCAACTTCGATAAACAGCGCTGCAAACTGATAAAACTCCTGCCGTGCATCAATCCCCAACGCCTGGATTTGGTCACCCAGGCTATGCCCGGAAAGAAATGTCTCGCCTTCTTTGAGCAACAGGCTTGGATTATTCTGATCCAGTGCTTTGCGGAAAATAGCTTGAATCTCAGCTTGTCGGAACATCTCCAGCACGGGCTTAGGCTTACCAATGCCGTATTCCACCAATGTGTACTGATAGACTGCCGTAAAATCAGCCGGTGGATGATCTGGGTCAAGGTTAAGTTGCTTCAGCAGCTTAATGACAAGCTCATTTCGTTGGAGCTTACTTTGCACCATCGGACTCGCGAAACCGACAATGAGGTCAATCAGCTTAGCTAACTCAAGCACAGGCTCTCTCCTACCTTCGATTTAATCCACTTGGTGCCTAATCGCTATTATCCAGACCCTTCAGAGAAAATGGTGAAATTACGCGGATTTGCTTAATTTGGGTGCTGCATTTTTCCAATTCTCTGACGACGCTCCGCCTGCACCAGCTTCACCCGATACGGATCAGCATCCTTCTGCCACACCACCCGTTGGCGGAGCCTTTCCGAAGGAAATTGCCCCTTCAACTCCGCACAGTGCTCTTCCAGGCACTTTAGCCGGCCTCGTTGATTCCCCCCTCTAGGACTAGATAATTTAACCCTGGGGACTATATTGCTCCAATAGCTGCCGAATCAGCGCATCAGACACGCGAAAAGTCGTTTGCTGTAATTGGTTTAAGACGATCGGCAAATCGAGCCAGTCTAACCGACCTGCTTCCTCTAAAATTCCTAATGTGCCGATTACTCGTAAGCCGCGCGATCGCGCAATTTGCCGCCCAACCATCTCATCAATGATGAGTGAATCTGCCTCAAGTTGCTCAACGAGCAAAATTGCTGCTTGTTCTCCCAGATCGAGCGCTTCCAAGGCTCCATCGGGTTGCAGACGAACTGATTGAATAGTCAACCAGTCAGGTGGTTGAGCAATCCACTGCTTAACTTGGTCGGGCGATCGCTCATGTGCTAACTCTTCCTGCACAGCCTGAGGAATTACAACCTGACCATAAAGCCGACGTAACAGGTCGATCTGCCCGATTAAAATCAGATAGCAGAGCGGCGACGTATCTGAAACAACAATCACGCTAACAGCTTGCCTTCGTTTCTCAGTTGCTCGTGGGTTTGGCTGTCTGCTTCTAATTCTGACTGATCGTAGTGAAGCAATGCCCCTTTTTGCTTGAGGAAAGCATCCACTTCCAAGCGAGTTACCATACCCAGCAGTTGCCGTACTTTCCCAGCACTAATCACCCCATCTCGATACGCTTGAACGACAACCATCTCCAGGATTTGGCGTTCCAGGCTTCCCCATTTGGCTGCTAAGTCACGAGCAATATCATCGGGCAGGGCAATTTCGATTTGCATTGTTGTTTCTTCTTTGCCGCTAGAAGACTCATAGCTATGGTAGCCTAACCCTCATTTTCCTGGCATTGGTCAGTTCTACTCTACTACTGGGCATCGTCGCCGTTGTGCTGACTTAATCAATTTCACCCGATACGGATCAGCATCCTTCTGCCACACCACCCGATGCCCCTTCAACTCAGCACAGTGCTCTTCCAGGCACTTCAGCCAACCTCGCCGCTCGCTAATCTGCTTCCAGTCTTCCAATAATCCCCAATCCTCCTCCTGCCGACTCAGCTTGGCAAACTTCTCGTAGCCAGGGTAGTCCGACGCAACCAGCAAATCCTTTTGGTGCAGTAGAGGTGGATTGTCGCTAAGGTCATAGTCGCGGTAATGAACGTGCAAGTCCCGCAGGTCAATCTGCATACTGGTGTGCAAAGCGGGATGCGGGTCAGTATCAAAGTCCGGGTAGACCAGATAGGTGATTTTGGGCTTGCGGCAGTGAAATTTGATCACATTCGCCTCTTCAGGACGACCGTTGCTTGCCATGCGAAGCATGTTCGTGCGTGAAGCACAGCCTTCGTAGAGGCGCAGCAGCGAGTCAAGGGTTTCGATCGCCGACACATGCACCCAAAGCGAACCAGGCAGCTTTTTCCCGATCGGACTGTTTTGGCAACGTTCTGCCACCACCGCTAAATTCCCCAGGCTCATCAACATCAAATCGGCTGCCGTGCAAGCCTGCTGATAGCCATCAAACAGACTCTTAATGTCGATCTGCACGACAGGTGCGAGATCCCGCAGCTTTGGACGATGACCAAAGTGACTCAGCGCCAGGTAAACTAGCAAATCCCCACGACGGCGATCGCTAATCTCATCCCACTCTTGCGGGTTCGTCGCTTGCAGAACAATCTGAAACGCCCGCCGCAGATTGCCAAACTCGGCGCTCAGTGCCTCAGTTTCGGGCAGTTCTTCCAGCGTCGGCAGTCGTCCCCGCTCGGTGAAAAACGTCATCAGCGGAGCCAACAGTTCCTTGTAAGACTCAAAGCGCTTGTTGCTCAGTTGCACTTTGGGCACGGAGACCCGCGATCGAAACCGCGCGGCACGGAAAGTTTCCGCCTGTGCCTCATCTCGAAACACAAAGTAGATGCCTAGTGCGACTGGAACTGCGTCTACGCCCAACACTTGATCGATGTAAAGCTTCAGTTCCTCCTGGTCGTAATATTTCTGGAAGGTGTTGCGGCTCGTGATCACCCCGTCGCCATAAGCAATCTGGCTATTGCCTTGAGCGATTAACACCTGCGCCGACACGACCAAAACTTGCTGGGTTAGCTCCCACGCCTTGATCAATGCTTCTCGCCGCTCTGTCTGGGACTCAATCACGTTAATGACGTAGCCCAGATTCACAACATCGGCTGCCGTCAGAGCCGTATCAGGTCGGTAGTAGGGGTCCCAACCAGCACTGGCGTATCCCAACTTGGCAACCCGTTCCAAGTCGCCGCCCTGCCCACACCCGTAATCGAAGAAAGTCGTCTGCTGGCTAAACAGCCCTGCCTCCAGTGCCAACCGCATCGGCTTGGAAAAAGCATTGCGGCTGATTGCCGCTTTGTGGCGATCGATCTTGACTTGAGCAGATTGAGTATTGAGGAGAGCACGATGAACCAGCGTATGCCCTTGAAACGCAACGTTGCACTGGGCTAGGCGTTGCTCCCAAGCTAAACGAGTGCCGATCGATCGGGGCTGATCGAGCAGTCCCAACGCTTCTTCCTGGCGAGTCAGAGCAGCAACTGCAAATCAATGTCTTGCAAGGTAGTAGCTATGCTGTAGTTGCAGAAAGTCCAAATTTTCGTGGGTTGCCCTTGAGCAAGGTGTTGCCTCAGTACTTAACAGAAAGTAAAACCGTGGGCAGAAACAAGGTGTTAAGAGCCTTTCGACTGTGGGTGCGGGAACAGCTAGCATAGACTGGGAGAGTGGGTAAGTCATGTATCCTCGACGATCGCAGAGCAGTTAGTTCGTCTTGTAAGGCGTTAAGTCATGAGCATTGAGCAGGCAGTCGTTGAAAAGCTTAGGGTGCTTTCTCCAGACAAACAACAGGAAGTGCTGGATTTTATTGAGTTCTTGGAAGACAAGACAAAGCAACAAAAGCCAAATTCTCAGAGATGGGCAGGTATGACGGCTCTGGAAGCTGCCCAAAGCGTGATGGGGATTGTGGGTGACGGACCACCCGATCTATCAACAAACCCCAAATATATGGATGGCTTTGGGCAATAATGAGTCGGCAGATTCTTTTAGACACGGGACCGCTAGTCGCCTTCATCAGCCCGCGCGATCGCCTCATTGCAACCATGACACCAACAAACTCCTGAATTGATACGTCCGATCGCCCAAGGCAGCGATCAGCCAGACCTTCATAAAGTATTTAAAGGATTCCGTAATATACGGACACCTTTCGCGAACGCTTTAGAAAAGCAGAGCCATAATAGCGGGCATGGTAAACAAGAACGTGAGACATATCCTGGGGCTTTCGGGCGGTAAGGACAGCACCGCGCTAGCGATCTTGTTGCATCAAGAAATGCCATAGATGGAGTATTGCTTTTGTGACACCCACCGGGAATTGCCAGAAACCTACGAATATTTGGAACGAGTCAAGGCTCGTCTGGGCATCAAAATCCACTACTTGAGTGCTGAAAGAGACTTTGATCACTGGTTAGCACTCCACAGTGGTTATCTTCCATCACCAAAGAGAAGGTGGTGTACGGAGCAAATGAAAATTTTGCCTCTGGAAAAGTTTATCGGAGATGATGCGGCAATTAGCTACATTGGCATTCGAGCAGATGAATTCCGTGAGGGCTACATCTCTACCCGCTCCACCATCCAAGCCATTTATCCCTTTAAGGAACGAGGATTCGTCAAAGCAGATATTCTGCAATTACTCGAAGAGAGTGGTGTTGGTCTACCCAGCTACTATCGCTGGCGCAGTCGCTCTGGCTGCTACTTTTATTTCTTTCAACGCAAGTATGAATGAGTGATGCTGGCGCAAGAGCATCCTGATCTGTTTGCCAAAGCCATCGCCTACGAGCAAAACCATAGCGATGGCAGAACTTATACCTGGACGCAGAGCGAAACGCTGCAAGAGTTGCTTGCCCGTAGAGACGAAATTATTGCAAATCATGAAAAAGCAATGGCAAGAGAGAAGCAGGCTGCGCCGAACCGCCTTTTGGTAGAGGCATTGGCTGAGGTGTTAGATGAAGAAGACGATACGTTACCCTGCCTAGCCTGTCACCTCTAATCCTTGCCATACTAAAAGACAGATCTGTATGCCTGTGCTATGGGAGAGGGACTTCAATCTGGCTCTCTTCTCCCTTGGGGAGAAGGGCTGGGGATGAGGGCAAGCTCTGTAGCCTTTGCTCATGGCTTTGGTACAAGAGAGCCGCAATTCTCAGTATGAGAATGATTCTCACCCGATCGCCTGATTTCAAGTGCCTCGCGTGTCTGAAACCCTCATTCTGTCGTTCAAGAAATTGAGCAAAAAAGCTTGTGGAAGCACTTTTCATAGTACAAATGTTTTGAAATGAGAATGACTGGCGACTGCTGTTGTCGTTGCCATACATGAAAATCTCTGCTATCAGATTCGGGCTGATGTTCCGAGACTTTCAGTTGGCGGGTGCGATCGAACACCGCTTCTGGTACGACCGCTTGCAGGTGAGCCTCGATCGCATGAAACCCAGCCGCATAGACGTTTTGCCAGGGCAAGAGGACATGAAAACGATCGTCTTCGCCGATTAATGTGAAATTGAGGTAATGGTTCATGGTGGTTGCCTTTTACCGATCGTCACTGCCGTGAAGCGGTAGCCTCTTGGTCAACGCTTTGGGCTGACAACATGGGAAGTGAATTAGAGCAGTGGTGCCAAAACTGTTGTGTAGCGCGGTCAGCAGAGAAAAGCCTCCTGATGGGTCTTCAGGAGGCTGTGCTATTAGTTAAGGCTACTTCTGTAGTTTGTCGGGAGGGCTGACAATCACCCGCACCAGCACTGCGATCGCCATGATGATGTAGAACCCATCGGCACCAGAAAACGCTGACAGAGGCAGTGGTGTAATGGGAGTGCTGGGGTTGTTCTGGCTACTGGTTTGACCGACGGTTGAGGCTGATGGGGGCGATGCTAGAGTGAACTGACAAGCGTGAAGCATAACAAACCTCCTGTGAACGTTTGTACTCACAGTCTCCCAGTGGGGCGGGCTTGCAACCAGGGAAAATCCAGCCGTTAGTCCCGAATTTAACGGCGGTCGGTTAAAGTCCTGTATACTCCTGTCCGCAGTCGTTTGAGTGCAGCCGCCAGAGTTTCTTTGCTCAGCCGATCCCGTTCTCCGATGCTTGTCTACCGTAAAGTTCGCCAAAATAGCAGTAACCCCAGAGTAAATTCAGCCGAGACGTATGAATGCTCCCAAACGTAGCCGTGCTCGTGTACTCACACCAGAGGGACTGCAAAAGCTCCGGGAACGGTTGCGATCGCACGAAGCTGAAGCAAATGCTGGCTTCAAATACTCACTGGAACGCCTGGGAGAGTTGACCGGGCTAGATCCAGAGACGGTGAAGAACGTCCTGGATTGCAAAGGCTCCGACAAACGGACGATCGCCCGCTGCTTTGAATCCTTTGGGTTGACGCTGGAAGAGAGCGATCACATTCCAATAGCCCAGGCATCTGCTGCAATCGCTGACCCCAATTTTGTCGGACGGGATGAGGCGATCGCAGACCTGAATACGCTGGTCAGCCGCAATGCCAGGGTGATTGTGATTCAGGCAAGAGGTGGCGTTGGCAAAACGACGCTGGCGCGGAAGTATCTCCAGCAGGCGTTTGGCTCTTTCCTGGAGTTTCCCATTGCGAAGGAGACGAAGGACATTGCGTCGATCGAGGGACTGATTGAGGAAAAGCTGCGGCAATTGGGCGAAGAACCGGGACGGGAGTTTTTGGTGTCGCTCGATCGGCTCAAGCGCAAACTACAAGCGGAACGCATCGGGATTTTGATTGATAATCTGGAACCTGCGTTGGACTCAGCAGGCAAATTCATTGAAGCACATCGTCGTTATGTGGAACTGCTGCGCGTGCTGAGTGATCCGAGTGTGCAGTCGCTGACGTTAATCACCAGCCGAGAACGCCTGCGGGAAGCCGATGTCACAGTGCAGCATTACCCATTGAGAAGTTTAGCTGTACAAGCATGGGAACAGTTTTTTCAAAGTCGCGGTATTCCGCTTACGCCCCTCGCCGACGCTGGGAGAGAGGTTGGGGGTGAGGACGCTGTAGCTGCTTTACACAATGCCTATGGCGGTAATGCAAAGGCGATGGATATTATCAGTGGTTCGGCTTTGGAAGATTTTTCTGGTGCTATCGAAGCCTACTGGCAGGCAAATCAAGATGATTTATTTATTGAGCGCGATCTAGAAGATTTAGTTACAAAGCAGTTCGATCGCTTACAGCAGCTTGACCCCGATGCTTATAAGTTGCTCTGTCGGATGGGTTGCTACCGCTATCAGGATGTACCAACTGTACCGATCGAAGGGTTGTTCTGCTTGCTATGGGATGTGCCAGAAAATCGCCATCGGCGAGTGATTAAGTCGTTACAGGATCGATCGCTGATTGATTTTGAAGATGGAAAGTTCTGGTTACATCCAGTAGTAAGAGAAGAAGCGATCTACCGATTACGAAATAATGTGAACTGGGAGAAAGCAAATCGAGAAGCGGCAGCTTTTTGGACAGAATATGTAAGCATGGTTGCATCGATAGATGAGACTCTAAAGGCTTTTGAGTCATACTATCACTATTTTCAGATTAACGATTTAGCAGCAGCAGCTGAAGTTCTTGTAAAAAGGAGAGCTTCTAAAGAGTCTCGCGGGACGATCTGTCTCGGTGATTCACTCTACAGACTAGGCTTATTACAACAATCTCTCATATCCATTAATCAAGTAATTCATGCTATCAGCTCAAAACTTTCCCTAGCTGCGATATACAGTATTTTGGGAAACATTCACTGGTCTCTTGGAGCCGTAAAAAAAGGATTTGAGCTTCAAGAAAAAGTGAGTGAGACAATACATATCTATCTAAGGGATACAAAAGAAGTAAGCGAAAAAGATTTATGGCGCTCAAAAAGCTCAGAAATTTATTCGATTATAAGTAGAGGTGTTTATCATATTCATTCATATCAATTAGAAGAAGCTCAGAAATTACTACACGAAGCTATTAGTTTGTCAAAAGAATATGGCTTTGAAAGACCAATCAGAAAAGCTTTATATTGTTTAATATTTGTAGAATCATCTCTAAATCCAACACAAAACACTCATATCATAGCTGAGGAGCTTTATCATGATTCTTTCACAAGAGATGAAGGAGATATAGGTCTATTCTATGTGAGATTTTTAGCATCGGCATACAGAAAGTTAGGAGATCATCAAAAAGCACTCGACTTGTATCAAAAAATATTATTAGAGCTAAAAGAAAGTGAATATAAGCAAGGTAAAGCCAAAACTTTACATGGCATTGCAGAAGTTTACTACGAGCAGCAAGAATTTGAGAAGGCACGTTTATTGAACTTAGAAGCTGTACAGCTCTTCAATGAGCTCGGTGCCAAACCTCATCTTGCTGAAGCTCTTTATCAACTTGGTCTGACACATAAAGAAATGGGTGACATTGAAATGAGTAATGCAAATTTTCAAGAAGCAATTCGATTGTTTGGCGAAATGGAAGCACCGAAGCAGGTGGAGAGAGTGAGACGATCAATGCAAAATTCAAAATGAGAAATTAAAAATGGAGGATGGATGGATTTCATCAATAAGGAGAACTGGAAAAATGACGATTGGTTTGAAAAGTCCTAGCAATTATTACATGGAACTGATTAATGAGTTTCCACCGCGACCGATCGGTACCGAAGTTGAATTGATTGCAACTCAAACTCGCATTCATTCAGTCTTGGATAATCCTCATCTTACCCAGGACGATCGCGATTACTTAAAGGTATTGGGAATGCTGGTTTATGATTATGAAGAACACCATGAGCCAATGCCAACGCTCAAAGGTGCTGCACTACTCAAAGCCTTGATGGAAGAAGCCAATCTTCAGCCCCATGATTTAGTCACCCTTTTAGGCAATGAAGCGATGATTTCAGAGATTCTGGATCAGAGAAACGTGCTGACCGATCGCCAAGTTCAAGCATTGGCTTCATTTTTCCATATTTCTCCTTCCTCCTTTGCGTGATTGATTGAGGCTTGATCTAACCCATAGCACCCGATTCAGGAGTGAAAGATGAAACCGATTAAAAAGCAAATTGTGACTGATGAATCGATGCGCCCTGTGGCGGTTCTAATTGATTATCAAGATTGGCAGGCGATCGAGAAAATTCTAGAAACCTTCCAACCACAGGATGCAGTCTCAGAACTGGCTGCTTATGCAGGCACCATTCAACTCACCGTCGATCCTTTAGAGTATCAACAGCAGATGAGAGATGAATGGTCGTGAATCAACCGCTCATCGTGTTGGATACAAACATTGCTCTGTATTACTTAGGCGGGCGCTTAGCGGTTCCTCTACCCAATGGTTTATACCATGCTTCCATCATCACTGAGATGGAACTGCTCTCCTACCCCAATCTCAGCCCAGCAGCAGAACAACAAATCCAAAACTTCTTAGCGCAACTGCTGCTTCTCGGTATGGATGAGTCGATTAAACGTATGGCGATCGCGCTCCGCAAGCAATATCGCCTGAAATTACCAGATGCGATTATTGCCACAACAGCCCAGTCTCTCAATGCACTTTTGTTAACGAACGATCTCAAGTTGTCCACCATTGCAACGCTACAAACACAGCCATTACCGATCAAATGACTGCCTTCCGTTAAAGGGAGCAGAGGCTGAAAGTGATGGACGGCTTAACAGCTAACGAATGGATTCCATCACTACCGCGACACTCACGATACAGAGAACGAAGGCTGTGGCTTTCATGAAGCAATGTGCCAGCAAAGCCAACAACAGATTGATGAGTGGCAAGAAGTCCACGATGCCTGCAAACAGGAGCGCTACAAGCACCCCAAACAAACCGAGCAGAAAATATTTAAGCACTTTACTGGCAAAGCGAACCAGCCAACTATGCTGATGCGGTCGATGCATGGTGATATCTCCTTCGCTCATTGAGTCAGGCGGCAAACCAGGCACCCATCTGCTGAAGCAAGCCCAACAAACCAAGCTGAGCCGTTGCAGGACGATCGGAAGGAAGCATTTGTGGTTGCTTCAGGTCATCGCCAACAGCTACGACCAGCAGCGTTAGTCCTTCTCTGCCAATCACCTTCACGGGCGTACCTGGCAACACCTCTTTTTGCGCGCTGGGTTGGTAAAACTGGGCAAACCAGGTGGTCGCCATAAACCGGACTCGTCCCCGCTGGTGTTGGGTAATGGGTCGCTCAACTCGACCGATCGCCGCTTGAGGGAAAAACTCAATAGTTTCTGGTGCAACTGTGAGACTCATAGCTGGAAATCCCTTTTCTCTTGGGTCTGATGCACTCAGTGTGCGATCGTCCAACCCTTGGCACCAGGGAAAAACCAGTCGTTAGAGCCGAAATTAAGCCTTGCTGCTGACAGGTAGCCACAGCACGTCACCCGTCCACTTTTCAACGTTTAGAGTCTTTGCCCCACAACCCCAGTTGAATCCGCTTAAAATCGGTAAAACCCGTTTATCTTCCCAAAGGTCGGGTTTTAACTTCGGCAACCCGGACTCTTACTGCAAAGCACTATGACTTCAGGACAGCCCAAGCGCAAACGCGGTGTTGTACTTACTCCTGACAGACGGCAGAAACTTCAGGAGGCAATCAACGCCTGGAGGAACCGTACAAATTCGGCGGCAAGTTGACGATGAGGCACCGAGCGACTATGCAACTGTGAAAGCCAGTATGCTGTCAAACGTCAGCAATGGTTCTGTCGAAGGCTTGAACAGCCGACTCAAGCTGTTGAAACTTACCATTTCTTTAGTAAGTGGAGAGATAGCAAGAGTTCCGCTAATGCACGCTGAAAAGCATAGTACCAACCTGCTCGACCATCCAAAATGCCACGATGAAGGATGAGACAATAGAACAGAATGATAAACGGTGCCATGATTTTTTGCCGCCGCACCCGATCGACTAGACTCAATTTTCCATCAGGAGTTGCCAGCAGTTTCTGGGCTTCTAGAATGGCGTAACGATCCTGTGCCCACAGCCAGCGTTGCAAGGGTTTGCGATCGTCGTGGTAGATGTAAGCCGACAATTCACCTGTAATACCATCAACCTTCAATTGCTGAGTGTGTCCATCATCAAAGTAGGTGGCACGATCGCGCTGAAACAAAACTGCACGAGGCGGTAACAACGTTGCTCGTAATGGCTGCCCAAACACGCAATATTTGAACGGCGCATAGTAGGCATCTGTGGTTGAGTCGATCGACAGGTTAGCGATTTCAGTCACCAACTCATTAGACACTTGGTAATCGGCATCCAGGGACAAGATCCATTCAGTCTGAACCTGTTGCAGCCCATAGTTCCATTGGTTCGCGTGGGTATCAAACGATCGCTGAAAGATTTCTACCTGAGGATAGTGATGCAGCATCGCCAGTGTCTCATCGGTGCTACCACTATCCACTACCACAATTCGCTTTGCCCAGGTAAGTTTCTGCAATGTACGATCGATGTTGGATGCTTCGTTATAGGTGAGGATGACGGGAGTGATGATGGTAAGCATGTCAGAGGAGGAGAGCAGCAGAGGAGGAAGGAGGGAGGAAGGTTCGTTATCTTGAGTTGCTATCATGACTCATGAAGTATCATTGATGGGTTTAAAGGAACTGGTTACTGAATGCCAACGCTTTTGTTTGCAGGATGGATTGGTACTGCTTCATTAAGTTGGTAACAATCTGATTCCAAGTGTACTGTTGACGAACGATTGTCTGCGCACGTTCTCCTACCTGTTGTAAGAGAGTAGGATGGTTGAGCAAGTGTTGTAGTGTAGCTGTAATCGCTGACTGTTCCAAGGGTGTAACCCAGCCTAGATGAAATCGCTCAACTATTGGTGCCAGAGCGACTTCGGGCGTAATCAAGACAGGTAAACCATTTGCCATCGCTTCTAAAACGGCAATGCCAAAGTTTTCCGAATGGGAGGTGAGGGCAAACAAATCCGATCCCTGAAGGAGCAACGCCTTTTCCTCTCCTTTGACAAAGCCCAATCGCAGAGTCCGTGCCACTAAGCCTGTTGTCTGAAGCAACTGTTGCACCTCTGCTTCATAGTCAGGTGTTGCATTGCCTGCCAAAACCAGTGTGAAGCGGTGATTTTGCAGATGGCTCAAGGCAGGAATGAGATAATCCAATCCTTTTTTAGGATGGAGACGCGACAAAAATAGAATGATAAGTTCATCGTCTGGAAGCCCTAAGCTTTTTCGTAAACGCAATTTTGCATCAGGCAGCAGCGATGGCAGCACCAATCCATGTGGCAAGACAAAGCCTGGAGTTTCTAAACCCAGTGCAGAGGCTTCCTGCTGTTCTTGTTCTGAGGTAAAGTGGATGGATTGCGCGTGGTTCAGATTAGCGCGTTCAATCAAATTCAAATAAAGCTGTTTTTTACGGCTTCCTTGTTGCAATGACCAGTGGCAGAGTTGACCCAGTGGACGAACGATGTAGGGAATCTTTTTCAATCGGGCGATCGCCATTGCCATAGTGGACGAACACGAGAAGATAGCATGAACATGCACCAGATCGTAGTCTGTGATCTTCTGCCACAGCCAAGTTGCTAATGCGCCCGAAAAAGCAAACTCTCGAATGGCAGGAATAGGCGGTGAAAAGCGAGGGAAAAAGCGCACGGGCACGGGAGCATGGCTAGGATACTCTAGCCGTTCATATAAAGGAACGTTTAGCACACCTTCGCCATCATCATTGGTTGTGACAACTTCTGCCTCCACACCCTGTTCTCGTAGGGCGTGAACCATTTGCAACACTGCCTCACTAGTTCCCCCCCGCAACGGTGACACTGATGGAATGACATGCAGAACTCTCATAGGACTTTTACCGCGATTTTAGGTCGTTAGAATGGAATCCGTTGCTTTGCTGGGTGTAGTTTGCTTGAAATGAGCATGGAGCAACAGACCCAGCGCTTTCCTGAAGGCTTGATTGCCAAAGGTCTCGATCGCCGCCTGCCGTAGATTTTCTGGTTGATACATCAACGGATTGGCATGATTGCGCCGCAGTATTTGGCTTAATGTATGGGCGATCGCAGCCGTATCATCGGGATTAACCAAAGCCCCTAAGCGTCCTTGTGCCAAAGCATCCACTGAACCATCGTGATTACTACCGAGAACGGGTTTACCGGATGCCATTGCCTCTAGAAATACAATGCCAAATCCTTCCAATTTGCTGGGCATCGCAAACACATCACAGAGATTGTAGTAAGCTGCTAGCTCATCATCGGGAACAAAGCCAGCCAACGTAACGCAGTGTTGAAGCTGCTGATCGGCAATAAGCTGTTCTAATCGAGGACGATCGTCCCCCTTACCAACAATCAGATAATGGATATTGGGGATGGTTTGACGAATCTGTGGTAACGCTGCCAAAACACGATCGTAGGGATGATACGCCTCGCCTGCTGCTAAGCGATTGACCGTCAAGATGATGGGTTGGTCAGGAGAGAGATGGTAACGCTTCAGCAGATGATCGGGCTTTGCAGCGACTTGAAACCGCTCAGCATCAAAGGTATTCGGCAGCAGAGACACGCGCTCTGGATCAAGGTGGTGCTCTTTTAGCAGTCGATCGCGGGTGTAGCTACTGACAGCTAGAATGCGATCGGCATGGGTGATCGCCCGACACAATGCCGGACGTTTCACATCCCAGGCTTCAAAACCATGCGCTACTGTCCAGTAGGGAATGCCTGCCATTCGCTTTAACCAGTACGCTACCATCGTAAAGTTTAGATGTGTACTGATGACCAGATCAGGGCGTTGCAACAAACCTGCTGTCAGGACGTTTGCAGCAAAGGCTGGTGCTCGTAGATGAGATGGTACATGACCCGTGAAATGAAACCGTGAACGATCCATTTCTTGCTGCTGCCGATCGCGATCATGCATGAGAAAGACATCGGTTTGCAACTCTGAATCAAGTTCTTTAAGTGCCTGAAGCAAGAAACCTGAGTAGGTTTGAATGCCGCCTTTGAAATCGAATAGCCCGGGCATCCAAAGGTGAAGGGAAGAAGGCATAGGGGGAGGGATGAGGGATGAGGCAGAGAGTTTTGAGTTCTGAGTTCTGAGTTCTGAGTTTTGAGTTTGGAGAAAAAGAGAGGGAAGAATTAGCGGGATCTGGCGGGGGTGGAAAGAAGGGGACTCCAGAGAGGAAGGCTGGTGAAAACGAGTAGGCAGGAGGTGAAGAGAAGCGCGATCGCGCTGTAAGGAATCGCGATGGCGAACATTGCCCATGTGCCAAACCAGGCAGTGAGACACCAAACAAAGTTGACCGCTGCTTTGACAGAAAAATGGGCGTTTAAGAGTTTGTGGTGGAGATGACGTTGGTCAGCGAAGAAGGGCGATTTTCGTTCCCACAAGCGACTTGCAATGACGCGTACCATATCAGCAATGGGAACGGCTAGAACCAAAAAGGGTAAGGACATTTCGGCAAAGTTGGAGCCTTGCATCAGACCCACAGCACCGACCGCAGCCAGGGTGAAGCCAATATCACCCATAAAGATGCGAGCTGGATTGACGTTGTAGCGCAAAAACCAACTAGAGCACCTGCTAAAGAGAGCGAGATCAAGGCTAAGGGGGGATTATTCCAGGACAATGATGTAAGCCCTCTTCCACAGGAGAGGGACTTTGAATCCGGCTCTCTTCTTCCCTTGGGAGAAAGGTTGGGGATGAGGGTAAGTTCTGTAGCCTTTGCTCATTGATTTGGTATAAATCCAGTGTTCATAAAGCTGGCAAGGGCTGGAACGGCTCTCTCAATGGCAATTGCTTTAGGGGTGTCCTGGAAGCTTTACGGACAACTTCCCGTTCTTCAAATTGCCTACCCCGCTTTAAACCAATTACACGATAAATTGCACGAAGAGATTCAGGAGGGTGGTCTTCAGATCGCTCAGGTTCTGATACCAATTTGAATTGGAGAGGCGACACATCTTGTAGGGGCAAGGCATTACCTTGCCCCTACCCAGCAATTGGATCCGTAGCCGTCATGCTTTAAATTGGTATGACAAGTGCCAAGCAGGATGTTTGGTGAGAATGACTGAAGCGCGTTGTCGATGCCCAGAAGGCTGATCAGTTACAGCAATTTTCAGTAGGGTGGCAGGCAGTGCCCACAATTGTTCAAAAAGTCTCGGTGTAAGCTCTGTGGGCACTGCCCACTCTACAATCTGTGGCCGATCCATGTGAAAACGGCTGTAGTTTAGAATCTATGAGCCATACTTGAGGATTTTCATGAATGCATTGCGAGTTGGAGTGGCAGGTCCGGTGGGTTCTGGGAAGACAGCGCTAGTGGAGGCGTTGTGTAAGGCGATGCGCGATCGCTACCACTTAGCTGTCGTCACCAACGATATTTACACCCAGGAAGATGCGCAGTTTTTGGTGCGGAGTCAGGCATTGTCGGGCGATCGCATTCGCGGGGTGGAAACAGGTGGCTGTCCGCATACGGCGATTCGGGAAGATGCGTCGATGAACTTGGCGGCGATCGAAGACTTGGAGCAGCAATTTCTCAATCTCGATCTGGTGTTTGTGGAAAGCGGTGGCGACAATCTTGCGGCAACATTTAGCCCAGAGCTAGTCGATCTCACGATTTATGTGATTGATGTCGCAGGTGGCGATAAAATTCCCCGCAAAGGTGGACCCGGCATTACCAAGTCTGATCTTTTGGTCATCAATAAAATCGATCTTGCTCCCTATGTCGGCGCAGATCTGTCTGTCATGGATCGCGATGCAAAGAAAATGCGGGGTACAAAGCCATTTGTATTCTCTAACCTCAAAACGCACGATGGGCTGCCAACAGTGATTGCTTTCTTGGTTGCCAGTTTACCAACAAACCAATAGATTCTGAGCCTCTGACGCAGCATTTGTATAATGCAATACAAATGCTGTGCGGACGTAATTCTAATATCACACAGTATTGCAAAGCTCCTCTATACACAGGATGAGTTAACAATAGTCGAGTTGATACTGGCATCAGCTTGAAGCTTTCTGATGTGGATATGAGTTTTTTACCGATAAGGAGAATTGCTTCATGAAGTCGCGTCAGTCCCTGTTCATACGTGGTGGTGTGAATCGTCGTCGGTTTATCCAGTATGCTTCACTTGCACTTGGCTCTAGTATTGTGGCTGCCTGTTCGAGTGGCGGCACTCCGACGGCTGAGACCTCGGCTGCTCCCGGTGCTAGCCCGGTAGCATCGACCGCATCCGGTGACGGGATTAAAGTTGGGGTCATGTATTCCACCACAGGGTCGATCGCGATTGTGGAAAAATCGCTGCAAGACGCTACCTTCTTGGCGATCGAGCAAATTAACGAAGGCAAAGGTCCCTGGTCTGGTAAGCAGGGCATCAAAGGTAAAAAGCTTGAGCAAGTGGTCGTCAACCCAGACTCTAACTGGGATTTGTACAACCAGATGTCGAAGCGCTTGATTGACGAAGACAAGGTTGTTTGCGTTCTGGGTTGCTACACCTCTGCCAGCCGCAAGTCAGTACTGCCTGTCTTTGAAGAAAAGGACAAAATGCTGTATTACCCGGTGTATTACGAAGGCAACGAGTGTAGCTCCAATGTCATCTACACGGGTGCAGCGCCAAACCAGCAGATCACGGATTCGATTCCTTACTGTGCTAAAAACTTTGGTAAGAAGGGCTTTTTCATCGGTTCTGACTATATCTATCCCAAAGAAAGCAACCGGATTGCCAAGGCAGAATTGGTGAAAGCCGGTGGTCAAGTTGTTGGTGACGAGTACGCTGCCCTGGGCACCACAGAATTTATCACCATCATCAACAAGATCAAGCAGGCGAAGCCCGACTTTGTATTGAGCAACCTTGTGGGCGACAGTATCCCAGCCTTCTACAAGCAGTACAAGGATGCTGGACTCACGTCGGCAGATACGCCCATCATGGCATACCCCACCACTGAGGAAGAAATTCAGGCAATGGGGTCTGAGTTTGCGGAAGGACACTACACCAGCTTTAACTACTTCCAAACGGTTGATACGCCTGAAAACAAAGCCTTTGTGGAGCAGTTTAAAGCGAAGTTTGGACCCGATCGCGTCACGAATGGTGTGATGGAAGCGGCTTACTTCCAAACGTTCTTTATGGCGCAAGCAATGGAGAAGTGTGCGGAGCAAGGGAAGGAGCTAACAACCGCCAATCTGCGTGAAGCGACTCGTGGTCAAGAGTTCAAAGCACCACAGGGCACCGTGAAAGTTGACCCTGACAACTACCACACCTATCTGTACTCCCGCATTGGTAAATGGAAAGCGGATGGACAGGCAGACATTGTTTTCTCGACGAAGACAGCGGTGAAGCCGATTCCCTGGAGCCAAGCGCTGTACAAAGGACGACTTTGCAAGCACAAAACGCCTGACGATCGCAGCAACCCCAATGTGGAAACGAAGAAAGACATTCCGGCTGAGTTTCTGAAGCAGGCTTAACGCGTTCAAGTCTTAGGCTGAGTGGGTGCGATCGCACCCACTCAGCCAATTTCACAAACAGACGAAGTTCACCGATGCCGTTCTGGTTGAGTAAGGGGGGTTCATGTCTTTCATTTCGTCTCTGATATACCTGGCACAATCGTCGCCACCTGCAAAAAGCATTGACCCCATTGCCTTTGCCAATCAGCTCTTAAATGGGATTGGCATCATTGGTATTTTGCTGCTAACAGGGTTGGGCTTGGCGATCACCTTTGGGGTGATGCGGATCATTAATCTGGCGCATGGTGAATTCATCATGCTGGGTGCCTACACAACCTTTGTGCTGCAAAAGAATTTCAAGATGGACTTGCTGTTAACGATTCCTTTTGCGTTTATTGTGACAGCGGTGATTGGCGCGATCGTAGAAATCACCATCATCCGCAAGCTCTACGGACGACCACTGGAAACCCTGCTCGCCACGTGGGGGTTGAGTATTGTGCTGCAAGGCATTGTTAAACTCATCTTCACGGCACAACTGAAGTATGTGAAAGCGCCTCCATATATTAAGGGCAACCTTTCAATTTTTAAGGCGGATGGACAGTCGGTTGAAATTTCGTACTACCGACTGTTCATCTTCTTTGTGGCGTTGGCGCTACTGGGATTAACGGCCTTTTTGCTCTATCAAACCTCGCTGGGGCGGCAGATTCGCGCAGTCACACAGAACCGGGATATGACTCGCTGCCTGGGCGTGAATACGAGCCTGGTAGATATGGTGACGTTTGCTTACGGCTGCGGTTTAGCAGGTATTGCAGGTTCGGTGATTTCATCGCTCAAGAGCGTTGCACCCCCGATGGGGCAGGATTATCTGGTGGATGCCTGGATGACGGTGGTGACAGGTGGTGTAGACAAGTTGATTGGTGTGTTAGCAGGTTCCGTGTTAATTGGCTCTGCTAACTCAGCGATCGCCTATCTGCTGAATGACCCTGTAGCGCGAGTGATTGTCCTGTTTTCAGTCATTGTCTTGATCCGTTATCGCCCCGAAGGTCTGTTTACGGTGCAGAAGCGGGCTTAGAAGAGTTTTTAGTGGTTGGTTTTTGGTTGTTAGAGCGCGTGCACTGAACTAGAGGCTAACCGCTAAAACAGCATACGGTTTGGTTCATGTTTAACGATCGATGTAGGGGGATTGCAACGTGACAGAGGTAATGGGTCGGCTACGACAATCAACCGTTCCGGTCAAACTACTGGCGATCGGGGGCATCGCTTTTTTGATTCTCGCGATTCTGCCGTTTGTTGCTGGTGAGTTTCAGTCAAACTTGATGGCAAAGCTCTTGCTGTTTGGGGTGCTGGGCGTTTCGCTGGATCTGGTGTGGGGTTTTACGGGCATTCTCAGCTTTGCTCACGGCGTTTTCTTCACGCTGGGCGGTTATGCGATGGCATATTACCTGAAGCTAAACCTGTCTGCGTCTGCAAATACCTATGGTGGGACGCTGCCTGACTTTATGGTGTGGAATGGGTTGAAGGAACTGCCGTGGTTCATTGCACCGCTCCAGTTCTTTCCCATCGCGGCGATCGCGATGGTGGCGGTTCCGGCTGCGTTTGCCTATATCATTGGCTCGTTTATCTTTCGCTCTAAGGTTAGCGGTGTTTACATCACGATTATTACGTTGGCGATCGCGTCCGCACTCACAACCTTCTTTGTGAGTCAGCAGGCGTACACAGGCGGCACAAACGGCATCACGGATGTTTCTCGACTGACCTTGTTTGGTGGATTGGTCATTCCACCGACCGGTCTTTATTTCATGATCCTCATTTTTGCTGCCTTTGTGTTGGCGGGCAGCTATTGGTTAACGCAGTCAAACTTTGGCTTGATTCTGCGTTCCATCAAAGAGAACGAAAAGCGGATTTCCTACCTGGGTTACGACGTTGCCAGTTTCAAGATTTTCATTTGGACGCTATCAGCCGGCATCGCGGGTATTGCAGGTGGTCTTTTTGTACCGTTGAACCGCTTTATCTCACCCGTCTATTTGGGTGTGGCGTTTGGGACACAGGTCGTGATTTGGGTAGCGGTTGGCGGACGCGGGACGTTGGTTGGACCCTTAATTGCTGCCATTCTGCTGGGTCAATTGCAAAACTCGGTCGATCGTATTACGCAGGACTGGCAATTGATTGTCGGCATTATTTTGCTGGTGGTGGTGTTGTTTCTGCCCGATGGTTTGATGGGTTTGTTGCCGAAGCAGTTCAAACTTGCAGACCAGACTACCCTCGTGCCAGCGTCGAGTTCCACTACCTCAGGGTTTGTGCAGTCGCGAGTGTTTGATTGGTTCACGCCGCTACAGCAAGCGCTACGATTCGTTGGGCGATCGCTCACGGGTGGGAGTAAAGCCACAGGCACGTCAGTTGACACGCCTGCTCGTGCTTCAAAACGACGCTCAAAGTCGAAATGAAGCTCACTGTAGACCGTTGGCAGTAATCAATTTTGCAGCGGTTGATGCGTCTGAGGCTTGATACACATCGTTGCGACCCGCTCAAAACGCTATCTAAATCACAGAAATGCGCTTTGCGAGAATGTTAGGTTACGTATCATTGAACATACAAGGTCAGGTCTATGGACACGCTCATGTCTACTACTGATTCCAGGGCAGAACCCCGTACAGCAATTTTGTCCGTTAAAGATGTCAAAGTCGTTTTTTCGGGCTTTCAGGCGATTAAGGGCGTGAGTTTGGATGTGGGCGATCGAGAAATTGTCACCATTATTGGACCCAATGGCGCGGGCAAAAGTACGTTGCTCGATGCGATCGTGGGCAAGTCGCCAGTTGCGTCTGGGCACATCTACTATAAGGGGCAGGATATTACCAACAAAAGCCCTCACGCGATCGCGCACATGGGCATTGGGCGCAAGTTCCAAAACCCTAACGTCTACAACGACCTGACGGTGTTTGAAAACATTCTGCTGGCGCTGAAAGGCTCGCACGGCGTGTTTGCGTCCATCAAAACCAAACTCACCAGCGTGAAGAAAGCCAAGATCGAGTCGGTGCTGGAGCAAATTGGATTACTGGATAAAGCATTTACCAAAGTTTCATCGCTGTCTCACGGACAGAAGCAGTGGATTGAAATTGGTATGGTGCTGGCTCAAGACCCCACCGTGGTGCTGCTGGATGAACCAACGGCAGGTATGACCCCGGATGAAACCCATGAGACGGGTGAGATTATCAAAACGCTGGCGGCTCATCACGCAGTGGTGGTCATCGAGCATGATATGGAATTTGTGAAGCAAATTGCCCAACGCATTGTGGTGTTGCATCAAGGCGAAAAATTGACTGAAGGCTCTGTGCAAGAAGTCCAGACAAACTCCAAAGTTATTGAGGTGTATTTAGGTCGTGAACGAATCGATGCCGCTGCTTAATCTATCGGATGTGACTGTCTCTTACGGTCAAACGCCTGTGTTGTTCAACGTCGATATGGCGGTTGAAAAAGGTGAAATCGCGTGCATACTGGGTCGCAATGGCGTGGGCAAAACAACGCTCCTACGCAGTGTGATTGGTTTGAATAAAGTCATGTCTGGCAGCATTGTGTTTGACGCTGACGAAATTACCAAAACGCCGACCTATTTGCGTGCCCGGTATGGCATTTCGTTTATTCCCCAAGGTCGCGAAATCATTCCTTATCTGTCGGTGCTGGATAATTTGAAGCTAGGAATGACCGCCGCAAAGGAAAAGTCCAAGAAAATCTCCGAGGAGATCTTTGAATTCTTCCCGATGCTGAAGCAGCACTTAAAGCGACAGGGAGGGCTGTTGAGCGGTGGTCAACAGCAACAACTGGCGATCGCGCGAGGACTGTTGAGCAATCCCAAAATCATGCTGTTGGACGAACCCACTGAAGGGATTCAACCCTCGATCGTGCAAGAGATCGAAGAAACTCTGAAGCGTATCAACCGCGAAAAAGGCATCACAGTTGTCGTGGTTGAACAGAAAATCGACTTTGCGCGTCAGCTTGCTCAAAAGTTTTTCATCATGGAAAAAGGCTCGGTCGTCGCAAATGGTCATACGTCAGATTTGACTGATGCGCTCGTGCATAAATATCTTGCGGTCTAACATCACCAAGCTGCTTGCAAAGACCTGAAGCGGAGAGTGGTTATACAGTGAGCGTTATGGAGTGGCGCTCAACCTATAGCCACTCTTTTTGCTGACGTTACCTTTGGTCGCTCCAACAACACTGATTAAATTTGTCATGGCTGACTACGAAATTTTTCACCTGGGTGACGTTTCTTTTCAACGCGGCGCAACCCTGCGTGATGCCAAGCTGGCGTATAAAACCTACGGAACACTCAACGCAGACAAAAGTAACGTCATTGTCTATCCCACCTGGTACTCCGGGCAGCATTACGACAACGAGTGGCTGATCGGTGACGGCATGGCGCTTGATCCACAAAAGTATTTCATCATCATTCCCAACATGCTAGGCAACGGGTTATCTACCTCACCTAGCAACAATCCACAGCCGTACAACAAGAGCCGCTTTCCACACATCACCTTCTACGACAACGTGCAGGTGCAGCATAAGCTCGTCACTGAGGCGTTTGGCATTGAAACCATTGCTCTCGTCGTTGGCTGGTCAATGGGCGCGGGTCAGACCTACCAATGGGGGATCAGCTACCCAGAGATGGTGGAACGGATTTTTCCCTTCTGTGGCTCAGCGAAAACCAGTCTTCACAACATTGTCTTTCTTGAAGGTGTAAAGGCGGCTTTGCAAGCGGATGCTGCCTGGAAAGGCGGCTGGTATGACGAGCCACCAACCACTGGACTCCGCGCTGTCGGACGCGTTTATGCAGGGTGGGGACTGTCGCAAGCGTTTTACCGAGAAAAGGTCTATCTCCAGATCGGCTACTCGTCACTAGAGGATTTTTTGGTGGCGTTTTGGGAAGGGTTTTTCCTTAAAAAAGATGCCAACAATCTGCTGACAATGCTGTGGACATGGCAGAACGGCGATATTAGCCAAACACCTGGCTTTAATGGCGATTTTGAAAAGGCGTTAGGGGCAATCAAAGCCAAGGCGATCGTGATGCCTGCGGATATGGATCTCTATTTCCCGCCTGAAGACAACGAGTACGAAGTCAAATACATGCCCAATGCTGAACTCCGCGTGATCAAATCGGTTTGGGGTCACTTTGCAGGCGGTGGCGTGAATGCGGTGGATACCCAGTTTATTGACGATGCCATTAAAGAACTGCTGGCACGTTGAGGGGCGATCGCGCCAGGTTTCAACCCACGACCGCCCATTGCTTAGAGTTGACTCACATCCTGGCGATCGCCCCTATTCTTTTGACATGCATTGCCAGGTCTGAGCGCCATCACCAAACCTGGACACACTGCAAGTAGGGACGATCGCAACAGATTCTCCTTCTGAGTGAGAAGCTAAGCAATAACTGGGGCATCCAGCTTTAACCGTTGCAGCATGCCCAACGTAGACGACAGTAACAATCCAGCCGTCAGTTCAAAAACTAACGTTCTTAACTTGAACGTTGGTCGCAATCAAGTGTTCACGGCTCCCTTGCCAGACCCCATCACTAAAAATATTGAAGCGATTACGTCACTTCATATCCAGGAAGAGCGAGGGACTCCCGCCCTTCAGCATCTACTAGAAACGAGCGCAACGTTCTTTGGTCGATCGATCTTTTTGTATGGGTTGCTGCTCAGCCTGACATGCTGGATTGTAGGCAGTTTTTTTGAGTCTTGGCTGCCCTTTGATCTGCCTCCATTTAGCTGGTCAGCACAGGGATTGGACGCAGCCGCTTTAGTGATTTCAACCGGAGTGCTAGTACGTCAAACGCGCCAAGAAAACTTTGCCGAACAGCGATCGCAATTGATGCTACAGCTTAACTTGCTCTCCGAGCAGAAGATTGCCAAAATCATTGCGCTTCTAGAAGAACTCCGTGCTGACTTGCCTGAGGTGCTCGATCGACATGATCCAGAGGCTGAAGTGATGCAAGAAGCGGCTGACCCGATCGCGGTTTTGGGGGCACTTCAGGAAAATCTGGCTCAAGAGCTGTCACGGAGAGAAGAAAACGGTGGCAGCTAGGATGATGGTTTGAAACGTCACGATCCTTGTAGTCTGGGCAACTGAAGTTTGAGCAACCGAAGTCACGGCTATATAGGCAAGCCTACCTGTAGCCTTGCGGCATCAAGAAACGCAGGTTATGGAACCCTCGGCTTTGCTGTAATCTGCGCTGGCAGACTTTGTGTCTGTAATCGCGGTTTTAACCGCCAGACACTTTTCAAACAGCCTCCAAGCACAGCTTTTGAGTAATGCTTGTTTCTATCTGCTGGTAGAGAGACGCAAAAAAATGCTTCAGCTTATAGTCATCATGGTCACAGTCAACGTTAACAATCGATTCTTCTAGGGGATACATATGGCTCAGTTGAATGGTGTGATGATGCAGTATTTCCACTGGTATATCCCGCCCGATGGTAACCTTTGGAACGAGTTTTCAGAAAGAGTTGAAGGGCTGGCAGAGGCTGGTGTGACCGCCGTTTGGCTACCTCCCGCTTACAAAGGGACAGGCGGTGGATATGACGTTGGCTACGGGGTTTACGACATGTTTGACTTGGGCGAGTTTGACCAGAAAGGCTCGGTGCGAACAAAGTACGGCACCAAAGAGGAGTACATTGCTGCGGTCAAAGCGGCGAAGGAAGCGGGTATCCGAGTTTATGCCGATGTTGTTCTCAACCACAAGTTAGGGGCAGATGAACCTGAAGAAGTGGAAGCAACTCCCTATAATCCTGAAAATCGCAACCAGCCGATCGGCGACATGCAAACGATTAAAGTGTGGACTCACTTTACCTTCCCCGGTCGCAAGGGCAAATATTCTGAGATGGAGTGGCATTGGTGGCACTTCGATGCCGTAGACTACAACGTTTACAACGAAGGTGAGAACGCCGTTTACCTGTTCAAAGACAAACAGTTTGACCAACAGGTTGACCTGGAAAAAGGCGCTTTCGACTATCTCATGGGCTGCGACCTGGACATGGAGCAGCCAGAAGTGCGTGATGAGTTAAAGCGCTGGGGTGAATGGTTCGTCGATACCACGAATGTCGATGGCTTTCGTTTCGATGCCGTCAAACACGTCAAAGCTGGCTTTTTCCCAGAATGGCTGCAACACTGCCGTCAACACGCTGGGCGCAATCTTTTTGCGGTCGGTGAGTATTGGTCCTATGAAGTGGAAGCGCTACACCACTTCATTGAGGTCACAGGTGGCGATGTGCTGTTGTTTGATGCGCCCTTGCACTACAACTTTAGCGTTGCCAGTACTCAGGGCAATGGCTATGATATGCGACAGATTTTTGATAACACCCTGGTGAAAGATCAGCCAGCTCTAGCCGTTACCCTGGTTGACAATCACGATTCACAACCCTTACAGGCATTAGAGTCTGTAGTAGAAGGTTGGTTCAAACCGTTGGCTTATGCCTTAATCCTCCTCCGCAGCGAGGGCTATCCCTGTATTTTCTATGCCGATTACTACGGTGCTCATTACAAGGATACGGGTCGCGATGGCAATGAGTATGAGATTTGGCTGGACAGTCATCAATGGATCATTGATAAATTCTTGTACGCCCGTCAAACCTATGGCTATGGCGACCAGTATGATTATTTCGATCATGCAAACACCCTCGGTTGGACACGCTTGGGCGACGAAGAAAACCCTGGCGGCATGGCAGTTTTGCTGAGTAACGGCGGAGAAGGCACGAAGCGGATGGAAGTTGGACAACCCAACCGTACCTACATTGACATCACTGAACATATCGCCGAACCCATCACAACCGATGATGAGGGCTGGGCTGATTTTCGCTGCGATGCGGGTTCTGTTTCAGTATGGGTTCCCCAGCCATAATCTTGTCACAGTTAACGCGATCGCTCAAAAAGCGGCGATCGCGTTCATAATGGTTCTGTGCAGTTAACCCACTCTGCGCCTCCTCAACGTATGCATCGCCTGATACTGACGCTCTTTCTTGACAGCTTAAGCAGGAGCGTCAGCATGAAACCATCATGACTGACGCTGTGCTTGCCAATGACAATTTTCGCCAGTTAAGAGACGTCTGGATCGCTACGCTCGAAGCGTTTTGGTACGTTTTCTGTGGCTGCAAAGACAGCGTCTGCCGAACGCTTCAACGCATGCAATACCAACCTTATGAAAGCTGTGGTTGACCAGAATCGTCCGCTGTCTCCCGACTGGTTGCGCTGGCTGGTTGTGTCTCTGCTGGTTGTAGGCATTGTGTTTCGTTTCGTCAACCTGAACCACAAAGTGTATTGGCACGACGAAGTGTACACATCACTACGTGCCGCTGGCTATACAGTGCAAGACATTAGCCAGGAGATGTTCCAGAATCGGGTTTTTGCAGCGAAAGACCTGCTGCGCTTTCAGCAGATCAAGCCAGGCAGTACGCCAATGGATACGGTGCGATCGCTAGCAGTAGAAGACCCTCAGCATCCTCCACTTTATTTTTTGCTCGATCGTGCCTGGGTGCAGGTCTTAGGCGAGCCGCTTCAAGCGATCTTTGGCAGCCTCCTGACGGCACCACGCTTGCTGGCAGCGCTCATTAGTTTGCTGTCTTTGCCGTCCATGTATGCTCTTGCCTGGGAACTGTTCGCCTCGCAGTCGGTAGCACTGCTAGCAACTACGTTTCTGGCACTTTCTCCGTTTGATGTGCTGTTTGCTCAAACGGCGCGCCAGTATAGCATGCTGACATTAGCCGTGATTGCCAGTCACTATCTGCTGCTACGTGCAATCCGGCTGTCCAACGTGCAAAAAATTCGCTCCCGCGATGTGCTCAAACGCCCGCCACCTGTCTGGCAGCACTGGGGCTTGTATGGGTTGGCAGTCACGATCGGCTTGTATACGCATCCCTTTTTTGCGCTGACTTTGGTTGGGCACGGAGTCTATGTCGTGCTGGACACGATTGCAGAGGGACGAGGCGCTAAGATCGCGCAACGGCTGGCGGGTTTTGGTCTATCACTCACGGCTGCTGTTGTGCTTTATGTACCGTGGCTGGTGGTGATGGTGATGAACGTTCAGCGTGCGCTTGACGCGACAAACTGGGCAGCCATCAAGCAAGGCTTTGATTACCTGGCAAAACTCTGGACGCTAAACTTTACGGCTCTGTTTATCGATTTCGATTTTGGCTTTGACAATCCCTGGACGTTTGCGCTGCGAGTGCCGATCGTGTTGCTGTTTGGGCTGGCATTCTACACGCTGGTACAACGGTGCGATCGCTCGGTCTGGCTGTTTGTACTCACGTCAACAGTGGTGCCTTTTTTGTTACTGGCATTGCCAGATTTGATTCAGGGCGGCAAGCGATCAGCCGTCAGCCGTTATCTCATCTCTTGCTATCCTGGCATTCAGCTAGCGATCGCTTACCTCATTGCTACAAAGCTCTCGCCCAAACCCCACTATCTTAGTCGTATACCGCTGCGACCAACGTCAGCGACTCGGTTTCGCCTGCGGTTCACACCCTATACGCTGACGTTCATGCAGCGTTGGTTTTGGCGAGTGGTCTTGCCCTTGCTCTTGACTGCCAGCGTTGCGTCCTGTACGCTGAGTGCCGCCTCTGATACCTGGTGGAGTAAAGACGTGAGCTACTTTAATGCTGCGGCTGCCCGCCTGATCAACGCTGTACCGTTCCCGATGATTGTGAGCGATCGTGGGGATGATTTCATTAATCTGGGTGATCTGATTTCACTCAGCTATCGGCTAGAGCCAACTGTACGCATGCTCTTGCTGAATCAAAATGCTGACTGGGTGACAACCGAGTCGTTTAAGTCACAAACTGATGGTGCAACTGTGCTCGCCTTTCGTCCGTCAAGCCAGTTAAGACAGTCACTGGAGCGATCGCGTGGCACCCTCCAATTCCTAAAGCCCGCTCGTCTCTGGCAAGTACCGTAGCCTTAATGGTTTCGTTTGTTGGCTGTCTTGCAGAAAACCTGATATAATGGCTGTGTTTGAAGGGGAGTAGCTGCTGGTTTATTGCCAGCCCATTTGAGTCAACATACTGGCGATGAGCCTGGCTCAGATGACAAATAAAAGTTTTTGGAGTTGGGTTTTAGTGATTAGTTGACAGATGCAATGGCAACTCAACTAACAACCACTAACTAACCGCTAACCACTATTTGCAAGCGAGACCTTCACTGAGTTCACATTAACTGTGAGCTTGGTGAAGCTGTCATGGTTCTCATCAAGCTCACTTAGAGGTCATTAAGACCTAAGGAGCTTGAGCCAATGTTGTCAGCCTTTACAGCAGGATTACTGCTAATTACAGTCTCGGAATTGGGCGATAAAACGTTTTTTATCGCGATGCTTTTGGCGATGCGGCACTCGCGCCGACTGGTGTTTGTCGGCGCGATCGCAGCGTTGGCGGCAATGACTGTGCTATCGGTGCTCATGGGACAGGTCGTTTCGCTGCTGCCCAAAACACCGCTCCACATTGCTGAAATCGTGCTGTTCGTCGGCTTTGGCTTCAAGTTGCTGTACGATGCCAGCCAGATGTCTCGTATGGCTGTTTGTGAGGATGTGAAAGACGCTGAGGAGACGATTGAGCAGGCTGGTACACTCGTGGGAAGGCGAGGTGTTGTTCTACAGTCGTTTGCGCTGACGTTTATGGGAGAGTGGGGCGATCGCACACAGTTTGCCACGATTGCGCTGGCAGCCGCTAATAACCCTTGGGGGGTGACGGCAGGCGCAATTGTCGGACATGCCATTTGTGCCGCGATCGCAGTAGTAGGCGGACGGTTACTCGCAGCACACCTTTCAGAAAGGCTCATCACAGGTCTAGGAGGACTACTGTTTCTCCTTTTTGGGATTGTTGCCTGGGTTGAAGGAGCATAACGATGTTCTGTGAAAATCAGCTCTCTGATCGCAAAAACTGCGTCTGCAAGCTCAAACACCGAAATGACTACCAAAATCTGTGTATCATGCTGAATTTCTCAAGGTTGCCACAAAAAAGTGTTGGAGAGTACCTATGAATTCGTGCCTTTTCCCAAAGAATGTGGATAGCTTCCTCTCGCACTTTCACTGTCCGAGGTTTCTATGCGTCAGAAAACGGTTCGCTTTATCCTCAACGTTGCACTGCTAGTCGTCGTCTCTACGCCTCTGATCAGGACGCAGGCTGCGATCGCGGCTCCTGATCCAACCCTGTCTTTGCCGACGTTTCCCCTGCCGACCAGCGTACCCGATCAAACGACGGTGCGCATTGATGGCGACGGCAGCATGGCTCTGATTAACCAACGCCTGAAGGATCGCTATCAGCAGGAGTTTCCTGGTACGCAGGTGGAGCTTGACGCTCAGGGTACGGATGCTGCGCTGCAAGCGTTGCTTAAGGATGAGATTGATTTGGCGGCGATTGGTCGCCCGCTCACTGAAGCAGAAAAGGCAAACGGGCTGGTCGAAATGCCGCTCAGTCAGGAACGCATTGCGGTTTTAGTGGGAAGCAACAATCCCTTTAAGGGCAATCTGACTGTTGAGCAATTTGTCCAAATGCTGCGGGGTGACATTACCGACTGGTCAGACGTGGGCGGGTCTCCAGGTGTAATTCGGGTGATCGATCGCCCCCTCACAAGCGATACCCGCCTTGCCCTCAGCCGCTACGGGATTTTTCAACCAGAGGGATTGACCATCGGCGCGAATGCCGTGCAGCTTGAGGACGATGATACAGCAACCGTCATTCGACAATTGAGCACGGACGGCATCGGCTATGCGATCGCCAGCCAGGTCATCAACCAGAACAAAGCCCGCGTCGTCAAGCTGGTGGTGATGCACGAAGCGTTGCCCGATGATCCGCTCTACCCCTACGCTCAGCCACGTGGCTATGCTTACAAAAAAGCCCCAGCTTTAGCCGCCAGTTCCTTCCTTGGTTTGGCAACCGCAGCAGCCGGACAGTCAGCCATTGCTGATGCTAAAACAGCCGAAGCCACCGCTGTTGTGGATGCTTTTAAGCCTGCACCCATGATTTCTGTTGTGCAGACTGACGAGCCAGACACGTCGCCCTTTGCCCAAACCTCCAAGGCGCTTCCCTGGTGGCTGCGGTTGGTGCTGCCTCTGGGTTTGCTGGGACTCATTTTTCAATGGGCGCTGAAACGTTTTGAGCCGAAGCCGTTGCAGCCTTCAGCGACCCGCTCTTCTGACTCGATCGCTGCTCGTCCGCCATCTCCCCCAGAGAACCGACCCATGACGGCTACTCTGGTGACACCAACAGGTTCCCAAATGCTTACAGAACCGACACAGACAGCAGGCAGTGGCACGCACGCAAACACTGAGTCAATTTTAGAGGCACAAATAGTCGCGCAGACTCCAGACGTAACGCTAAGTCCAGTAGAAGCGCCAACCGTAGAAGAGTCAGAAGAAGAGTCAGATCCCAATCCAATCACCGCGATCGCAGCAGGAACGGCTGCCATCATCGGTCAAGTGCTGCCAACTGAGCGGCGAGACAACTATTGGACAGATGCTCAGCAGGTTTATGCACATGGCGTTGAGCTGGTTGCAGCAGGGCAATATGGGACAGCCCTGGGTTGCTTCGATCGGGCGATCGAACTGAATCCCAGTTTTGCCGATGCCTGGATCGCCAAAGGCAAAGCGCTGATCAACTTGGGACGGCGCAAGGAAGCGAGGAGTAATTTTGTACGGGCGGCTGAATTACGACCGCGTGATGAAACCGTTACTCAGTACCTCACTGAGTTAGAAGCGGAACCAGGCGTTATTGAAGCAGCCGTTCCTATACCGTCGATCGCTAAGCCTACCGTAACCGAAGCAATCCTTACTGAAGCCACGATTCCTGAATCGATCGCGGCTGATGCCACGATCCCTACGTCCGGTGAATCAATCAGCTCTGAGACAACCAGTCCGGAGACAACTGCTGATGAGGCAACAGCGCTGGAATTGATCGTAGCGGAGCCAGCCATGCCTGACGCGATCGCGGCTGAATCCATCTCTGATGCAATCATTGCCGAGCTAACGACGCTGGAAGCCACGATCAATGAGCCAATAGTTGAGCCAAAATCCCCTGAAGCACCGACTGATGCGATCGTGCCTGACTCGTCACCGACTGCAACGCCTCCTCAACCGATCGCGTCAGAGGCTCGTAGCCCCATCAGCGCCATCGCCAGCGTGATTCCTCTGGGGGATGTCCGCGAAGGGTTTAGCGTCGAAACGTTCAAACAAGCCTTTCGGGATAACCTGCTGCGCTTTCAGGGCAAAGCTTTGGAGGAAGCAACGCCCCAAGACTGCTACACGGTGCTGGCTTATATGGTGCGCGATCGCCTGATGCAGTTTGAGACCCCAGAAGCGTTCTTAACCCGTCTAGACAATCGTTGGATTGGCGAAGTGTCGGCTGAATATACACCGGGAGCACACTTACAGAACAACCTGGTCAACCTGGGCAGCATTGACCTCGTGCGACAGGGCATTCAGGACTTAGGGCTAAATCTTGATGCGGTGTGTGATCAGGAAGCAGAACCGGGACTTGGCAAAGGTGGCTTAGGGCGGCTGATGGTCTGCTATCTGGAGTCAATGTCAACACAAGCCATGCCAGCGATCGGTTACGGCATTCGCTACGAAAAGGGCTTCTTTGACCAGGAAATTCACGATGGTTGGCAGGTGGAAACGCCCGATACCTGGCTGCAAGGGGGCAATCCCTGGGAAATTAAACGTCCCGATGGTATAGCAGAGGTGAAGTTTGGCGGACGTACGGAAGCGTCTCTGGATGAGGAAGGACGCTATCGAGTGCGATGGATTCCCCAGGAGGTTGTTAAGGGCATTCCCTACGACACGCCGATTCTGGGCTACCAGGTGAAAACGGTCAATTTGCTGCGTTTATGGCGGGCGGAAAGCGACAGTCCGTTGGGCAAAGTGCTTTATCCTGTTGATGTGGAATTTCAAGGACAGGAATTACGCCTGAAACAGCAGTTCTTCCTCGTCTCTTGCGCGTTACAGGATGCAATCCGCTTGCATTTAGGTGCAGGGAGAGCCATTGAAACGCTCCATGAGCGGGTTGCCCTCCAACTCAACGATACGGACACTACGTTAGCAATCCCAGAATTAATGCGGTTGCTAGTCGATGAACATGGGCTTGAATGGAGTCAAGCATGGGAGACTACGCGCAACACACTTTCGTATACCAACCACAGCCTGATGCCAGAAACGCTGGACGATCGCTGGTCGATCGCCATCCTCGCTTCCATCCTGCCCCGGCATCTAGAAATTATCTTTGAGATCAACGCGCGCTTTTTGGAAGCAATCCATCTTCAGGCTGGTGATGATCTTGACCACCGCCGTCGCCTATCGCTGATTGACGAAATGGGCGATCGTCACGTTCGGTTGACCAACCTGGCGTGTGTAGGCACCCATGCCATCAACGGTGTTTCGGCTCTGCACACTGAGCTGCTGGAGCAGACGCTTTTGTCTGACTTTTATGCGCTGTATCCCGATCGGTTCAGTAACAAGACCAATGGCATTTCTCCCCGTCGCTTTTTGCGGCTGAGCAACCCCCGACTGGCAGACTTAATTACCCGTCGTCTTGGCGATCGCTGGATCACAAATCTAGATGAACTGCATCAGTTAGCTGATGCCGCTGACGATGGAAACTTCCGGCACGAGTGGCAGCAGGTGAAACAAGCCGCCAAGCGAGATCTGGCGGCGATCGTGCATCAACAAACGGGCATTGATGTGGATGTCAATTCCTTATTCGACATCCAGACAATGGTGCTGCACGAATATAAGCGACAGCACCTGAACGTTCTGCATATCCTCACGCTCTACAACCGCATTAAAGCCAATCCTGATGTGGATTTAGTGCCTCGCACCTTCATCTTCAGCGGTAAAGCAGCACCAGACTATTTCACCGCCAAGCTGATCATTAAGTTGATTCATGCCGTTGCCGATCTGGTTAATGCTGATCCAGACGTTAGAGGACGGCTCAAAGTCGTCTTTCTGCCTGCTTTCACCCTCAAGGCGGCTCAGCAGATTCTTCCCGCTGCCGACCTGGCAGAGCACCTTTCCACAGCAGGCATGGAAGCTTCTGATACAGGCAATATGATGGCAGCGCTGAACGGTGGACTGATTATTGGCACACCCGATGGTTCTAATTTAGAGCTGTTTCAGGAAGTTGGTGCAGACAATGTTTTCCAGTTTGGGTTGACGGCTACAGAAGCGGCGGTTTTACGAGCAACGGGTTACAACCCCTGGGAGGTTTACAACGCCAACTCAGACTTGAAGGGGGCGATCGACGTGTTAACGAATGGCACCCTGTCTGACGGCGACACAGAGCTGTTCCAACCGCTAGTACACCTCCTCTTGTCCTCCGACTACTACCTGTTGCTGGCAGATTATCAGTCCTATATCGATTGCCAGATGCAGGTAAGCCATCTCTATCGTGATCAGGATGCCTGGACGCGCAAATCGATCCTCGCGACCGCGCGGATGGGCAAATTTTCGAGCGATCGTTCCATTCGTGAGTACTGCCAAAGCATCTGGAACGTCGAGCCTGTGCAGGTCGAAATTGCTGACTACGTCCCATCGAGAACTGCTTTGTTGTAAGCGGCTTGATGCTGCTATGGAGAAAAGATGACTATGAAAGCCCTCATCCACCGCACCAAAATTGTCGCGACGATCGGTCCTTCCAGCAGTTCTCCATTCTCATCATCGGCGGCATCCCAATGGGCAAAGCAGGCAGCACGAATTTTCTCAAAATTCACACGATCGCCAACGCTGACAAGGGCTAATCAAACCCCTTCACTCTGATAGAGGCAAGCAGTTAAGCAAAGCGCTATTACATAATTGCAGGATCTGCTTTCTGTCATCTCTGTGTGATTTAGGGAGCGATATTGTTGAATTCATGCGTTTCAGAAGCTAATTTATGAAAATATTGATCCTCAATGCAGGCTCTAGCAGCCAGAAAAGTTGCCTTTACGAGGTTGACGATGAGACGCTTCCAGAGCAGCCTCCTGAGCCACTGTGGGACGCTGTTGTAGATTGGACGCATCACCAGGGCTTGGCAGCAATCAAAGTTAAAACGGCTGCTGGTGCGGTGCTAGAGGAAGAACTGCCCATTCAGAAGCGACCAGAAGTCATTGCCCACATGCTGAAAACCCTCTGGACAGGGAAAACCAAAGTCATTGAGCAGCCCTCCGCGATCGATGTCGTGGGGCATCGCGTGGTGCATGGCGGGCAAGACTATCGGGAGAGTGTGCGAGTCACACCAGCGGTAAAAGCGGCGATCGCCCAGCTTGCAGTCCTCGCACCTGCCCATAATCCTGCTAATTTAGAAGGCATTGAGGCGATCGAGCTTGCGTTAGGTATGGATGTCCCGCAAATCGCTGCCTTTGACACGGCGTTCCATAGTCATCTTCCCGATGCGGCTGCCATTTATCCAGGTCCCTACAAATGGGTTGAGTTAGGCATTCGACGCTATGGGTTTCATGGCATTAGCCATCAATACTGTGCCCATCGCGTTGCCCAACTTTTGCAGCGCGATTTGAAAGACTTGCGCTTGATCGTTTGCCATCTTGGCAATGGTTGTTCCCTGTCTGCCATCCAGCACGGGCACAGCATTGATACTACGATGGGTTTCACACCCTTGGAAGGACTCATGATGGGTACTCGCTCTGGCTCCGTTGATCCTGGCATTCTGATTCACCTCATGCGGCAGGAAGGCTACACTGCCGACCAGTTAGACCAGGAACTGAATAAAGCCTCTGGATTGATGGGCATCTCCGGTGTGTCAGCCGATCTCCGTCAGGTGATGAAGGCGATCGACACCGGGAATCCACACGCCCAACTAGCGTTAGATATCTATATCCATCGCCTGCGATCGTGCATCGGTGCCATGCTTGCAAGCTTGGGCGGCTTAGATGCCCTTGTCTTCACAGCAGGCGTGGGCGAGAATGCAGCGCTCGTTCGCTCCCTTGCCTGTGAGCCTTTTGCGTTTATGGGCTTAAAACTTGACGCAGACAAAAATCAAAACCATCCAGTTGATCAAGAGATTGCTACAGCAGATTCAACTGCACGCGTCTTCGTCATCCATACACAAGAGGATTGGGCGATCGCTCAAGACTGCCATCAGATCTTGCACCGTGAGGGATGAGGCTAAGAGAATGGTTCCTTTCTGTCCAGTGGTGGATGTTCATCTGCTACGGGTAGATGAACATCCACTGTTGTGCCTGTGAGTGCATCTGATTGAATCGATAGTTCTCCCCGATGCGCCGTCACAATACGCTTGACGATCGCCAGTCCGAGACCCGTTCCAGACGCTTTAGTGGAGCAAAAAGGCTCGGTAAGTCTTGGCAGCATCTCTGATGGAATGGGATCACCCCCATTATGGACACGAATGCAAATCTGAGCCGGCTTGCTGCCATTTATTAGTTCGCAGGTAACAATATCACCTGGCGCGATCGCTTCACAGGCATTGCGTAATAGATTGATAAATACCTGTTTCAGCTTATTCAAATCTCCTAAAATTTCTACCTCACATGCAGCATTTCTGAGTTCGATTGAGCGCTCCACGGCTTCTGGCAGCTCGTGCATTTGCCCAAGCAGTTCGCTTAGAAAATCACCGATGTTGAGCTTTACAAGGTGCAATACCTGGGGCTTGGCGTAAAGCAAAATCTCATTCAATAACTGCTGGAGACGATCGGCTTCACTTAAAGAGAGGGACAGTCGATCGTGAGCCGATGCAGTCGAAAGCTGTTTCTCCGCATACCTTAAGCCCATCACCATCGTGGTGAGTGGATTGCGCACTTCATGCACAATCATGGCGGCAAACTCACCAATTGCCGCTAAGCGCTCTCGTTCCACCAGTTTTGCCTGCGCAACTCGCAGTTCCTCTGTACGGTTCGCTACTTCTTGCTCCAAGAGTTCGTTAAATTTTTGCTGCTGTTGATAGAGACGATAATTATCAATGGCGGTAGCAGCACGTTCAGCAAATAGCTCTACTGTGCGAATTTCAGTCTCCGTAAATTGACGTGGCTGCCGAAAAAAGGAGCAGATGGTGCCACTGACTTCACCCTCAATGGTTCGCAATGGTACACCCATATAGCAGAGATAGTCTTCCGATGGTTTGCAATGCCTCGGATCCTGTCGAATATCTTCAATAATGAGCGATCGTCCCGTTTCACTGATCTCGCTCACCAACGTGCCATGCATTGAAAAGCCGTTGTCGCCTTCGCTCAGTCCTAGGCTGTTTGCCACTACCTGACCCGTTTCGCCCTGACATACCGTAACAATTGACCAGTCAGACTGGATGATGTGACTAACCCCACAGGCAATTTCATGTAAGTATCGACCAAGATCGCCCGATCGATAGCTCAACGCCGCTAAGAACTCCAGAACTTGGTGTTCGTGTTCATAGGGATGAAGATTCTGCAAATCCATAGTTCGCTTTTCGGAGCAGATTGAGAATAGAGATCCGCTTAAACTCTGGAGTTAGGTTATTTTGCAGTTTAGGGGGCTAGCATTGAAAGTGCCATGATTGAAATCAAGTTCGGAGACTTCTTTACGTAATGTAACCTTTCGTTTCCTTCGGTCAATTTTTTCCTCCTTATGAAGCTGCTTCAACCCACGCGATAGAGCTTCTGGTGTTAAGCCCAGGTCATCTGCAATCGCTTTAAGCGGTCGATCGAAGTCCACCGTGATGCCATCCGGCTGCACATTCAGTTGCAAATAATGCAGTATCCGTCTTCGAGCAGAACGGATACTGCGTAATTCCAGCAGAAGTTTGCTTTCATGCAAGCGCCGCGCCAGTCCTTCCATAAAGCGTTCGGTCAGATCTGGATGTTGCTTTAAAGCGATTAGAAATGGCTGCTTCGGTAAGAGCCAAACTTTCGATGGGATTGTGGCGATCGCAGTGCAAACATAGCATTCATTGAACAACGCCACTTCAGCAAAGCTCTCGCCGGTACTGACTCCGTAGTGATTGATTTGCTGTCCATCTTCCGTGTAGTTGAGTAACTGAATGTGCCCTGATTCCAGGATAAAGACTGCCTCTGCTCGCTCATGTTGAGCAAAGAGAAGCTCTCCAGCCGCAAGAACCTTAAATGAAGCCGCTGCTTGCAGTTCGGCTGGAAGCTGATTGAGTTGTAAAAGATTCATAAACAGCCAATCCGACTCCTACTCGAATTGCTTACTAAAAGCAAGGCATTGAGTTTGTTGGTAAGCGCTAGACTGGAAACACCACCGATCACTTGCTCTAGCACTTGTCCATTGCTAAACAAGAGCAGCGTCGGTACAGCACGAATACCGTACCGGGCTGCAAGCGCTTCAGCTTTTACAATATTTAGCCTGCCAACCTTGATTTGTCCAGCAAACTCGATCGCCACGTCCTCAATGACGGGATTGATCTGTTGAAAGGAACCGCACCAACTCGCCCAACAATCAACCAGTACGAGAGTTTGAGCTTTCAGTACTTCAAGCTCAAAGTTGTCGTTCGTCAGCGTGATGCGCCGAGTATCAACTAACATAGTTCTAGCCTTCTCAGATGTATCGGTTAGGGCATTTAACCACTCAGCAGCGCTTCTAAAGCAAGCTTCAAGCTTATGTGAATTTAAAGTACCCTCATATGCTTTATTTTGAGGAACGCATTGAGGAGAAGGCTGGGAACTAATTAAGAATAGAATGAGAAAGCTCTGAGACAAATGACTTTGAGACAAATGACTTTAATGTCAGCAGTATTGGCATACAAGGTATTCTTGCGAATACCTTGTATGCGTTACGCTAACAGCAAGCTAATGTTACGGGTTAACGCACATAGCAGCTAGAAGTGTTGCTATGGACTGAGTACTCATGCGAACCTAATTTATTTCTAATTGTTTTCTCATGGAGCTTGCTTAGATTTGTTATAGCCTTCACTTCAATAAATGCTATAGCGGTTCTTAGTCTGGTGCGGTACACTTCCAGCCTTGAAGTCCTTTCCAGTCGGGGATCGGCTGTACCCCACTAGCTTGAGAACCGCTATATTAGCATCTTAAGATGAAGTGTATCAATCCATTAAATATGTCCAGGAGATGCTCAATGAAAAGAGTTGCTTACGGTGTTTTGTCTAGCCTATTGATTCTGTCTGTTACAGTACCCGTCGGAGCTAAAACGCCGACTGCTGCAATTGCTCAATCGAACTCAATGACGATCGAGCAAATGTTCCGCGAGCAGAAGGTGTTGACTGATGAGATGCAGGCGCTAATGGCGCAAATGAAAACGATGATGGCAGAAATAAAAGCACTCACGTCTCTGCCCAGTGGACAGACTCCCACAATGACCGATTTGTACAAGCAGCAGCAAGTGATACTGTCGCGACTTGAAACACTGAGCCAGTCGCGGTTTGACACCATTTCACTCAGACAACCTGCGGCTACTGGCAAGGCTACTGTGCAAGCTGTCCACCAACAGCAACAGGCAATGATGGCTGAGATGAAAAGCATGGCGGCTGAGATGAAGCAGATGCTCGAAGTCTATCGAGGACGGGGTGGCGTTTACAAGCGGTAAAATGTCTGGCAGCAGAGAACTTCAACGGCAAAGCGCCACAAGGTGAATGAGCTAACTTACTCTGCTGCAAGCTTTACCTCGCAGCACTAACAGGGTTACGAGCCAACAATGGCTATGATGAATGGGTTGTGATAAGTAGGCGATCGCTTGCAAGGAATCAACAAGCAGTCAAAATAAGACAGCAGGTTGCGCTTTTGCTTGCGAAAACTACTGAAATGAGAAAGCAAATCGGCAAAAGGAGACAGTAAAATGCTTGTTTGCTGCTTGAATTTCAGGTTTAACCCTTGTACCTTAGCAAAGAATGTATCTTCTCTTTTAGATCCATACGTCTGAAACACGATCGGCTAGATTCTGGCGGGAGACGTTAACAACCGTTTATAGACGATAAGCTTTTAACAGAAGACTATCTACAGACTGCAAAGGATTTTTAATGTCTGAAACGGTACAAGACTTGACATCAGGCATCGAGAATGGATTCGAGCAGCACCCCTCCACGATCGCGTCCAAAGTAACTACGGCATTGCTCTACGGACGATCGCGGTTGGCTGACCCGCAACAACAGCTTGCAGACTTGGCAGCCGTTGATTTGTCCCAAACGCCGCAGCAAGGAAATTTCGCTCAAACCCTGGCGGCTCATCAGTGGCAAACGCTGCAACCTACCAGGCTAGAGATCTTTCAAATCAACATCGGCAAGCTCTGTAATATGACGTGCAGTCATTGCCATGTGGATGCGGGTCCGACTCGCACCGCAGAGAACATGGATCGATCGACGATCGATGCCTGCCTGCAAGCGCTGGATCAAACGGATGCTCACACGGTTGATATTACAGGCGGTGCGCCCGAACTCAATCCACATTTTCGCTACCTGGTGGATCAATGTATCGCACGTGGTAAGCACGTGATTGATCGCTGCAACTTAACCGTTCTCTTGCTACCACGAATGCAAGATCTGCCCGAATGGTTGGCTGCACGCGGCGTAGAGATTGTGTGTTCGCTGCCGCACTACCGTCAGGAGGCCACTGATACTCAGAGAGGCGATGGCACCTTTGAGAAATCGATCGCCGCCTTGCAGCGTCTCAACGCAGCAGGCTATGGACAGGGCGACCCTCACCGTCCATTGGTGTTGGTCACGAATCCGGTGGGCACCTGCCTTGCTAAAAACAACCCGTGCATTGAAAAAGAATGGAAAGCAGGGTTGCAAGAAAATTATGGGATCACCTTCGATCGTCTCATTGCTCTGAACAATATGCCGCTTTCGCGCTATCTGGAATGGCTAGAGACATCAGGCAACTTGCAAGCCTACATGGAGCGCCTCGTGAATGCGTTTAATCCCGGCACTATTGCAGGGTTGATGTGCCGCAATACACTCTCTATTGCCTGGGACGGACGCATTTTTGACTGCGATTTCAATCAAATGCTGGATCTCGAAGCACAGCAACCCAATGGACAACGACCCCACATCCGCGACTTCAACCCATCGTTTCTTGCCCAGCGTGAGATTGTGATCGGGCATCATTGCTTTGGCTGCACTGCTGGAGCGGGAAGTTCGTGTAGTGGCGCGATCGTGGGTTAGAAGGAAACAAAGACCGACGACCTCTTAAAGAAGTTGGAGGTCTGAGCATCGATCAAAAGGGTTGTTAACTGACCGATCGTGTCATGGCAGAAGGTACTCGCCAGAGCTGTTCTAGGCGGGTGGCTGGCATAGTCAAATACAGCACATCGCCCGCGCTAAGGCAAACCTCCAGCAAATCCCAACCGTGAATGGTTTGGCTATGAGTTTCTAGATACAACGGCACAAAGTCGGATGCGATCGCGGTCTTCCCACAATTCGCTAAGTTTGCGCCCCAGCCAGGGATAGTTGTCTTCGATGGGTTCTTCGTGGATGGGCCAGGTTTGCTTGAACAAGTGCAATTGCCCGATCGCCGCCTCTCCCAGCGCTGCAAAGACAAAAATGGGTGCTGCCAGGGAAGCCACACTCATACTGATGTGATCGGGCAGGGTCGGATCCAGGCGATCGCCCAGGCTTGTATGAAACAGCCGATTGATCATGCGAATCCGAGGGTTAAGCACACGCGCTTGCATCAACACTGCCAGGTTCAAGCCATCATCGCTGTCTGTTAATACCAACGTTTGCGCGTCTCGAATACCCGCTTGGAGCAAGGTAGCAGCAGCCTGTGCATCGCCAATAATGACATTTTCTTTCTCGACAGCCAGTGGACGGTGATGAATGCCTACCACATGCACGCCCTGCTGCCGCAGGAGGCAGAGAATTTTGTATCCAGTTGTACCCAAGCCGCAAACGATGATGCGTGGTTTCATGCTTGAGAATGCCGATGCTCCATCGACTTGGTAAAGATCAGTCCTCTATTCTCGATCGCGCCTGCCCTCAGGACTGTAGCTGAAAACACCGTTATCATTAAGAGAGGTAAAAGGCAGGTAAGAGTTACTGGTGGTTAGTTACTAAAAGCAAGCAGAGGTTAGACGGTCACAAGCAAGATGCACTCAATCCTCCCTTTGAACTCCGATCGCCAGCCAACTTAAGACTCACAACACTCCTTACGCTTACAATCCCATGACTTACTACGTAATTTACGATGGCAACTGTAATCTCTGCACCACGTTGGTTCAGTTGCTTGAACGTCTGGATCAAGGCACTCAGTTTCAGTACATGCCCATGCAGGATCAGCAGGCACTCAGCCAGTTTGGCATTACGCCTGAAGACTGTGAGCAAGGCATGATCGTGATCAACGCGGCGGTGCCAGAGCAGCGGTGGCAAGGCAGTGACGCGGCTGAAGAAATTGGGCGACTGCTGCCGCTGGGCAATGTTTTTGTGTCTGCCTACCGTGCCTTGCCGGGAGCAAAATGGGCGGGCGATCGCACCTATGCCCAAATTCGAGACAATCGCTATGCGCTGTTTGGCAAACGCGATCGCACCTATCAACCGCTTTATCCCGCAGCGTGTGTGTCTGATCGCTGTCGCGTGTGACGCGATCGAGCACGCTCTCGCTACGGGATGAAACAACCAAGCGCCCAACAAAACATCCGGATTGCTGTACCAAACCTCGAAAACTGATGGCAGAGGCAACAGTGGTTGTATCCACTCAACACTCTGTGTCGTCAAAGGGTGCGTTGATTTTCAAATGAGACGCATGAGTCCTGCTTGTGCAGTAATCTACGCTTTGGACTGAGATGGCAAAAAAATGGGCGATCGTGATTGGTATCAATCGGTATCAGCGGTTACAATCTCTTCGCTATGCCGAACGCGATGCGCAAGTAATGCGAGACTTCTTGCTAGGCGAGGCTGGTTTTGATCACGTTTATTATTTTTCCGAGCGATCGCCCAAAATTGTGCTTGAAGGCGTTTCTCTTTCCACTCAGCCAACAGTGGCTAACCTGCGGCAATTCCTTGAACTCCGGTTTGCAGCGCCCTTTCTCAAGCAGGGCGACACACTCTGGTTTTTCTTCAGCGGGTACGGTTTACAGTATGCCAACGCCGATTACCTGCTGCCCAGCGATGTAGAGGTGGAGGCGGCAGAAACAACGGCAATGACGATGGATGCCCTAGCAGATTGCCTGAGTCGCAGTGGCACCGATCGCATCGTTTTGTTTTTAGATGCGTGCCGGACAGAAGAGCAGAAGTTTGGGCAGGGCTTTGGCACTGATCCCAGGGGTGTCACCAGCATTTTTTCGACTGCGTTTGGTGAGACCTCACAGGAGATCGAAGTACTCCAGCTTGGTGTGTTTACCCATGTGCTGGTAGAAGGGTTGCAGTTAAAGATGAGCCAGCCAAAAGCAACCCTGGCAGACCTATTCCACTATTTGTGCGATCGCCTGCCTCAAATCAACTTGAGCAACGGTAAACTACCACAATCGCCTCGCCTCAGCGCCAATGCACCGATCGCGCCAGAGGCGATGCTATTACCGCACAGCAACCCTCGCGCTGGCACACAGCGCAGCATGGCACCAGCGGCAGCTCCACCTAGCAAGAAGCCAAGGCGATCGATCGCTGTGAGACAGTCTCTTAAAAAAACGTTGCAGGCGGGTGGAGCCAGCATCCTTGTCCTGGCGATCGGCTTTGTGGGCATTGCAGCCTATCGAACCTTAGAGGGCTACCTCAACGCGCCAGAACTATGGACTACAACATTGGTTCCAGCGTCCCCTTCATCGGCTCCATCACCTGCCGTTCTTAGCTTTAAGGACAACTTTTATCAGCGGCTTCCCAGACCAGGAACCTACTATGCAACCTATGCCTCCACCACCTTATTTGGACAGTCGTACCGTGAAATTAGCAATGGTAATGGGCGCTTTTGCATTAAGTTAGTCAACGGTCCTAGCAAAACGGCGGAAAATCAGCAGGTGATTGTAAGTACCCTTTCGTTTCGTGAGAATGGCGCTTACATTGATGCCACACGAGAACGCCTGCAAGTTGATGGCACCTTTACCGAAATCACAGACAGCACAAGCACCTGGCAGTGGTCAAAACCCGATGTCGATCGCGCTGGACTGGTGGCAAAGTGCTTGGCATCTACGACCAGCTATGTCCGCAAAGTCAAAGGCATGGCGCCAAATAAGGAGACAGCGCCATAAGCAGACTCCCTATGGCAACCACGGGTACTGACGAAAATCTGGCGGACGTTTTTCTAAAAATGCCTGCTTACCTTCCGTGCCCTCTTCACTCATGTAGTAGAGCAGCGTGGCGTTTCCCGCCAATTCCTGTAACCCTGCTTGACCGTCACAGTCTGCATTAAAAGCAGCCTTTAAACAGCGAATGGCGATCGGGCTTTTCTCCAAAATTTCCTGCGCCCATTGAATCCCCTCTGCCTCAAGCTGCTCCACTGGCACCACACAGTTTACCAAGCCCATATCGAGCGCTTGCGTTGCCGAATATTGACGGCAGAGATACCAGATTTCTCGCGCCTTTTTCTGCCCGACGAGGCGTGATAGATAGCTGGCACCAAAGCCACCATCAAAGCTACCCACTTTTGGTCCTGTTTGCCCAAAAATGGCGTTATCAGCAGCGATGGTGAGGTCACAGAGAATGTGGAGGACATGCCCACCCCCGATCGCATATCCTGCTACGAGCGCAATGATGACTTTGGGCATGGAGCGAATCAACCGCTGTAAATCCAACACGTTCAGCCGGGGTACGCCATCCTCGCCCACGTAGCCCGCGTGACCGCGTACACTCTGGTCACCGCCCGCGCAAAAGGCATACTTCCCATCGGTATGCGGTCCTGCACCTGTGAACAGCACAACCCCAATCCGCGTGTCTTCACGAGCGTTGGCGAACGCATCATAAAGTTCAAACACCGTTTTGGGGCGGAAGGCATTGCGCTTGTGGGGACGATTGATGGTGATTTTGGCGATCCCGTCGGCTTTGTGATACAGAATGTCTTCGTAGGTTTTGACAGTTTGCCAATCGGTTTGCATAGGGAGAGGGGAGAGG
>Ga0163148_10000788_pt1 | contig 43084 bp, 71 predicted proteins | sample OliLakLV19MP7P2_FD_148606 | JGI IMG/M metagenome (GOLD analysis project Ga0163148, IMG submission 148606) | Freshwater microbial mat bacterial communities from Lake Vanda, McMurdo Dry Valleys, Antarctica- Oligotrophic Lake LV.19.MP7.P2 | ecosystem: Environmental > Aquatic > Freshwater > Lake >... | reverse complement strand
AGCGACAGAACCTAAAAAGGGTAGACTTTTCACACACTTACAAGGGTTAGAGGGATTAGTAAATGCATATAATTATGCCTAAAAAACTAGAGCTATGGCCGATTGAAAAATTAAGGCCTTATGAGAGCAATTCTCGTACTCATTCTTCAACGCAGATAGACAAAGTTATGGCGAGCATGATCGAGTACGGATTTACTAATCCAATACTAGTTGACTCTAAAGCTGGAATCATTGCTGGGCATGGAAGGTTAGAGGCGGCTAAAAAGTTGCGATTAACAGAAGTCCCTGTAGTTGTACTAGACCATTTAAGCGATGAGCAAAAGAGAGCTTACGTTATTGCAGATAACAAGCTTGCAGAGTTAGCTGGTTGGGATAATGCAATTTTATCTTCAGAGCTAAAAGACTTAAAAGATTTGGATTACAATCTAGACTTGTTAGGCTTTTCTGATGAAGAGTTAAAAGATTTGTTACCAGAAGAATTTGAAGAGAATGAAAACGATGCTGACCAGGTCCCCGATTCTCCTTATGCAGACAAAGTTTCCTTAGGTGATATTTTTATTTTAGGAACACATAGATTAATGTGTGGAGACTCTACTGATAAAGATACAATAGAAAAATTAATGAACGGTGAGAAAGCAGATATGGTCTTTACCGATCCGCCTTATGGAATATCAATAGTCAAAAAAGACAGCACTGTTTGTGGAGACGGCGGCATGGCAAAGCCAGGAAAATATAAACAAATCCTAGGCGACAACAAACCATTTGATCCGGCTTTTGTTTTAAGTCTTGATATAGAAACAACTATTTTATGGGGCGCAAATCATTACGCATCCAGGTTGCCAGACAGCGCGCAATGGTTAATTTGGGATAAAAAATTAGAGTCTGGAAGTATGGATAGCAATGACTATTCAGATTGTGAGCTTGCTTGGACAAACAGAAAAGGATTGGTTGCGAAAATATACCGCCACATTTGGACTGGAATGGTGAGAGAGGGAAGCCGTCACGAAGAGCTTAAAGACAGGGTTCATCCAACACAAAAACCGGTTGGATTATGCGCGCAAGTTATAACTGACTTTTCCAAAGAAGAAGAAACTGTTTTAGACTTATTCGGAGGTTCAGGCTCAACATTAATAGCCTGCGAAAAGACTAGCAGAAAATGTTTTATGATGGAATTAGATCCGCATTACATTTCTGTAGTCTTGGATAGATGGGAAAAGTATTCCAACAAAAAAGCCATTAGAGAGTCGGATAATCAATTATGGTCTGAGATAAAGGGATAAATGAAAGATACTTCTAAATTTGTTACGATGGCAAAATATTCTAGGCTTAGAGGAGTCACCAAGGAAGCTGTTTCTAAAGCTGTGAGAGAGGGAAGGATTCCTTCTTTTAATGAAAATGGCAGAAGGCTTATTGATCCAGAACTTGCTGATCAAGAGTGGCAAAAAAATACTAATCCAAGTGTAGCAAATGAAGAGAGTAGGCAAAAGAAACTTGGTGTTAGCATCGAGGAGGATAAAAATAATGGTCCTTCTTATTCTCAATCTAGATCCATAAGAGAGGCGTATCAAGCAAGACTTGCCAAATTATCTTACGAGGAGAAGCTGGAGAAATTAGTTTCAGCTGAAAAAGTAAAGGTGACAGCATTTACTACTGCAAGGATTGTTAGAGAGTCTGTTTTAAATATACCTAATAAGATTTCTTATCAACTTGCTACTGAAACAGATTCTAATAAAATACATTTAATTTTAACAGAGGCATTAATTGAAGCCTTGGAAGAGCTAGCTGTTGGAAAACTTAAAACCTGAAATCAATCCATTCTTAGAAGGTTTTTGCGCAGGTCTAAAACCAGATCCTATTTTAAAAGTTTCAGAGTGGGCTGATGAATACAGAATATTATCTCAACGGGCATCTGCTGAGCCTGGCAAATGGCATACAAACAGAACTCCGTATTTAAAAGAAGTGATGGATACTCTTTCAGCATTTGATCCAACAGAAGAGATTTGTTTTATGGCAGGGGCACAGGTTGGGAAGGCTCTTGCAATTGATACACCTATTCCTACTCCTTGCGGTTGGAAGTTTATGAAAGATCTTAGAGCAGGGGATCAAGTATTTGATGAGAATGGAATTATTTGTAATGTAACCAATGCCACTAATGTAATGCTGAATCGCGAAGTGTTCGCGATTACCTTTTCAGACAAAACAGTTATCATTGCTGACTCTGATCATAAGTGGGAAGTCTGGGATGAAAACCATTCTAGAACCGCTCATAAAAAGATAGCCACAACCAAAGAAATGTCTCTTACGTTTAATAATGAAAATGGAAATAGATATGAAATTAAAATGCCATGGGTTATTAACAAGGAGTGTGATGCGTTTTTATTTCATAAAAAAAATCCAAGAATTGTTTTAACAGATGTAGAGTCTCATTCTGTTTGTGAAAAAATACAAATTGTAGACATAAAGTCTACATCAAGCGTACCTGTTAAGTGCATTACTGTAGACTCAAAGTCTCATTTGTATTTGGCTGGTGAGTCCATGATCCCTACACATAATTCCGAGACTGGAAATAATTGGATTGGTTACATAATAGATCACGCTCCGGGTCCAATGATGTGCGTTCAACCTACCGTTGAGTTAGCTAAAAGATATTCTAAACAAAGAATTGATTCCTTAATAGAAGAGACTCCTAGACTGAAAGACAAAGTAAAAGCAGCTAGGGAGCGAGATTCTGGAAATACAGTATTATCAAAGGAATTTATTGGTGGCCTGCTTATTATCACTGGGGCAAATTCCGCAGCTGGATTAAGATCATTACCGGCAAGATATTTATTTCTAGATGAGATTGATGCATATCCAAGCGATGCATCAGGCGAAGGTGATCCATTGGATTTAGCAAAGGCGAGAACAAGGACGTATGCCAAAAGGAAAATATTTATGACATCGACTCCAACAATAAATGGAAGATCTAAAATAGAAAAGATTTATGCAGAGTCGGACCAAAGAAAATATTACGTTCCGTGCCCACACTGTAATCATATGCAGACGATAGAGTGGATAAATATAAAATGGGAAAACGATAAAGCAGATACGGTTTATTTGGTATGCGCTGAAAATGGATGCATCATTGAAGAATCTAGTAAAACTCAAATGTTGGAAAATGGAAAGTGGATAAAACAAAACCTAGACTCGAATAAAGCAGGTTTTTTTCTAACCTCTCTTTATTCTCCTCTAGGTTGGTACTCTTGGAGAGAGGCGGTAAGGGATTGGCTGGCCGCTCAAAAAGATCAAGACAAGTTAAAGACTTTTGTAAATACAGTTTTAGCTGAGACTTGGAAGGAAAAGGGGGATGCTCCCGAGTGGCGCTTATTGTATGAACGAAGAGAGGAATATCAGAGGAACACTATTCCCGATAGTGTAGATTTCTTAACAGCTGGAGTTGACGTTCAAAAAGATAGATTAGAAATGCAAATAATTGGATGGAATACAAACAGAGAGTCTTGGTCCATAGATTACAGAGTTATCCCCGGGGATACCTCTGACTTATCCGAGTCTGGACCGTGGGGGAAATTAAAACCAATGATCGCTGACTCTTGGAAAACCAAGAGGGGCATCATGACTATTTCCATGACTGGAATAGATTCAGGTTATCAAACCCAAGTGGTTTATAATTTCTGTAGGCAGTATCCATTAAACAAAGTTGCTGCAACAAAGGGTTTTGATAATATCCAAACTGTAGTTGGTCAGCCTAAATCTACTGATGTAAATCAAGCTGGAAAAAGATTGCGTAGGGGCCTTAAGGTCTGGCCGATCGGATCTTCTCATATTAAAAGTGATTTTTACGGCAAGCTAAAACTTCATAAGCCTACAGAGAACGAGATGAGTAGAGGTTATCCAGCGGGGTTTTGCCATTTTCCAGAATATGAGGAAGAATATTTTAAGCAGCTAACAGCTGAGCAAATCCAAGTTAGATTTCATAAAGGTTATCGAAAATACGATTGGGTCAAGACTTACGAGAGAAATGAGGCGCTAGATACTTGGGTTATAGCTAGGGCTATGGCCTCAATACTTGGTCTAGAGCGTATGGAAAACCGCAAGGCATTGCATATAGAAGTCGCTGAATCTACGGATAAGATTGAAAATAAAGTCATAAACACCGAAAATATGATGAAAAGCCTGATAAACAATGGAAATATTAACATTGTAAGAAAAAAGGGTTCTTTCTTTTAATGGAGGTTGGAAATGCCGTCTTGGACGCTTATCGATATAGAAGTGTTAGAAAAGTCTATTGCATCTGGAACTTTGAAAGTGAAATACACAGACAAAGAGGTCGAATATAGATCACTTGAAGAGATGCTTAAGATTTTAAAAATGATGAAAGACTCTTTAGACGTTGATGCAGATTCATTAAAAGGAAGAAGATACGCTTCGCATTCCAAGGGACTTAAATGAAAAAAAACTTCTTAGACAAACTAGTGAGCTTTATTGATCCGAAAGCTGGATTGCAGAGAATTAAGGCAAGACAGATAGAGCAAATCATGGCGCAAAGAAAATACGATGCTGCAAGTCACGGAAGGCGAACAGAGGGATGGTTCGCTCCATCGACATCTGCGCAATCCGAGGTAGGCATTGGTTTATCTGTAATGAGAAATCGGTCTAGAGAGATGGCCAGAAATAACCCGTACGCTAAAAGAGCGGCTGAAGTTATTTCTGGTAATGTTATCGGATCTGGTATCTTACCAAAGCCGATCGGCACTAAAGGCAGACAAAAAAGATATATGGACGCTTGGAGCGTGTGGGCTGAGAGTACTCAATGCGATGTTGAGGGGAAGCTTAATATTTATGGCCTTCAAGAAAAGCTAGTATCTGCGATGGTCGAATCTGGAGAGGTATTAGTTAGAAAAATTAACTCACGTCCAAAGGGTAGTGAGATTATAAATTTAAAATTACAGTTATTAGAGCCAGACTATATAGATACATTAAAAGAAGGCAGTACTGATTCGGGATCTAGAATCATTCAAGGCATTGAGTACAATAAGGATAACTCTGTAAAGGGTTACTGGATGTTTAGTGTACATCCAGGGGATAGAGCCATTGGTGTTTATAGAAGTTTGACATCTGAGTTTTATCCAAAAGATGAGATCATCCATTTATATGATCCTAAGAGAGTCGGTCAAGGTCGAGGTATTCCTTGGTTCCATGCTGTTGCAATTTCAATGAACGATTTAGATGAATACGAAGATGCTTCTTTGGTAAAACAAAAAGTTGCTGCTGCTTTCTCTGCTTTCGTAACAGATCCAGATGGAGTTAGCTCTAAAACAGATTTCCCTATTTTAGAAACTTTGGAGCCAGGCGCAATTCAATTACTACCTCCTGGTATGGGAATAGAGTTTCCAAGTCCTCCGCAAAACTCTGACTTTGATCCGTTCACTAGATCTATTTTAAGAAAAATAGCTGTAGGTTTTGGAATCACATATGAGTCTTTAACAGGCGATTACTCGCAAGTTAATTTCTCTAGTGCTAGAATGGCTTGGATCGAGTTTTCTAGAAATATAGATAAGTGGCGATGGAATTTAGTAATTCCAATGGCTTTAGATCCGATTTGGGATTGGTTTTGTGATGCTGTTGTAATAGCAAATATTGATTCTGCAAAAATTCCTGTCAAATGGACTCCTCCTAGAAGAGAGATGTTGGATCCATCTAAGGAAGTTGTATATTACAGGGACGCAATAAGATCTGGTCTTATTACTTTATCGGAAGCCTTAAGAGAGCTTGGTTATGATCCAGAAAAAAACTTGGAAGAAATGGCTTCTGATAATAAAATGCTAGATCAACTTGGATTAGTTTTAGACTCTGATCCGAGAAAGCTTTCCAAGGCTGGTCAGCTGCAAGTTGATCCGAATCAGGGAGCAGAAAACTCTGTTGCAGATGATTCCAGCGATGACTCAGAAGATGAAGGGGTCCGTTTTTTTAAAGATAAAAAAGGAAATCTTTTTAAGCAGACAAGCAAGGGTTTTGAGAAGGTTAAAAGTTATTTTCAAAAGCAAAAACTTACAGAAGCAGAAGAGTAATAGCTTTGAAAAAAACTAAAATTAAAACTTTAAATTTACCAGAAGATTTAACAGAGTTAGAGCCAGCTACTTTAGACGATTTTGAGCCTCTTTTATTATCAGAGCAAAAGCCTAAAGGGGAATCGTTCTTGCCAGAAGTTAGAATTGAAACCGTAGTGGGTCCACAGGGCGAGAAAGGTGACTCGATAATTGGATTACCTGGCAAAGACGGCACCGATGGCACAAATGGCCTTGATGGTACAAATGGGGAATCTGTAACAGGGCCTCAAGGGCCTCAAGGTATTCCCGGTCAATCTATAGTAGGTCCAAAAGGTGAAGATGGCAAATCCATAGTAGGTCCAAAAGGTGAAGATGGCAAAGACGGCACCGATGGAAAATCTATAGTAGGTCCAAAAGGTGAAGATGGCAAAGACGGCATCGATGGGGATTCTATAGTAGGTCCAAAGGGTGATAAGGGCGACATTGGTTTAACTCCAAAGCATGAATGGTCGGGAAATAAATTAAGATTTGAAAATGAGATTGGTTGGGGCAAGTGGGTTGAATTAAAAGGCTCTCACGTTCTTTATGGGAGTAGTAGTAATAGTGGAGGAGGGAGTGGCGCAACAGACCATACGTTACTAACAAATATTGGAACCAACACTCACGCACAGGTTGATTCACATATTGCATCTACTGTAAACCCACATACTGTAACAAAAGCTCAAGTCGGTTTAGCAAATGTAGATAATACGAGTGACGTAAATAAACCAGTATCAACGGCCACACAAACTGCACTTAATTTAAAACAAGACCTGCTTGACGGAAATCTTGGTTTTAGCTCGGTACTAGGGACCTCTGCATCTGGCGATGTGATAAACATTCCAGGGCTTACAACAAACACTTATAACGGTTTACAACAAAATATAACTTATGAGCCAAACAATCTTGCTGGCGGTTTTTCGATAAACGACACAAATACAAATATTGCTCCACTTCAAAACTCGCCTAACGAATCAGTAAATATTTTATACAGAAATGTTGCGCTTGATAGTAACAGCTCTGGGTTTAATTTTGGAACGAATGGTAACGCAGCTAGAATGCTTGCTTTAAACTTCAATCATGCAGGCACCGGAAATATTGGAGAGATTAACTTTTTAAACAATACTTTTAATATCGGCAACGGGGTTGATCCTATTGATGTAAGGGGAATGAGTTATGCGTATGGATATGGACAATTCAATGCGAACGTAAACATAAATGGTCCACTGTTAGGCTACGGTTTTCAACCAAGCATAGCTGCTGCTGCAACGATAGACACAAACACTTATATAACTGCGTTTTATGATAACGCTAATATAGATTGCGAGTCTCCAGGTCACACTTCAGCTAATTTCTCTCCTGACATTGCAGAAATGGCAACAGCGAGAAATTTTACTGGCGTAAATATAAATCCAAACATTCCAGTTTTAAACGGAAACGCTGGCGTTATAGGCGTTAATATTTCCGGTCAATTCGGGGCATTTAATTCAGGCGGCTATTACCAAGGCGTAAATATATACCCAAACATTTCGTCAGCGCAGTACGCAGCTGGAATAAATGTCTCGATGGATAACGTCACAGCCTATCCAGGCGTACAAGCAAGCCTTGTTTTTCAAGATTTAACATTAACATTTAATGATCCTGGAAATTTTAACGATTCATTCACATTAGAATATACTTCGGGCGCTACTGCTGGAGCAGAGGTTCTTTCAATAGTTGGTTTTGCAATTCAAGTTCAAATTGAAAGCGGAGTTTCAACAGCTACTCAAGTAAGAGCTGCGATGCAGTCGAACTTCGGATTCAATGCCGCAGTAACCGTTGTAATTTCTGGCGTTGGAAGTACTGCGCAAGTTACTGCGGGGCCTACAAATTTTTCTGGTGGCATAAACGCTGGAAGAGTACTTGCAGCGTTTCTAGACGGTGACGTTGAGATCACGGGTGGATTAAGTTTCTCAGGAGCACTAGGGGTTGGGCGAGTAAGCGCATTTGACTCTGCTCCGCTTATTAATAGCGGTGGCACACCGTCCTCAATACATAGTTTAATTTCTTCTGCAACAGTAGCGGCAAACGTAACACTAGCAAGTGCGGATACGATTGGCGTAAACACAGCGATGCTTTTAAACATTGGGGACAATGCGACTATCACGACATCTTTTTTAGGTATAGCAGCGATGGCTTCTCCACTCGTGATAACGATGGGTTCGGGGTCCACTTTAGACCGCGCTATTGCTGGAGCTTTTGTTTTTAGTTTAGATGCTGCGAGTACCGGAGGCACAATAGCAACAGTAGATTTGTGCAGGGCCTTAGCTCTTCCAAACGGAGTAACAGCGGTGACAAAGTTACGCGGTTACACGATGGATTTACCGTTCGGAGACCCTGGCACTACAACCTGGGGATTTTATGAGTCTCCAGGCGTGAACAATTATTTCCAAGGAAATTTATTAATTGGTGGTACTGCTGGGAGTGACGACACTGTTACAAACGCAAGTGTTGCTTTAGAAATTAAATCTACAACAAAGGCGTTTGTATTGTCTAGAATGACGACAGCACAAAAGAATGCGTTAACAGCGATAGAAGGAATGTACGTTTACGATTTAACCTTACAAGCTCCTTCTTATTACAACGGAACCATTTGGAGTTAAAAATGACAAAACTAGAGGCTACGGAACTACTAAAAAAACAATTTAAAGACATGACTGCGGAAGAAAAAGCTAAATTAAAGAAGGCTATACAGTTAGTTTCAGCACTAGAAAGACCGCTAATATGACAAAAGAGCAAGCTCTGCAAATACTTGCAAGTGCCGTATCGCAAATGAAGTTAACACTTCAAGAGCACCAAATGTTACAGCAGGCTTTGATGGTTTTGAAAGCAGATGACAAAGCAGATTCTCAGGACTCTGGACCTGCTCAATAATAACGCATAATGTTGTTATTGAAAGTCTAGTACCTATCCAAGACCTAAGATTAAACATTGCATTACTTTCAGAAAATGCTTTCATTCTCTCAATATAAATCAGCTAATCTAAATGTAATTGTGTCTTTAACTAGACGTATATGAAAAAAATTTATTGATTTGATCTCTAAATCTACCGAGAATGAGTTGAATGAAAAAACAATTTAAGAAAATCAATGCTGATCTTTATTCACGCGAAGCATCGTTTGAACCATCCACGTTAGACGAGAAAAAAAGAACCGTGGAAATGATATGGTCAACAGGCGCAAAAGTTAAGAGAGCACCTTTTTTTGACGATCCATATAATGAAGAATTATCACTTGATCCAAAACACGTAAGGCTAGATCGATTAAATGCTGGTGGTCCGTTACTTGAGTCTCATAACTCGGGATCGCTATCTAACATTTTAGGAATCGTTAGAAAAGCTTGGACTGAAAACGGAGTTGGGAAAGCGATAGTTGAATTTTCTGAACGCGCAGAAGTCGAGCCTATATTTCAAGACGTTAAAAAAGGCATTATTAGAAATGTATCTGTGGGCTACCGAGTTTATAAAATGGAAGATGTATCTCAAAACGACGATAAAATAAAAACATTTAGAGCAATAGACTGGGAACCGCATGAGGTTTCTCTTGTCGCAATTCCAGCTGATGCTGGCTCTAGTGTTAGATCTGAAAACCGCGAAACAAACGATTGTGAATTAGAAATAAGAGAAAATGATATTACAGAAAACCTTAAAGGGGGAGTAACTAGAATGGATCCAAAAGAATTAGAAAGCAAATTAGCAGAAGCTAAATTGTTAGGCGACAAAGAGACTGAAGAAAAACTTAATGCTATCAAGGCTCGTAACTCAGACATTATATCTACTTGCAGAAGTGCAAAATTAGATTCTGATTTAGCTATTGAGCATATCGAAAAAGGCACTACTGCTGAAGAATTTAGAAAACTAGTTATTGAAAAGTTAGCTAACAAAACAGAAGAAAAAACAATTACATCTGCTCAAAAAGCATCTGTAGGTGAAGATCTTTCTAGAGCGGCTTCAAAAGACGGTATGGAAAATGCTCTTCTTTCTAGAAGCAATCCATCTGCTTTTACAGTTAGTGAAAAAGGTCAAGAGTTTAGATCAATGTCTTTATTGGATATGGCCAAAGAATCTCTTGAGATCTCTGGAGTTAAGACCCGCAGAATGAGTAACATGGAAGTTGCAAAACTTGCATTAACTCGCACTAGCGGTATGCATGGAACTACAGACTTCCCACTTATCCTAGAAAATGTTTTAGGAAAAGTTTTAAGAGCTGGTTATGAAATGGCTGGAAGGACTTTCCTACCTTTCGTTAAAAAAGCTGAGCTTGCAGACTTCAAAGAAGTTTCAAGAGTACAATTAGGAAACGCTCCTAAGCTTAAAAAAGTAAATGAAAATGGCGAATATGAATTTGGATCTATGTCAGAAGCTGCTGAGAAATACAAGCTTGCTACATATGGCAAAATCGTATCTGTAACTAGACAAATGATCATTAACGATGACCTAAATGCTTTCACAGATTTAGCTCAAATGTTTGGTCAATCTGCTGCTGATTTAGAATCCGATATTGTTTATGGAATCCTAAACGCAAATGCTGCAATGTCTGATTCAGTTGCTCTTTTCCATGCAACACATAATAACTTAGGAACTGCTGGAGTACCTTCAGTTACTACTCTTGCTGAGCTAAGAAAACTTGCAAGATTGCAAAAAGGTTTAGGCACTACAGCTGAGCAACAATATATTAACGTATTGTTGAAATACTTAGTTGTTTCCCCTGATCATGAAACTGCTGCTGAGCAATTATTAACTTCAATCCTTGCTAACCAAACGTCAAACGTGAATCCATTCCAAAATAAATTGGAATTGATCGTTGAGCCAAGACTTGAAGTTTCAGGAACTAATCCATGGTATGCAATTGCAAATCCTGCTCAAGTTCAAACAATCGAAGTTGCTTACTTACGCGGTCAAGAAGGTGTATTCATCGAGACTGAAGAGACTTTCAAAGTTGATGGTATGTCGGTTAAAGCTCGCCACGATTTCGCTGCTAAGGCGATTGACTGGAGAGGCATGTACAAAAACGCTGGAGCGTAATTGTAATGCTAAGGAATATTGGGCGGCATAATATGTCGCCTTGTTTTAAATAATAGATTTTAAATTAAATTTTTAAGGAGAAAATAGAAATGAAAAATTACATTAAAGACGGTTCAAGAATGCCGTTTACTCCAAGCGCAGATGTTGCTTCAGGGGCTGTTGTCCTTGTTGTAGATGTTTTGGGAGTTGCTACAGGCGCAATTCTAAGCGGCATTGAAGGCGAGTTACAAATGGAAGGCGTTGTTGAGTTAACAAAAGATGCTCCGCTTGTAATCGCTCAAGGCGACAAATTATACTGGGTGGTTGCAGATCAAGAAGTTAGCAAGACAGCTGGATCTAATAAAATTATTGGTTATGCTCATAAAGCAGCTGCATCAGCTGATACAACAGTTTGGGTTAAATTACATCCTGACTTAGCATAATATTTATCCCTATTTTCTGGGATTTAGAAGATAAAAGGGATTGAGCTGAATCAATCCCTTTTTTTTTGAGAAGGATTATTTTTGGGATTTTGGCAAAATGCTACAGACAATGTTATGAGAATCTGCACTGAAACATTCCGCACCGATGTTGTCTATACTCACACGCCACTTGCTAGCACTGTAAATCTAAAAGCAATTTTCGATGAAGCCTATGTTGAGGTAGATCTTTTAGATGGAGCAAGTGTTCAAAATCAAAGACCAAGGCTTGGAATTAGAAAGCTAGATGTAACTTTTTACCCTGATGAAAGCGATTTAGTTGTTATTGATGGGAAGAATTATCAAGTTGTAGTTGTAAGACCAGACGGAGAAGCAGGCTACGAATTATTATTGGATAGAGTGATTTAAAAATGGCGACAGTAAGTGCTAGAAAACTTATAAGACAATACGTTATAAACCTTTTGAAGGTAGGCCTTCCCGAGTTTAATAATCGAGTTTTCGGCAATAGAGACAAGCCTCTGCATCAGACAGAAATGCCATGCGTATTAGTTTATACAAAATCAGAGCAAGCCGCAATTTACATAGAGGCACCAAGGTCTTATCAGATAACTTTAAAACTAGAGATCCAAATAACGTCTAGGCTTAGAGATGGAGCAGATGATTATCTAGACGATATATGCGAAAAGATAGAAGAGCTTATTTTCAATGATACTTATTTGAATGGTCTTGCTCAGGATGTTTTATTGAGTGACACTGAAAGTGACTTTAAATATGAAGGCGAACAGGGAGTTGCAGGCTCTAGAATTACGTTTGACGTACTCTATGAGAAAGTAGCTCCTGAAGAAACTCTTGGATTAGATCCATTTATTAGGGCACATGTCGAATACAAGTCGCCTCCTGATACTGGTCAAGCTCCGATAGTAAACGATATAGTGTTACCGCAAGTATAAGGGAGAGGGAATTTATGTTTTTAGTTTATCCAAAAGAAGGAAAAAGAGTTAGAGATCCAGAATCTAAACAGGTTCTAGATCCAGAAGTCGGGCATAAAATTGTTTCGATTAATTCTTACTGGGCTAGAAGAGCTTTAGAAAATGAAGTAACTATTGTAGAGCAAAAAGAAGAACTTAAAATTGAAGATAAAAAAGAGAATAAGAAAAATAAAAAATACAATGAAGGGGTTGAATAATGATTTCTTTTAATCAAGTACCCAGTAACTTAAGAACGCCATTTGTTTACGTTGAGTTTGATAACTCAAATGCAAATCAAGGGCCTTCGCTCCAAGTTTACAGAGCATTAGTTATTGGTCAAAAACTAGCAAGTGGAACTGCACCAGCAGATATTCCAGTAAGAGTTACTTCAGCAGAGCAGGCAGTAGATCTTTTTGGAGTCGGGTCAATGCTTTCTCACATGTTTGAGAAATGGTTTGTAAACAATAGCACCACTGAAGTGTGGGGAATGCCTTTATCTGACAATGGAGCTGGAGTTGAGGCTACGAGCACTATCACAATTACTGGTCCTGCGACAGCAGCGGGCCAAATAAATCTTTATGTTGGTGGCAGAAAAGTCCAATCTACTGTTTTATCTTCTGATACCGCAACACAAATTGCAGCTGCATTAGTTGCGAAAATTACAGCTGACACAACTTATCCAGTTAGTGCCGCAAATACTCTTGGAGTTGTTACTTTAACTCATAAGCACAAAGGCGTTACTGGTAACGAGCTTGACGTGAGACTTAATTATTTTGAAGGCGAGGTACTTCCAACAGGGGTTGGAGCTGCAATCGTAGCAATGGCTTCTGGTTCTGCTAATCCTGTTTTAACAACAGCGATTGCTGCAATGGCTGATACTCAGTATCATGTTATTGCTCATCCTTATGTTGATACTGCAAGCTTACTAGATTTAGAGACCGAGTTAACGTCAAGAGCAGGTCCTTTGGAAATGATCGAAGGCTTAGCTTTTACAGCTTCCAATAGATCTCATTCAGCTTTATTAACTCTAGGAAATGGCAGAAATTCTGCTTACTCTTCTATCTCTGGATGTTTTAAATATCCTACAGCACCTTATGAAGTTGCAGCTGTTGCAGCTGCTTTAGTAGCTCTTCACGGAGCCATTGATCAAGCGAGACCTTTCCAAACGCTTTCTTGTTTAGGTGTTTTACCTCCAAAAGCTGGTGAGAGATTTACAAGAGCTGAGAGAAATTTATTATTATTTGATGGAATATCGACATCATATATTGATGACGGTGGAGTTGTTCGCTTGGAGCGAATGATTACGACTTATCAGACAAACGCTTTCTCTGCTCCAGATCCATCTTACCTAGACGTAAATACACTTTTAACACTTTCTTATTTAAGCTATGACTTTAGAACTTATTTTTTAAGTAAGTATCCACGTCATAAACTCGCAAGCGATGGAACTAGAGTTGCTCCAGGTCAGGCTATTATAACTCCAAAGGTTGGGAAAGCTGAAGCGATTAAGAAATTTAGAGACTGGCAAGATCTTGGATTGGTCGAGAATATCGAGCAATTTAAAACAGATCTAATTGTTGAGAGAAGTCTTTCAGATGTTAACAGATTAAATTTCTACTTACCGCCAGACATTATTAACCAGTTAATCGTAACAGCTGTAAAAATCGGCTTTAGATTATAAAGGGGGGGGACCTATGAGACGTGCAGGGATAACATTTTTTAAAATTGACGGTACAGTTTACGACTTAAAAGGAAATCTTACTTACAATCTAGGTGCTAACAAGCGCGAAGCTATTGTAGGTCTTGATTCAGTTCACGGTTATATGGAGAAGCCTCAAGTTCCTTTTATGGAGCTTGAAATTACAGACCGCGCTGATCTAGATGTCGAAAAACTTTTAAATATTACTGACTCCACTATTATGGCAGAGCTAGCGAATGGAAAAGTAATCCAATTGCGTAACGCTTGGTACGCAGGAGACGGTAACGTGGGATCTGAAGAAGGTAACATTCAGGCTAGATTTGAAGGCAAAACTGCTGACGAGATTCGTTAGTATTTTTTTTAAGGGGCACTAATGGAATCTAAAATAATCAAATTAAAATTTCCCCTCGATATGGGGGGGGATAAAATTTCTGAAATAACGATTTGTAAAATTAAGGCCAAACATTTAAAAGGCATTAAGCTTTCAAGTGATATCGGTATGGATGAGATAGTAAAAATTGTTTCCAAGATGAATAACATTCCAGAAAAGATTGTTGAAGATTTAGATATTGAAGATTTTCCTGAAATCTCTGCGGCAATAGCATCTTTTTTGTCTTTTGGCCAAGAGATTGGCAAGACTCCCTAGGATCTTTTGCTTATACTCTACACTTTCAACCATCCGAGCTTTGGGAGTTCGAGGCAGATGATATAGAATTTTGGGCCAAAAGGTTGACAGACATTTTCAAAGAGGTTGAGAAGCAAAATGGCAGAAAATAAATTCCCAGTCTCTATTGTAATTAATGCCGTTGATAACGTCACCATTAAGGCAATGGAAATCAATGAGAAATTAAAAAAGATTTCTGAGCCTATTACTAAACTTAATCAATCTTTTTCTCTATTGGGAAAAGAAACTGGTCTATCTAAAGTTGCAGATGCAGCTGCAAATGTTGGCAAAAAAGGCTCCGCATTTTTCAAAGAGTTAGGCGCATCAGCTGTAAAACTTGGGGCTGTTGTAGGAGTAGCTGCTGCTGGATTTAAATATTTCGTATTAGGCGCAACAGATGCTTTAGATACTATTTCCGATGTTTCAGAAAGGGTTGGAGTCTCTACTAGAATGTTTCAAGGCCTTCAATACTCGGCAAGGCAATCTGGCTTAGACATTGAACAACTTGAGCCAGCTCTTACTAAGTTTTCTAAAACATTAGGGGAATCGTCTTTAGGTATTGGGGAAAACGTAAAGCTCTTTGAAGCATTGGGAGTTTCTCAGAGCGATTTAAAAAACCTTTCATTTGATCAAGTATTGGAAAAAACCAGTGCTGGTTTACAGAAAATAAAAGATAAGAACGTACAAAATAAAGTTGCAATGGAACTCTTTGGAAAACAAGGGGTTAAATTAATTGATACTTTAAATAATATCGGAGCTAAAACAGATGAAGCAGATAAGCTTGGATTAATATTTAATGATGACGCAATTAAAGCAGCTGCAAAATTCGATGATACATTTAAATTATTAGGCGACACATTTAACGTCTTAAGAAACACTATTGGAGTTGAGCTTATTCCAATATTCCAAACGATGGCTGAAGAGTTAACTTTATTTTTCAGAGAGAATAAGCCAGCCATTCAAGACTTCGGAAAGGCTCTTGCTGTTGAAATACCTAAAATAATTCAAGGATTAAAATCTGGTTTTAGCATTCTAATGACAGCTGTCGCTCCAATTATATTTGCATTTAAAACATTAGGCGCAATCTTTGGAACTACTAATTTAGTTGCAGCTGCTCTTTCTATATTTATTGGCGGTAAACTTTTACTTTCCTTTATATCGCTTGGGGCCTCTATTGGAGGCTTTGTAACAGCATTGATTCCAGCATTGTTAACCGGACTTGGATTTTTAAAAGTTGCATTTATGGCACTAGGAACAATTATTGCGGCAAATCCTATTGGGGCAATCGTTGTGGGAGTTGTAGCTTTAATAAGCCTTGGAGTTTTATTATATAAAAAATGGGAACCGTTTAGAGACTTGATAGATGGAATTTGGTCTAAAATAAAAGACGTTGGATCTGTAATTGGAAGTTTTCTAGGCTTTGGGGATTCAAGTGCTAATTCAGGCGCATCCAAAGGACCTGCACTAGGCGCGCCTAGTGGTGGAGCTGCTTTTGCTCAACAGCAATTGCAATCGTTTAAATCAAGCTCAAGTAATGAATTAAAAGTTAGTTTTGATAATGCTCCTAAAGGAACTAGGGTTGATGCAGAAAAAGCTCCAGACGTAATTGATACGAGTCTAGGCTTTTCAATGTCGTCACCATAGAAGGTGATATATGGGTTGGAAAGAAAACTTAAGACAGGCATCGTTTAGAGGAGTTTTATTTTACTTCGACAGCCACGATTTATCTGGTGGCAGAAGAATTGTAGAGCATGAATATGTAAAAAGAGACAAGCCATATAACGAAGATATGGGAAGATCTCAAAGAAAATACTCAATAGATTGTTATGTATTAGGTGCAGATTATTTTCTTCAAAGAGATAGTTTAATAGCAGCTCTAGAGCAAGAAGGGAATGGAGAGTTAATCCATCCATTCTTTGGCAGAGTAATTGTAAACGTCTCTTCTTTTAAAGTAAGAGAGAATAAAACTCAAGGCGGTAAGGCAGATTTCTCGATCCAATTTTCTGAAACTGGAGAGCAATTATTCCCAGATGCTTCAAGTGATCCAGCTTTCTCTGTTAATAAAGCCTCTGAAGATTTAATTTCAGCATCTAAGGTTGGATTCAGCGATAAGTTTTCAGTCATCAGACAGCCTCAATTTGTTTTAGATTCAGCCTCTAGTAAAATAAAAGGATTCTCTGACTCCATTAAAACAAGTGCCAGCGGGATAAGTGATACTAGTAACTCAACTACAGATCTAGCTTTTTCCATAAGAGATCTAAACGCAAAAACTCTAGACCTAATAAAAACTCCAAATCAATTATCGCAAAAAATGTCAGACTCACTTGGATTTTTAAGACAGTCTGGAAATAAATCAAAAGAAACCTTTGGAGCTATGAAGAAAATGATAGGCTTTGGCAAGAATGATAAGCCTATTCAAAATACTACCTCCACTAGGCAAGTAGAGGTTACAAATCAAAAGGCTTTAAATGATCTGACAAAACAAGTCGCTCTTGCAGAGGCCTCTAGACTTGCAATAGATATTCCGTTTACCTCCATTGAGGATGCTGAGAATACTAGACAAGAGTTAATAGTTTTTTTCGATGAGCAAATGAGCGAAACGGATAATGATGAAATATATCAAGCGCAACAAACTTTATTAAAAGAGTTGTCAAAAGCTATCCCTGCTCCAGACGAGAACCTTGCGTCCATTGCGACTCTAAGACCAGTACAGACAACTAATAGTATTAATCTATCCTATGATATTTATAACAGCATGGATTTTGAAACGGATCTAATAAATAGAAATAACATAGATCACCCAGCATTTATTGTTGGTGGTAATGATTTGGAAATCCTACAGGTATCAGAAGATGAAGGTTGAGCTATTCGTAGATGGAAAAATTTATTCTGGTTGGAAAGATGTAGTAGTAACTAGATCTATTAAAGCTTTGTCTGGATCTTTCTCGCTTTCAATTACGGATAGATGGGCCGATCAAAGGGAGCCTTGGTTATTACAGCCACTCCAGCAAGTTGTTTTAAAACTTGAGGGCCAGCAAGTAATCGGGGGATATATAGACTCCCTCAATGTTGACATTGATAAATCATCAAGAGTGATAACAGTAAATGGAAGAGATAAGACGGCAGATTTTATTGACTGCTCTTACGTTGGATCGACTCCATTTAGTGGCGTAAAACTTGAATATATAGCCAGGGTTTTAGCTAAGCAATTTAACTTAGAGGTCTTAGTGGTTGGAAATACTGGGGATGTATTTGAAAGCTACACTTTTAATCAAGGTGAGACTTGTTTTGAAATCCTAGATAAAGCTGCAAGACAGAGAGGTTTTTTAGTGACCTCTACTGTTGATGGTAAAATATTAATTACAAGGCCTAACCAAACTAGATCTAATACGATTATCGAAGAAGGAAAAAACCTTTTAACAGGCAGCTCCTCTTTTGATTTTTCAGATGTATTCTCAAGCTATACGGTTAAGGGCCAAAACTCTCCTCTAGCAAATGAAATCTCAGGGAGTCAAAACTATACGATAAAAGCAGCGTCTAGTGATGAGTCCGTAACTAGGTTTAGACCATTTGTTATAGTATCTGAAACCCTATCCACTTTAAAGTCAGCACAACAAAGAGCACAGTGGGAAGCCACAACGAGAGCCGCTAAGGCCTCAAAATTTAAGGCTCAAGTCGTTGGATGGACCAAACAAGATGGAACTCTTTGGCTTCCTAATGAACTCGTTCGTTTGAGGTCAAAGAGTATCGGTGTTGATGACGATTTATTAATTGTATCTGTTAAATTAAATTTAAATGATAAGTCTGGATCTACTGTTGAGTTAGATTTAGAGAGAAAAGATGCGTACCTTCCTGAGCCTAAAATTCCAGCTGACAAGAGTCCTTTGGCAACAGCTGTTAAAAAGGATGCAAGATCATGAAGATGTCTGACTTGATGAGAATCTTAAAGCCACTTTCAGATAGAATTAAAAACCTAATGGTTAGGTCATCAGTTTTAAGCTCAAATGATTCTGGAAGTTTTCAAAGATTAAAAATCCAAGCTCTTGCAGATGAAATATTATCAGACGTTCCAAGGGTTCAAGATTACGGACTAGCTTCAAATCCTTTGGATGGAAGTGATGCAATCGTAATTTTCCCGAGTGGCGATAGATCTCAGGGAATAATAATAGCTGTAGATAATAGACAGTATAGAGTTAAGAATTTAGCAAAAGGCGAGGTCTGTATTTATACGGATGAAGGCGATAAAATCCATTTAAAACGTGGGAATAAAATAGAGATCACTACAGGGGAATTAACAGTCAATGCTGCTACTAAAGTTATAGTAAATGCGCCTAACTCAGAAATAACCTCCTCGGTCGGCATATTAATGACCACTCCACTTTTAACAGTTGCAGGGCTTATTAGATGCACAGGCCTTGGGGCTGGAGTTGCAGCTGTTGCAGGCAAGGCAAAAATATTAGGTGATCTAGAGGCTACCGGAAGTGTTGCAGATGGAACTAGAACTATGGCAGCTGATAGAGCAATTTATAACGGGCATACTCATCCTGAAAACGGAACTGGTGGCGGCACTACGAGCGCGCCTAACCAACCAATGTAAAAGATAGGTGATTTATGGATATAGCATTAGTTTTAAAGGCTGGAGAAAAATTTGATATCAGTATGAAAAATCAAGATCTGGAAACGGATGCTGGTTTAAAGACTGCTGCAATTATTAGTCTATTCACCGATCGAAGAGTGGGGATAGAAGAATTGCCTTCTCGCGAGACCGACCAAAGAGGTTGGTGGGGGGATATGTTTTCTCAGGTCGATCAAGATCAAATCGGGTCTAGACTTTGGTTATTACAGAGATCTAAACAGACCGACAAAACTTTATCGCAAGCCAGAGAGTATTGCCTTGAGGCGTTAGCATGGATGGTAGAGGATGGGCTTGCAGCTTCTTTGAACGTGATAACTTCTTATGCCTCCAGAGGTATAATGCATATTGAAATTACTATTCAAAAGCCAAAAGGAAACATAAACTATAGGTATCAATTTAACTGGAATTTTGAAAGCGTAAGGGAGTAACTAGGGGATGGCATTTCAAAGACCAACACTAGCAGAGCTAGTTGAGCGAGTACAAAATGATCTTGAGTCTAGGCTTAATAATAATGGATCTTTATTAAGAAGAGCTGTACTTGTCGTAATCGCTAGGGTTATAGCAGGCGTTTCACATTTATTGCATGGACATTTAGAATGGATTTTCAAACAAGTTTTTCCAGACACAGCTGATGAAGATCAATTAAAGAGATGGTCTAGCATTTTTGGAGTGACTCAAAAGCCTGCTGATTTTGCTACAGGCCTAGTTGTTTTCACGGGCGTTAACACAACAATTATTCCGCAAGGAACCGAGATCCAAAGATCTGATGGAAAAATATATATAACAGACGTTCTAGGAACTATCTCGGCAGGGCAAGTTATAATTTTAGTTGTGGCTGAAGAGTCGGGAGTAGATCAAAATACTGTTGCTGGAAATCAAATGCAGATGGTCTCTCCACTTTTAGGCGTGGATAATATTGTAACAGTTGATGTTGCAGGGCTTGTAAACGGTTTAGATGCTGAGGCTTTAGATCTTTTAAGACAAAGACTAATAGATAGAATTCAATTTGCGCCACTCGGTGGATCTGCAAATGATTATGAATCATGGGCATTGTCTGTCACTGGTGTTACGAGAGCGTTTGTTTATCCAAATAATCAAGGGCCTGGCACCGTTGGAGTTTCTTTTGTACAAGATAACGAGGTAAGTATAATTCCGCTAGCTCCAAAAATTACAGAAGTCCAAGATTATATAAACATTAGAAAACCTGTGACAGCTGCGGTTACCGTATTCGCACCGATTGCTTTGGCCGTTAATTTTACCATCGATCTTATCCCAGATACCGGGCCAATTAGAATTGCTGTCGAAGCAGAGCTTAAAGATTTATTAAAAAGACAAAATGGTCCTGGAGCGGTTTTATTAAGAACTCATATTAGTGAGGCAATCTCTATTGCAGCTGGAGAAGTGAATCACATATTATCAATTCCTGCTGCTGATGTAACTCCAGCTGCGAGCGAAATAGTAATATTTGGAGCTATAACGTGGCTCTAAAAAAAGGCTCTTATCTTCAAGTTTTATACGACTTACTGCCAAAAGGGTTGGCTTGGACGCGTGAAATTCAAGATGAGCTTTTTAAATTACTCGAAGCCATGGCTCAAGAGTTCGAGAGAATAGGCGCAAGAGCAGGGGACGTTTTAAAAGAATCAGATCCTAGAGAAACTACTGAATGGATTTCAGACTGGGAAAGGCTCTTGGGCCTTCCAGACGCTTGCTCTAGAACTGGTCTAGATAGAACTCTAGAGGTCAGAAGAAATGAAATTCTAGCTCGCTATACAGCTTCGGGATCTATTACAGCTCAATATTATATAGACATTGCAGCACAACTTGGTTTTGCTATAGAGATAATTGAGTACAGACCTTTTGAAGTTGGAAGGTCAACGGTAGGCCAGGCTTTAACAAACGGGAATTGGATTTTTGCTTTCGCTGTTAAAGGTCCTGTCTTTACGTTCATTCAATTTAGAACCGGATTAAGTGTTGTTGGCGAGCCTCTTAGAATTTGGGGAAATGAGCCGCTTGAATGCGCGATAAACCGCATCAAGCCAGCGCATAATATAGTTTTATTTATTTACGAAAATTAAAAGGAGAATACTTATATGTTTAGAATAGACTCGCCTGGTTCCGTTATAGCTTTGCCTACTGCTGGAGCCGTAGGACCTGTGGTTGGATACTTCACTGAAGGGGATCCAGTAACAGCGGTCCCTGCTACCATAGTTAGTGGTGACTGGGCTAACGCAGTTCAAGAAGAAATTATTGGAGTAATATTAGGGGCTGGTCTCACTCCAACAAAAGGAAGTAATGGCCAGCTTGCATCTGCGATTGGAATTAGTGCTACGGATGTAACTACTAATTTCACTATAGCAAATAACACAACAAGCGCAGCTATCACGGGGCTTCTATTTGACTTAGCTACTTTTAGAGCAGTAGAAATTGAATATTCAATTTACAGAAAAACAGATTCTCCAATAGAAGTTGCAGCGATGGGCAAGCTAAGACTAGTTGCAAAGCCAGTTGCTAACTCTTGGGATCTATTGCCAGGGCTTGAAGAAGGTGACGATTGCGGTATGACTTTCATAGCAGATGTATCTGTACCTGGCAGCGTTCAATTAAGATATACCTCCACAAACTTAGCAGGGGCTAATTATGTTGGAACTTTGAGATATAAAATATCAAGATACAAAATTTAATAGGAGAAAATGAAAATGAATAAATTAATAATAATACTTTCGGTTTTATTATCTGCAACATTAGTACAAGCGCAGAATGAAACAAGGCTCCCTGCTGATAATGTAACGATAGGAAAGCCTACGGGTTTTAATCCTCAATTTCAATTCAGGGGCACTACTAATAAAATTAGAGCAAATAGAGGCACTGGAAACCTAGAGTTTTCACATGACGGAACTAGTTTTTCTGTAATCGGTCCAGCTGGTGGCTCTAATCCAAATGTAAATACATATACTACTACTCAAGTCTTAACTGCAACAAACGGCATAGTTTTATTAGACGCTACGAGTGGCGCATTTACCGTAACACTTCCAACAGCTGTTGGAAATACGGGTAAGACTATTAAACTAACAAGAACCGATAGCACGCTTGCAAATGTAATAACTATTGCCTGCACTGGTGGAGAGACCGTTGGAGGTACTTCAACAAAACCAATGCATACGATTAACGAGACGTACGAAGTTGTTTCAAACGGAACGAATTGGATTATTTTAGCTCACAGGGCTGACACTGATTGGATAGACGCTGGTGTGTTTATTAATTTTTATACTTTTACAATTACTTCTGGAAACGCCACGCTTGCAGCGACTTACACAAACAACGGTAACACTTATGTCGTCGCAAAAACTGTGGCGGCTGGTGTTACTCTAGTAACAAGAGGACCTGCGGATCCATTGGCATCTGGTACTTTAACAAAGACTGCGGGAACGGGCGATGCCACTTTAACTTTCTCTGCATTTACTGGTGCTCCGTACAACGTCACGGCAACAACAACGGCTCCAACGCTAACTGGTAACAATACAGAAAACTATTACAAGTACAAACGCAAAGGTCGGTTCATTCATGTATGGGCTAAGTTCTTTGGAGCCTCGGCTGGGATTATCGGAAGTGGAGATTATATTTGGCCAATGCTTCCAAACATTACGATAGATACAGCTATCCATCCACTGGTTACCTCTGCGACTCCAGCACAAAGTATTAACTCACAAATATCAGCTAGATTTACGGATTTTCACCCTGCAATAGGTGGCAGAATTTTAGCAGCAGGCGATGGCGCTGCACACCATAGTGTTCAAATGTGGGCACCGTATACCTCAACTACTTATAGAGTATTCGGAGAATATACTAATACCGATGGATTATATTCGCCAGGTAGTAGTTACAGCGAAGCATCTAATGTTAGGACTTTGTATCATTTCCAATTTGAAGCCGCAGTTAGTGGTTGGGAGCCGTAAAAAAAGGACGATCGAAAAGTGGTTGAAACATTAGGCGTAATATTTACCTCGATTGCATCAATCGCTGGAAGTTGCGCCTTGATCTTAAAATATAAAAGTCAAAAGGATAAGGACTTAGAGAATTTAAAGTATAAGCATCAAGAGGCTTTAAACTCTAAGTTTGAGATCCAATTTAAATCAATAGCAAAAGATATAGAATCCTCTCAAAAAATAATTAAAGACTCTCAAGGACAAATTACAAACGTATCCCTAGAATTTAAGGCCACTAAATCCTCAATGGATAAGGTCTTAGAGTGGGCTACTAAGTATTTAAAAAAAGAAAACGAAGTAATTATAAAGCTAAAAAAAGATACTGAATCAATTAAAGATACGCTTGATTATGCTACTATTAAAAAAATAGGTAAAAATACGATTATCATTTCTAAAAGCTTAGAAAAAAGGGATATCAAAAAATGACTAACTTTGAAAAATCTGTTGCTATCATAATAGATCTTGAAGGTGGGGATGCCCTGACCAATGATCCAAAAGATCCAGGAGGTTTAACAAAATATGGAATATCCAAAAAAGCTTTTCCAGATATTGACATTGCTAATCTGTCTTATACTAATGCTTTGGATATATATAAAAAACATTATTGGGAAAAGCTAAGCCTTGATTTATTTAATCCAGATATCAGCCTCATTATTTTTGACTCTGCTGTTAACCAAGGGCCTAGAATGGCTACTAAATTGGTTCAACTTTCTTTGGGATTAAAAGTAGATGGTATATTCGGCAACAATACAGCGAAGGCAATTATTGCATTATCTGAGTTTCAAGCCGATCGATTCGTTAGAGATTTTATGGCTAGAAGAATGATGCACTACTCAGGCCTTTCAACTTTTAATCATTATGGTAGGGGTTGGACTAATAGAGTTTTAATAGTTTTTGAACACGCTGTTACTGAGTTTAGACCTCAATTTTCATTGTTGGCCAAGACCTGAGCCATAGCCTGAATACACTTAGCTGCCACTTGATTTTTCTCTTGCAGAGCTAGGTCTTGCAGAGTTTCGAGGGCCATTTCAAAAACTTGTTTTGTTTGTTTCAAATCATAAGTAACTTCAATATGATCTCTATGTAGGTTCTCGAATTTCTGACAGCATCCTATTTTCACAAATCATCCTTTAAACATTGTTGGCTCATCCATGAGCCTACTGTCATCCTTGACAGACACTAGTCTAGCACTAATTTATTTTTCATTATCTGATTTTCGCACTGAGCTTTAACTCTTGTATCTCTAACTGTAGTCTTATTAAGACAACGTCTTGCAAGTAACCCGTCATCGTAATGCCCATTATCGTAAAACTTAAGAGCCTGTTGGTAGGCGTGTACTGTATCCCGGATGTGAGAGAGTATTATTTTCTCTGATGAATCCTTTGGATAGCTCTTTATGAAGCTTTCTAAGACAGATTGTACGTCAATTGGATTTAGCATAGTTATCCCCATCCCTATGATAAAAGGATAAAGAGTATTTAAAATTTAAACAAACAAGATTTATCTGGAAGTCTTACAGAAATATTTCCATTCAACGGGAGTTTTTTGGCTTTCAAACTTAAGGATTAGCTTTGTACCGCAGGAGTAGTAAGTTTCTTGAACTTTTACTCCGTGAACATTTGCGCAGTACTCTCCATTTCTAACAGAAAGGCGATGTCCCTCGCATAGTTGAAATTCGTCGGGCGAGTGGCGATTTTTTTCAAGCAACTTCTTCGATCTGTTGATTTGTGTCAACGAGATTTTGGTCGGTCAGTTTACGAAGCAATATCCAAAGCCCCGGTAGATTTCTATAGCCTCGGATTTTGCGCATCTTTTTTTCTGAGACCAAACAGTAAGTCGCAAGCCATCGTTGAAAATGCTCTGAGTTTTTCCAGTGCTTCACGCGTCGCATGTCTTCTTCGAGCAATGAGTTTAAAGATTCAATTGGATTGGTTGTCGAAAAAAATGTTTTCAAATCTCTCGGCAATTTCAATTCGTGGATAACCAAAAGATCTTCCTTTGCTTCGCGATAACTTTCTAAAGCTGACAAATTCAAATCCCGCAAAACGCTTTCAAGGCGGTCAGAGACTACTTTAGCCTCGGTCAGGTCTTTTGCATCGCGAAGCGCCCAGAAAAGCCCCGTAGCCTTGTGTGAGGCGTCGCCAAGGGCCTTTTCAATGTTGCGCCACTTGTGAACAAAGCAGCGGATCCGAATAGCTCGTCGATTTTTCTTATCGTGCACTTGGTATTTATCCTCAAGAGCCTTGTTTAAACCAGAACCACCGTCGACAACGAACAGCAAACCGGATTCAGGAAGGCCACGCATTTGCAAATCATTGAGCAAATTAATACAAGATTTCGAGTTTTCCGTGTCAGCTTGATAAATTCCTAAAACAAATTTTCGACCGTCACTGGCCACACCAAGAGCGATGATAACTCCGTGTTTTGAAAATCTTTTGCCGTCGATAAAGACGGCTCTGATATCCATTTCCTTCAGAGACCTTTTTTGCAGATCTTCTATTTTTTTCGCTGTTGCTTTTACCCACTTGCGAGACACCGAGCTTTTCGTAAGGCCAAATGAGTTCGCAATTTTGCTGACACCTTTTGCATAATCTCTTTGGGAAACTTTTTTGATGCCTTCCGTAAATACAGCCTGGTCAAACAACCTTGGGTCTTGGAAGTCTTGGTAAGTCTGTAAACGAACTTCTTTCCCGCCCTTGCCACGAACTCGCGGAACTTCGAGTGCCACATTTTGATTTCCCAAAATAATGGATCCATTTTGTGAACCCCATCGGTGATTAATCTTTCCATGACGGTATCTGCTACCGCAGAGCTTTTCGACTTCACTTTCACATTCGGCAATGAATGCTTTTACCGCCGGTGGCAGCAATGTTGAAATTAATAAATGCTGTGTATCAATTGGACCTTCGAGATTTTCGAATTTTCCCTCGAGGATATCTGATTTTTTTGCGTGCTTGAGCTTCTTGCGGTTGATCTTTCCAACTGTTTTCAGTACGGTCTTCTTCATTGGGTGGCCCTTCTTTTTTGTATTTCCATAAGTGTGGTAACTCATTGAAAACACAGATTAGTTGTGCCACTCAACCTTTAAATTTCAACTAAACCTGGGACATGCCCAACAGAAAAGCAATTTGGGCAATGGAAGGGAATACCTTTTTTAGAATCGTCCATGCACTAAGAATAATGCATGAACGATAGGATACTGGCATAAGAAATGTAATATTATATGTTGGTCTAGATTCTGACAATGCGATTGCGCAGCTTATTTAATCTCAATATTCTTTATCTTCAGGGCTTTGCATATTCTGTAGACAGTCTCAAAGCCAGGTCTCGAGTCAGGCTTGACGAAAGTAAATAAATATCTCTCGCCTAAACCGCTTAACTCAGCTACTCTATTAATCCCTACTGCTTTCACAGACTCTCTCAATCCACTCATAAATTTATCCATTTTAATACTCTCCATTAATTATTATCATCAAAATATCAACGTCTTTTTTAGATATATTAATTGAAAACCCTAGGTGCTCATCTGTAGATATTTTCCAAGCCCCCCAAAGCTCGCGGTCAGGACTTTGTATGTCTACAGCGTTAACTAGTGCCTCTAAAGTGTAACCTGTTTTCCAAACTGAATGCGCAAGTAGTCTTTGTACTGTATTTGTTTTGTCAAAAAAACTTCGATTTGTTTTCATACTATTCCCCTCTCGCTTTTTTAATTACTTCGATAAGCTTCGCTTCCATTGTATTAGCTGAAAATTCATCAGCGTTCGGATCTTGCAACAAAGCAAGACAAGCTTCCAATGTTTCGAACATTTCGGGTGCAGCTGCTATCAAAGACAAATCCGCGTCCTTCATTTCACCCTTTAAATAACCGTGAACATGAGGCGTACTATTTGCCAGAAAATATTCAGGCGTAGCCTTATCCTTAGTTCTTATATCAATTATATGCCATGGACCTTTAGTAAAATTTGATGTTTTCATCATTACGATCCTTTGCTTCAATATCTCTCATGATGCAATTATAGATCATTTGTTTTAACTGTTTTTGTGTCGAAGTATAATTATACCAAAGTGTTACATTATGATCATTTAACGAATCTCTGCGCTTTGCAATCGAGTGAAACCCTGTTATTTCATAACTGCCGTCTTTTAATTGCTCTAACTTAGCGCGCTCGACATTCATCATTATTTGTAAAACTGGTATATTCCAGTTGATTGATTCTTCTTTTAGCTTTTGATTTAAACTTTTTAAAACTCTATTAGCTATTTTTAATGCTTCTTTATTTTCGAAGCTTGAACCTAAATTTTTCATATTACTCTCCTTCTCCATTAATTAACATTATCAATGCATCAACTTGATTTTGTGATTCTTGTTCTTGAGCAGCACAGGCAACGTCAAAGGCAACGTCTGAGTCTTCAAAGGCAACGTCTGAGTCTGAGGAAAAATAAGTATCTTCTGCTGCTTTAAAAACAGCCTGCTCTGATGCTGCAATTACAGCGTGAGTTGAGGCTGTGTGTGCGGCTATTGAGGTCCACAGTCCAAACTCGATATCGCAAGTTGATGCAGCACTTGACTCGTATACTTTTAGCGCCTGGCTCGAAAAAGACACTATGTTAGATGCGTACAAAGATGCAGAGAATGCGCAATCTATTGCGAACACTTCAACTAAAAATCTAGGAAAAACTCTAGTCGCAACCCAGATTTTATTGGTCTGAGAAATATTTTCTAGCTCTAAAAACTCTAAAATGTCGCCATCGAAATCTTTGTAATTTTCTATCCAAATAACAAGTTGGTCTTTGCATGGTTTTAATGCTTCTATTATCTTCGTGTTGATTCTGATTTTCATTTTATTCTCCTGCTTCTTTACCAGTTATTTGACACCATAAATCCATCAGCAAGTCCTCTTCTTGCTGAGTCTTACAATGAGCAATAGCTTTTGCAAAGCGATGCTCAAGATAACTCTCTATGATCGGGTTCATTTTAGAATGACTTTTTGCTTGCATAATAGCTTCCATTAAATTTCTAGGTACATTTGACATATTTGTTTTCATTTTATTCTCCTTTGTTATTACTACTTATATAGTATAACACATGAGTCATCGTGCAGTCTACTAATATATTAAATACGCATCAAAATGATATGAATAGGTGCTAGATGTGGCCTAGTGCATTTAGACCATGCTTTTTAAGCTTGGTAATAGTCAATTTACGCTGCTCTTCAAAGTAGTATTTTAACAGGCTTGGTTTGTGCTCTGGATGCTTTTTGCATAAAGTAGATATGTATCTGCAAGACGGTAACTTAGTACCTGACTCTACATAAGAGACAAACATTGGATTTGTGTATCCAATAAGGTCTGCCATTTCCATTTGAGTAATTCCTGCCTTGAGTCTTATATCTTTGATATATTTTGATAAATTCATAGTAAACTTATAAACCTTATAATTTTAAAAATCAAAACAATTATAGTATTAGTAGCTATTTCACTAAGGCATTTAATAGGAATATAACTAGCATAATCATAGCCAAAAACCATGCGTTATCCATTAGATTTTTTCTTTGCTGAATTTTAAAGAGAATATCCTCTTTATCTTGATTAGATGATTTTTGTTTTTTCATCTGCAAGCTCTAAGTACTTATCATAGTATACTTTGTAAGTGGAGTTTTGAAATTTTAATTCTTCTATTTCAGCATTCAAGGTCTGGACTCTAGACTCAAAGGTCTTAGCATCGTAATTTGATTTGTTAGCAGAGCTTAAATGCTTATCCAGTTGTCTAGTTTGTTTCTCAATTAGATTCTCAAGAGTACTAATCATTCCCTTCGCAGCTTTAAATTTATTCTCATCAGCCTTCATTTGCCAAAATTGCCAAATAATTACTAGTATCATCACTATAAATGAGAATTGTATGAAAGCCATTCCGTTATCCCTCTAAACTTTTAATAAATCTCTGCATACAAGTCGCTTGGAAAACAGCGTCATCTAGCGCATCGTGTTTTACGCCATCTCTAACAACGTCTTGTTCGATGTTGAACATATACTTAATCGTTCGGTAGCACCTTACATCCCAAAACTTCCAAGGAAAAGTAATGCCAAAATCATTAAACAGACTCTCAATAATTGGAATGTCGAAAGCTGCACCGTTTCCATATGGAACTAGATGCTCTCCATTTGAGTTTTGCTTAAGCCACTCGTTTAATTCTATTAAAGAGTACAAAGTATCAAGATTGTTTTTACTTAATTTATCAAAAACGTGGCGAGCCTCTTTTGCCTGAGAAAGCCACCATAATAAGGTCGATTGGGATATGGTCCTTTTTTTTTCAGTTTGAGAGTCTATATTAAAATAACAAACCTTTTTAGCCACTATTTCATTCTTAGTAAATAACACAGCTCCAAGCGAGAGCACTACAGAAGATGGAATTGTATCTAGAGTTTCTATATCAAACATTACGTTCATAATTATAAACCTCTTGTCGTAAGATCCAAGACATCTGGTGAGTCCATCACTGGATCTTGATTTTGTATTGGAATGAGCTTAGGCCTTCGATCTGCAAGCTCGATTAAGAATTTGATTCTAGCCTTATTAGACTTTTGCTCTTTAGTTTTTTTATTCTTCTTAGCCAGTGCCTTCTCTTTATTCTTAGACGTTCTAAGTTTAGTTAGCTTTAGGTATTTTTTTTTACTTAGTTCACTTTCCATTTACTAACTCGCTTCTTTTCTCTTCTAACTTTTTAATGAAATTATAAGCAGGGAGTCTTGCATCAATGTCGAAAAATTCAGATAAAAGGGTAATCTTATTCAGCATCAAGCCTTTATCTGCATTGACAAAACCTTGTACTGCTTTGATCACAAAATCGATATCTGCAATTGTTGGAATCTCAGACCGCATACTATTTCTTCTTCTTATTTTGGAATAGCTTTCTAGGCTGTTCAATTTCTTCTTTCTGAGCAATCGGCTTCTTAACCTCGATAACTTCAATTATCTTTTCTGGAAAGGTTAATTCAACGTCTAGATTCTTTTTATAAAACTCTACTGCTGATTTTTGATCTGCAAAACTATGCACGACTCCAAGGCCTTTATTCTGATCATACATAAAGTTAACTCTTACAGATCCATCTTCATTCTCTCTTGAGCTGATGGCCTGTATTAAATCAATATTCACAAAATCATTTCCGATCTTTAAAAATTTCATCTTTAATTTCTCCTAATTTTTTATAAATCATAAAAAGCAAAATGTTAGTTTTCTCATGATCTTTATACTTAACAGTTAAGCTTTTAAATTCAGCTATGTCAAATAGGGCTGAAATCGCATCTTTACCAGATGGACTTGCAGGGGTTCTTGCAGGCTCTTGTTGATCACTCATAATTCCATCTTTCTTTTATCTATTTTTATTTCTCTGCTTTATGTGGCTCTTTAGGGAGCACTTGCTTCTTCTCTTGTTTATTTTAATCTGGTTAGCGCAAGTTTAATTTGCTTACGCGCGGTCTTTGCACTGGAAAATTCGTCTTCGTTAGGGCAAGATCGATTTTCAGCATATGACTCTAAGTCCTCTACTACCGAATCTATAAATTCCTCCGCACAAAGCAAAGCCTCGGTCGCTGTCTTTAACTTCTCTGCCAAAGCATCGTGGGCTGCAAAAATCTCTAAAACCTGACAATCGCAAAGACTGTATTCATGCGATGTTAGAAGCCAAGTCCCTTCGCTTATCGCCTCTGCACGTGGTACTAAACAAACCAATCTTTTTCTGTATTCCTCTATATCGCTCATAATTCCTTCTCTCCTTTAATCAACATTATCAATGCATCGACCTGATTCTCTAGTTCCTGCGTTCGTGCTGCGGATTCTGCTGCATATGCTGCGGATTCTGCTGCATATGCTGCGTCTACCGCTGCGTATGAGGCTGCGTATAAGGATGAGGATGCTGCTGCGGATGCTGCGGAAAGTGCGCAATCTATTGCGAACACTTCAACTGAAAATCTAGGCATAACTCGAACGGTAACCCATATTTTATCTCTTAAACTGATCTTTTCTAATTCCAAAAATTCCACGATGTCGCCATCAAAATATTTATGGTTTTCCAGCCAAATAACAAGCCGATCTTCGCATGGTTTTAATGCTTCAATTACTTGCGTGTTGATTCTGATTTTCATTGCTGTGTCTCGTGTGGGTTGATTTCCCTCTCGCTAAGTTTAGTTAAATATACCATAGGGCTTAAAAGCTTGCACTTCTCGCAAGTTAAAAACTCTATCTCTGTTTCTGCAAAATGCAAATGCTGCATCTCCCAATCTTTTGTATCTTGCACTTCTTTTTTTATTCCGCAATTTCTACATTCTACTTTCATTGCTCTGTCTCGTGCGGCTCTAAACTCTCAATTTTCTTTCCAGTGATTTCTTCCACTTGCAGGTTCATTTCTTCGTAAAGACTTACGATAAAAGCAAGTCTTTCAGTAGCAGTTACGCCATGCTTTTCAAACGATGCAACCAAATCTATAAGAACACCTTTAAGTTTCGGGTCAGCAATTTCTATTACTAATTTTGTTTTTTTCACTACCGCTCCCACTCCCAATAATTCTCATTGTCTAACTCAATCTGCGCAATCCACATGCTCAGGTCCTTCGCAAGTTGCGAGTGAACCATCAAAACTACTTTTATTGGAGTTTCCTGACAGCCCACAAACTGCTCTCCATTGCGCCAAATGGCATAATCCTCGACCGCATCAATATAACCCTTCCGATAACTCAGCCGCTCTTTGCAAGTAAAATACTCTTGCTTAATATTGTCAAAACTCATGCCGTCTAAAGATTTTGGCCTTTTGTGTTTTTCTAATTCACTCACGTCAACCCAACTACCAAACAAATAGCAGCTCCGATAAAGCAAAGTATCGCTACCACTTTTAACCGATTCACTTCGTCTTGATGTCTAATTCGTTCTCTGTCTATATCCATAATTTTAGTTACCTCGTCTTGATCTAACATTTTCTATTTCCCCTTCGGAGTAAAAAATATGGAAGTGCACCGGATTTCTTCATCTGCAACCTTCGGCTTATCCAACTCAGCGATCAAAGCGTCCGCTTGTTCTGCTGCAACCGCTGCTATTTCTTTGATAGAGGACTCGCTGTAGTTGCGATAAGCGTCCAGTATTTTTTGCATCGCTAAGCCAGCAAAATAATCTCTTCTCGTTATACCACTCTCTATTCCCATTTTCTATTTCTCCATTTCCTTAATCTTTGCGAGAGCCACTCTTGCGGCCACGCCTCCAACGTCTTTATCGTCTGTAAACTCGTCAAGCTCGAAATCGCCAATTCCTAAATCACTCTTATCAACCATATCGTAGAGGTAGGAACTCTCGAATGGAGAACAATGCCGCCAATTATCTTGGTTTGCATAAAACTCCAATGCCTTAGTCGCTATATCAAGTTGTTTTTGAAACGCGCTCTCTTTACTTTTGGTTGGCGCGTGTGACCAGGTCACAACTACATTTAATTTATTCGAGTTAACAAGCTCCTGCATTGGCAGGGTTATAGTTGTGCTTTTTTCCATATTCTATTTCTCCACTTGGTTAAACTTTGCCAAATAAGCTTTAACCTTTTCTCTAGAACCATAAGAATCACGAGGAAGCTCGTAGTATATATATTTACTGATTTGAAATATAGTAGCCCTATTGTAAGAATCAGCTCTAGCCAAGGCTCCAAACAAATCATTTTCTAAAACCAACATTAAAAAACTTCCGGGCTCGATTCCCTGCTTTACATAAAGCTCTAAAGACTCTTTTACGATGTCGCTAACCTCTCGCTTTGGATTCAATTGCTCGTGCTCCATCGTTAATCGTTTTATATCTTCTTCTGTCATTTCCCTAATCTCTATTCCCATATATTATTTCTCCATTCTGGTTAACATAAGCAGATTCCTACTTTTCCATTTCTTTTAAAGGCTCGTTGTAAGCCGTTCTTTTCATTCGTCTTGCGTACTCCGCCCTTGCTTCCCAGATTCCGCTCCCATAACCGCGATTCCTGTTAAGTATATAGTCCCAAATAACATCTAGCTCTTTGAAACTTGCAAACCATCTATGGCACTCAATAGTTTTTGAATAGACAACTTGAGTCTTCCTGTAATGCTCTAACTGTGTTTTATGAATTAATTTGTAACCAAACATATATTATTTCTCCATTTCTTTAATGATTTTTAGAATTTCTTTTTTCGGGTCTCCTTTGTACAACTTTTTTTCGTAGCGTACCAAGGCATCAATTGCCTGCTTCCAGGAAGCTGGAATCCCTGGCTTTAAGTGTTCAGCTACGTCCTGCCAGAAAGCAATTTTGTATTTATATTTTGAATGCTGTGGACCAACCTTTACGGAATAAAACGGAACGCTTGGCTCACATATATACGAAGCTTTGTTTTGTGTGAGGCCGTGCATAGCATACAGGTTCCCTTTAAATTTCATTCTCTTGACCCAAAGCGATCGAATCGAACCTGCGTTTGCATTTGGTCTGTTGAAAAAAACCGCCTGTTCTTTCATTGAAACAATCCCTGCCATCCTTGCGGCTTGTAAAATTTCTTCACTTTTCCATTTGACAGTTCTCGGCGAAAAAAGCTTATAAGACTCGACTACTGACCTTACTCTTATGCCTGGATATTTCTTTTCAGTTTGCCTCCGTCCGTTCTTTTCGTAAAATGCACAAATCTCTTTGGTTCGGTCTGGATTGAGGTGATGTAAGTTGTGAAAAGCGAATCTTACACCACGACACGATCTCTTTAAATTGGACAAGGAGGTGCCAAGGTTCTTTGCGATGTCTTCTACCGGCATTGTGCCCCTGAGCTTAAGAGCGGCCTTTACCTGCCTAGGCGCGAGCGTTCCGCTTGGCTTTCGTGTTAGTTTTTCAGCGCAAGACACACACCTTTTTCGGTTAGGATGGGCTTGAGTTATTTTTGTCAGGCACGTTAGACATTTTTTCAATTTGAAAATCCTCCACTAGTTTGCGCAGGTTATAAAAGTCATTTGGCGTTCGCAAGATACCATTGTTCCATGCGTAATCGAGCAGCTGCAAAAGGTTCAGCTCTACGGCTTTATCTCTCATTGAGAAACTTCGCTGCAAGTATGGCTGTGTTTATCGTTTCGTTTAAGCGCGCTACGCAATTGCAGGCCGCGTTCACAGTAGACGCGTTCATTTCTTCGCTGGTAACTTCTTCCATCATTTTGTGAAGTTGCGAAATAGTTTTGCCGATGTGGAACTTTTCATCCACAAAAGCTATTTTTTGTTCTTGCGTAATCCTACCCGTTGGTTGGTTTTTTAATTCATTCATATTGTTCACTCCCCTTCTGATTGCTTTGGTTTCTTTGTCTTCTAATGTTAAAAATTCAGCGCGACTTTTTACTTCTGCTTTTTTGTATATCTTGGTCAGATGAAACTTAACAGTTTTTTCAGAAATAGAAAGCCGGTCCCCAATGTCTCGGCTGCTTAACCCATCTTTTAGATACGTAATTACGTTTAGTTCGTGATTAGAATACATTTTCAAACAGCCATCGTTGGTATTCTTTTTTAGCCCATTCTTTTGTTTTTTCATTTTTAATAAAATTAAAAATACAATTAACGTACGCCATCAGGTCTCTCCCTTCTTCAATGCTTCGTGACAAATTTCCAGGATCAGCGATAAGGTCACCGAGTGTTGCGCTATTTTGGTTCGAGTTGTCGAGAGGGGTAGAAGTGGAGACTGTTCTAAAATTTGAAAGTTGGCCGCAAGAACTGCTGAGTATCCTTTTATCTGCTCTAGAGAAGTCTCTAAAGTTAAGATATACGTATTCAATTTTAACATGCACTGCGCATCTAAATTGTCGGATGAGCACTTCTTGCGCGAAGTCTTCGCAGTCCTGTTCTTGCAGTCCTTTTTTGTAAGCATAGTTTTTACTTCGCTTGAATAGCTTTTCATAGTCTATTTTTTCCAATCACTTTTCCATTTCTTTTAAAAACTCTCTCACCCAGCTTATACCAGACGCAACTAACACAACGGTTACCGCTATCGCTACAACTGCAATTTTTAAAGTCTCATTCATTTATTACCTCCGAGAAATCGGCCTTCAGCCTCACACCACAATGTCTACAGTCTGTCTGCATCACTTGATAATTAACGCTCCACTCAGCGCTTTTTTTTACCAAGAGCCTAGTCTTGTCAAAGTCAGGCTCATGCTGACATATCACCAGCCAGTCATCTGCTAGAATATCTATAACCGTTAACTCCACTACAGAATTGGTTACTTTAGAATTACTGAAACATTTTCCTGATACTCTTCTAATCTTTTTACCGTTGGTGAGGGCCTCAAGAAATTTCAAACTAAAGGCTCCTTACTTAAAGTATGGAATATATAATTTCTATGTAAATTCTTTCTGTCAGAAGATCCTAACTTCTGATTTAAAATAGTAATCCTAGATTTCACTGTATTTTCAGAAATTCCTAGGTGAGATCCAATTTCCTTATTAGTCAAACCTTGACCGATAAGCCTTATAATACTCTTTTCTTTTTCTGTAATAATCATATGCCGCAAATACTATTAAAATGGAATGGTTTAGACAATATAACTTTTAAGTTATACTATCAGCGTTATAATTGATTTACTTTGTAAATATTCCAATGCTTTGGTTATGATTTCCAGATGTCGGGGGATCGAAAACAGTCTGTTAAAAATGCAATGGAAGCCTATTCAAAAAGGACCGATCCGAACAAAGTAAAACGCACTAACACCTCTCCAGAAAAAGACTTTGTGCGTGACGTACTAGCTCCACACTTAAGATCAATAGGATGCTCAATAAATATTATTGAGTCCAAGGCCACCTACTCAGAAGCGGCCAAACGATATACAATGCAAAGTGTGGCTCCAGGGTATCCAGACTTGTCTGGAAACTTTAACAATGGCCTTGCTCTATATATCGAGGCAAAAGCTCCAGGCAGCAGGAAGCTAATTAGTGCGGAGCAATTTGACTTTCTGGTTTCTAAAATAAACACAAACGCTTTCGCAGCATGTGTAGACTCAATAGATTATTTTAACCAGCTTTTAAAAGAATATAAAGCATCAGATAATAAAAAATCTATCCTTCTCAAAGCTCTACCTCCAAGACCTAAAAATAAAGATCAAAGCGATGGGCCTTTATTTGAGTAACCAATAGCTGCCGACATAATATTTAAAATAGTGTCGTTTGTGATCTCATCCCCTAAGCAGTATCCAAAATCAAGCCTAGTCTTAATCTGATGATCAAGCTCTAGGCCTTCAAGCTCTAATATTTTCTCTCTCAAAATATCAATCCTAGCAAGATACTCATCCCTAGATTGATTAAATGATTTAAGCATTAGAACGGTAACTCTTCATCTTCATCAAATGCTGGTGGGTTACCGACATCAGGTTTTTTAGTTACAGCATTGCTAGAAGAAGTATTTGAAATAGGTGTTACAGACTCATATGGGAGCTTAGCATTTGCAGAGCTAAAAGTAGTAGCATCAACGTCTTGCATAAGCTTAACTCTAGTTTGATCTTTGCCGTTATACTCCTCATAAGAAACTTCAAGCTCCACGTAAGTATTCCCTACCATCTTAGACATTACCTCATAATAAGCATTTCTCAACTTAGTCATATCCTCAATCTTTCCAAACTGCTCTTTAACTTTATCGTTTGCAGATACAATTCCTAGTTGCCACAAAATCCATTTAGCTGATTCATTTTTAAATGTAAATGCTTGAAACTGTCTAGAGTTATTGGAAAGCTTCCATTGTAAGTTTAAAATCGGATCACCTTTTTTAGACTCCTTCATTTCAATATTAAATAATACGGCTGGATACATTCCAGCTTTTAATCTTGTCTCTACTGTTGAATCATTTTCCCAAAAACTCATACGCTTGCCTCTTTATTTTCTATTGTTTTTTTCTCTGTTAATATTGGCGCTCTGTTTGGAATTTCTTTTAAAACCTCAATCTTTTTAATTTCCTTAATAATCTCAGGTATTTTTAAAGCATCAAGCCTCAGCTGCTTTTTTAACTCTTCTCCGCTTGCCTCTAAAGGTATTGTTGAGTCAAGCCTTCCCGATCTGTCGCCTGCATTTACCGTCTCAGAGCCTTTTGTTTTTATCCATCTATTGCCTTCAAGATCTGCATATAGATATAAAATATAGTCGCATAAAGGATTTATTACTTTTTTAGCTGTGTTAGGTAAGGTCGAGTCAGTGTAGGTAGTTTTCTTGTTCCCACTCTCGACATCTTTTGTCGATGAGTGACTTAAGAAGAAAACTCCAAAACCAAGTTGAGTTAAATAATTAATAGGCTTAGAAAATTCTTCTGCTATTAAATTATAACCCTTACCAAATCCTAGATCCGATTCGTGATCAATGTTGTGCTTAGCCTTTACATAAGTAGCGCACCATTTAAACAAATTATCAACGGTGTCGATGGCAACACATTTAAACTCTGTTTGAGCTGCTATTTCTGCAATACCTTTTTTAAACTCTAACCAAGAAACTAAATCTCTCTCTTCATTTGTCTTAGGATCTAGAGTTGTATATTTATAAACCTCAAGCTCTTTATGGCCTGGCTCAGTAGCGATAAATAATATTTTATTTTTATCGTCACCTAAGTTTGATACCAAAGTAGATTTGCCTATTTTTGGCTGGCCAAAAACTAAGAATGTTTTCTTTAAATAATTAGTCTCTCTCTTGGTTTTAACTTGTGGAATTGGCATTCTAATTCTCGCTTTCTGTCACTTGGTTATAATTAAAATAATGCGCTACCTTATCTTCTTTAACAGTAATCAGCATAAATATTTTCCCTACAGCTAGATTTTTTAGTGGTTTATTAACTTATTAATATGATGCGGTTTAAGATTAAAGTATAAAATTAATGGATGCATTAAATATTTTGCATTGTCGCGATGAGCCAGTAAACTTTATTATTTTAAATTACTGATGACTAGTACATTATAAAAAGCGTACCTAGCAACAGCAAAACGATAAAAGTCTGATTAAACAGTTAAGCCGTTCTAGGCAGCCTTAGGCGTTAATCTTTTAAAAAAAGACTGGCCTGCCTAAAGTTGTATCTTATTTGTCAGACTAAATTCAAAAGTTATTTAAGGACTAAGTTAAAAAGGGGAGTTTAAAACGTGGGCATATATTCAGAAGTAGCACCAAAATACTGGAAAAATGGTTTAATAACTATTCCTTGCGAAGGCAAGATTCCAAAAGTGTTTGAATGGCAAAAGTGGGCAATGGAGTCAGACCTTCAAAGGCAAAAGATAAATAAATATATTAATGAAAAGCCTAACTCTAATATAGGACTAATATTAGGCTCAGTTAATAAATTAATTGCTCTAGATATAGATGTAGAGGATGAATCTTTTTTGCAGGACCTTATGGCAAAAGTTCCAGTCTCTCTTTATAGAAAAAAAGGTAAAAAAGGCATAACTCTTTTTTATGAATATAGCGATAATCTAGCTCAAAAATCTGATAGATTTGAAAAAGACGGAAAATCTTATCAGGTAGAGATATTGTCAGAGGGAAACCAAACCGTAATTCCTCCCTCAATTCATCCTCAAACAAATAAAAAATATGAGTGGGTTGGTCCTTTTAACCTAGAAGATACCTCTGCTCTAGATCTAGATCTTAGACGTGTTAAGAATGAAGATATTTTTAGCCTATTTTATAGCATTGCTGAAAAACATGGATTAAAAAGGCTATGCAAAAACAAAGGGGATATAGGCAGAAATGAAAAGTTAAAGAGCGTTGTTGTATCCATGCTTTCTAGAAAAGAAAGTTTAACTAAAATTGTATCTGAAATACTAGGAGTTGATTTATTACACTTACAACCATTGTTTGAGGATAAGAATGAGAAAATTAAGGGAAATAATCCAGAAGAAAAGGCACTTAATTTTATTAAAAGTATTAAAAAAAGTTTAGATAATAATAATGTTAATTTGATAGAAAAGCCAGCTCCAGAACTCTCATCTAACAGCGAGGCAGATGATAAGAAAAGCCTTAGAACTAAGTATAAATTCTTCAAAGAATTTTTTGATAAAGACTTAAAAGAAGCTATTAGAGAAAAATTATCTGGTGAGCTTAAAATCAAAGAAGATAGTGGATATTGGCAGCCTGTAATTTCTGGTATTAAATCCATGAAGTCTAGAGCGCATCAAAATAATTTGAGCCATAATTATACTGAAATACATTTGTCGCAATACATACAGTCAATCCCTTTTGGCCTTTTAATTAAGCCAGAAAAATGGGATGGAAGCGAGAGATTGCTTAAAATATTCTCTCACTTTAAATTCGCTGAAGATAAGCTTGATCAAGAAAATTGCTGGTTATTATTCAAAGAATGGTGCGCAAATATATTTAGGCGCATCGACAATCCTATGAGTCAAAATCGGATATTGATTTTTAGAGGCGCTCAGGGAATAGGAAAGGATTATTTTATAGAAAATGTAGTAGGGAAAGCACTTGGTCCTTACTTTGTAAATCTAGAGCCTCAAGACTCTAATAAGGAAAATTTCATTGCCATTCATGGAAAGCTTTTAGCGAATATATCTGAGTTTGACCAAACAAATAGGATGGCCATTTCTTCTCTTAAAAATATGATAACGTCTTCCCATCAGCGAATTAGGATGCCATATGAGCCTGCTGCGAGGGATTATCAGTTTCACTGTAGCTTTTTTGCTTCCAGCAATTTTGATTCGATCTTAAGGGATTCTTCAGGCAACAGGCGCTTTTTAATATTCGACATAGAATCAATACAAAAAGATTACGATAAACATATAGATTCTGATCAAATTTTAGCGGAAATGTATCAATGGTATTTGGACGATTTCAGAGCACCAAAAGAATGTTACGATGCGTTAGATGGGTTCATTCAACAAGAGACTCCCGAGAGTGTTGATGATCTAGCCTTGGAATTGGCGGTCAAACTAATCAACGATGCGGTGAGTAAAAAGTCATCTATTCATGGCGCAAAAGTAGAGTATTCTGACATAAAAGATGGAGTTTTATCTATTGCTAAAAATTTAGGCATATCATCTTTTAGGGTTCTAAACGTAATAAAACGTAACGGCATGCGTAAAAGAGACGGAAAGTCATCTTACTACATAGCGTTATAGATTTTGAGCTAAAGTCGTACACTCATACATGAACCATACATGCTTTAAGTATTTAATATCATTATTCAAATGTACTGGTGTATGCTATGTATATATATATATATATATATATATATATATATATATATAGGCATAATATAGTTATATAAATCAATAGTAGCTAAGAGCTACAGACCGTACAAACCATACAACCGTACACAAGACATAGTTGCCTAATAAAGTGGCTTTATATATAGCGTTATGTGTATAAGTCTGTGGATAACTATTTTTTAGATAGATAGAAAGTTAGGTAAGAAAATGAGTGAAAAAATTAACAAAGTTAAGGCTAACTTTGTTGGAGAAGAATATTTTGAAATAATCAAAACAATTAATGGAACAGTGCTGCATATTAATAGCCACATAGAACTTGGATGCAATACTTCCCCAGACCTTTTATGTAAGCACATTGAAAATGGATGCCCTAGCTGTGGATGCACCTCGTTAAGTATTTTTTCCAAGAAAATGCGGTTTACTGATCCAAAAGTGTTGAAGTACAGCCACACGATATATTGCAATTTATGCGAATTAACAGGCTTTCAGTTACCTACAGAGCAAGACTCTGGTCAATATACCTATCCATTTGGAAAACACGCAGGAAGGCAGCTAAAGGACATTCCGCTAGATTATTTAAACTGGGCATCGAAAGCCTTAGAGGCTGATAAGCCGAAAATTGCAAATAAGGTTAAAAAGTATCTGAAAGACTTAGCTCCGTAACATAATAGATGCTGAAATATTCAGCCTAATATTAACTTATACCTAGACCGAAAAGAGTCTACACAAACAAGGGGGAGTTAATAAATGGATGAGTTATTTAAGTTTTTATCGGATATGGCATTGATGTATCCAGCAGTTGCAGGGGTTTTGTCGGTTCTTTATATTATCGGTCTAGTGAATAAGCCGTTATTCTCGATTTTAAAATCAATCGTGGATTATACTGTAAGCACTAAGGATAATGAGTTTTATGACAAAATCGTTAACTCGAAAGCGTACAAGTATATTTCCTATGTTTTAGATTGGTCTATTCGTTTTAAAGCACCAAAGGTAGAACAAAAAGAGGAAATCAAGATTGTTTCTAAACAATCCGTTTAAGAGAACCGATAAAAAGGAATCATTTTTATGGTAAGAGTTTTATTCTTAATCCTTCAAGCGGTCCCTTTGCTTAAAAAGCTTTTGGACCGCTTGTTTTTTTCTTATAAACAGTTTGAAGAAAAAGAAAACTTTGATAATATAAAAAAAAAGTTAAAAGACAGCGCAAAATCCAAAAATACAGAAGAACTATCGAAGCAATTCAACAAAGATCTAAAAAAAGATGAGTAATCAAAGCCTTCACATAATTTCGCTAATAATTCTAGCCATCATTTCAATCGCTTGCTCATCTAATAAACCAAAACAAGATGCTAATTATTTAAATAGGATGTGTTACCTAGATTTCAATGAAAAGAAATGTTGGATAAACGAAGCAGAGAATAAATTCATTACCTTCCAAGATATGCAATGGGCCAATAATGCCTGCAACACTACAGATGACGATGCTTTGGAATGTTTCTATGCAATTTCTTCGGACGATATGACGGAACTATTTGAACTAATCTATTTTAAAACTCATAGTTGTAAATAGTTATGGGAATAAAGATTGAAATAAATGGTGGTTACGAGGCAATAGGTCAGCTGGTGTTAACGCTAAATGAGAAAGCTGTTAAGAAAGCCGTAGCAAAATCAATTCAAAGAGCAGTTAAAAGCACGTTAGTATTTGCGGCAAGAGAATTTAGAGTCAGGTATGCGCTACCAATGGGATCTAAATCATCAAAAGGTGGTATGGGAAAGACCGCTCCTGGATTAAAAAGCTTATTATCAGTTACGTTTCCCAAGTACGTTAAATCAAAAACAATTGGAAGCATGCAAGGCACGTTAAGCTTTAGTACAAAGCCTATATCAATGATCCATTTTGTTAAAGGCGACAAGAGTCCTACAGCGATGAAAGGCATTCCCGTTAAGTCAAGAAAGCCTGTAATAGTTAAGTTTCCAGGAGGCAAGACCAATAAACTTGCTAAGGCATTCATAGCTAAGGCAAAGGCAGGATCGGTACAAGTATTTAGGCGCAATCTTCGTAACCGTTTGGTTAAGCAGGCAGTACCTTCATTGAGAACTTATTTTGATACCAACAAGCCAATGCAAGAGCGCATTAACGCATTCGCAATGCAGAAGTATAAGCAAGAATTTAAAGCAAATCTTAATTACTATCTAACCCAAGTAAGTATGCCTCGAGTAAAAAAATAACTTCATTCAAATATATTTCCCCAATAGCTAGATGCTGAATACTAATTGTGTTTACAATTAATTAGTTTAAATATATTTTATACTCATCTATGATATACCTGCAAGCCATCCCCACCCCGTACGTATTAGGGTCCTTTCAGT
>Ga0163148_10000787_pt1 | contig 43126 bp, 32 predicted proteins | sample OliLakLV19MP7P2_FD_148606 | JGI IMG/M metagenome (GOLD analysis project Ga0163148, IMG submission 148606) | Freshwater microbial mat bacterial communities from Lake Vanda, McMurdo Dry Valleys, Antarctica- Oligotrophic Lake LV.19.MP7.P2 | ecosystem: Environmental > Aquatic > Freshwater > Lake >... | reverse complement strand
AAACAACGGACCGGCGACCTTTCTCGGTGAAGTGATGTAATCACTGCGCACGAACGGTCTGCCGATCCGCAAGGCTTTTCTCAGTAAGTCTTAATCACTTACTGACCCTTGGAAAGAAACATACAAGAAACATACAAGCACACAGAGAAAGGCTGATTTTATTGGCCCTTTTCGTTTTTCTCTGTGTTCTCTGTCTGTGTTCTCTGTCTGTGTTCTCTGTCTGTGTTCTCTGTCTGTGTTCTCTGTGTGGTAAATTCTTTTTCCTAAAGCATACCAATGGGTTGGAAGTTTTACGCTAACGCCCTGTACAACTAAACTAGAAGTTGACAATTACTCCCGTTTTTTCGCCAACTTCTTTGGCAGTCACCGCGGGTGCCATCTCAATAACCTTGAGGCCATCTGCGCCGGTTTCAAAAACCCCTAACTCGGTGATCACCATATTTACAACTCGGCGACCGGTGAGCGGTAGGGTACACTCCTTGACGATCTTTGGCGTACCATCTTTGGCGGTGTGTTCCATGATTACGATCACCCTCTTAACGCCAGCGACTAGATCCATCGCCCCGCCCATCCCCTTGACCATCTTGCCCGGAACCATCCAGTTGGCAAGATCGCCGTGCATCGAGACCTGTAGCGCGCCAAGTATCGCAAGATCGATATGGCCGCCGCGAATCATGGCAAATGATAACGCGGAATCAAAATATGCGCTGTCTGGGAGCTGTGAGATCGTTTGCTTTCCAGCATTGATCAGATCCGGATCGACCTGATCAGGCGTAGGGTAGGGGCCCATTCCCAACATGCCGTTTTCGCTCTGCAGCGTAATGTCGATCCCCTCCGGAATATGATTTGCAACCTGTGTAGGAATTCCGATTCCAAGATTAACGTAATAGCCATCCTTTAGCTCAGCAGCGGCACGGGCGCACATCTGATCTTTACTCCACGCCATATTCTAGCCCTCCCGCGTTGTTTTGAATTCAATTCGTTTTTCGAAATGCTGGCCATGAACGATACGCTGCACAAATATTCCTGGAGTATGAATTGCGTCAGGATCAATTATACCGTTCTCGACTAACTCCTCGACCTCAACCACACATACTTTTCCCGCCATCGCCATCAACGGGTTAAAGTTGCGCGCAGTTTTGCGAAATACCAGGTTTCCCTCGTGATCGGATCTCCAGGCTTTGATTATCGCCAGGTCGGCACGCAGCGCCGTCTCCATCACATAGGTCTCACCATTAAACTGGCGGGTCTCCTTGCCCTCAGCGACGATCGTTCCAACGCCTGTCTTAGTGAAAAATGCTGGAATTCCAGAACCGCCTGCGCGTATTCGTTCGGCGAGTGTGCCTTGCGGGTTAAACTCAAGCTCAAGCTCTCCGCTGAGGTAGAGTTTTTCAAACAGCTTATTCTCGCCAACGTAGGAGGAGACCATCTTTTGGATCTGACCAGATTTTAGCAATATCCCCAAACCAAACTCATCAACCCCGCAATTATTGGATATCACGGTTAGATTCTTCGCGCCGTGCTCACGCAGCGCCAATATGGCGTGCTCCGGGATGCCGCATAGCCCGAAGCCTCCGGCCATAATCGTCATTCCATCGAATAGGAGTCCATCAAGGGCGCTGGCTGCATCTTTGTAGATCTTGTTCATAGTGCGAGCGAGTTATTTGCGATTATCTGCTCTCTCTGTGTACCTCAGTGTCCCCTGTGGTTAAAAGAGCAACATGCAATTAAGGTGAGATTAAGGTGCGTGGAGCCCCATCCTATACCTGAGTAAGAAACTCAAGATTGAAGTTGCTAACTTTCGAAGGACGACAACTTTCGCAACATTCGCAAGATCCGCTAAATTCTGTAACTCGTCACCAAGAGTTTTTGCAAATTTTACTAATTCGCATATTTTATAATGGCATTCCACTCTTCGCCAACCTGGGATCCTTTCTTGTCAGCCCCTAATCGGGGCAGGCCTTTTTGTGACCAGTTACTTGTTGTCACCCCCTATTTGCTCCGCAAATCGACCCCTGAGGGGTGGTTGTTGCTTGCCGGTTCTGTTTTGCTTACTGACTAGTTACTAAAATTCTTTGTATTACACCCTTTTCTTGGCTGCGAATTCACGCTAATTCTCCTGTCGGTCCTCTCTGACTCGAAGTTGGTCACCATGGGGAGCTTATTAGGAATCCATTTGTGAACATTAGATCCTTAACTATGCGACGACTCGCAGCTCTTTCAAATCATCGTCCCCGTTTGGCGCGGACTCTACTGTCTGTAATCGCTTTGGCTGTCTCGTTAGCAGTGCAGATTCGTGTGGCCAATGCCCAGTCGCCAGCCATTTCTGAGGCCCCAAAAAATATTGAAGAAACCGCCAACCTAATTGCTGGTGCCTATAAAGAACTACCGCTCAACTCCGGGGTCTTCACCGCTTCAGAGTTCGCTGGACCGGGACAGGCGGCGCTCTGGGACCTCAACATAATTGACCACTATCATTACTTTGGACCTGCCGCTCGGGCTCGCGGATATCGCCCTGAGCAACCGATTGCGTTTAGCCACGTTACTCACGTCCAGAAGAATCAGATGGAGTGCCAGTACTGTCACTGGTCAGTTACAAAGGCTTCTTATGCAGCGATTCCTGAGGAGCAGACCTGTATGGGGTGTCATGCCTTGGTAAAAGGGCGCAGTGATTTTCAGAAGGCTGAGATCGCCAAACTTGAGAAGTTTTACGCAGAAGGGCAACCGATCCCCTGGGTCAAGGTGCACGTTACTCCAGCGTTTGTTGCCTTTAATCACAAGCGCCACGTGAAAGCTGGAGTTAACTGTCAAGAATGCCACGGCCAGGTGCCAAATATGCCGGTCGTTGAGCGTGTAAGTTCAATGAAGATGGGTTGGTGCGTAGAGTGTCATCGACAGCAGGGAACAAGTATAGATTGCTGGACCTGTCACAAGTGATCGGGAGCTGAATATTGCGAGTAGGTATACGTCGAGCTAGTTAGAGTTAAGAGAATTACATGGCAACATTTCCAATTTTAGACAATGACCCAATAGAATCGGACCCGACAGGTTCTAGCAGTGTGATGCCTTCCGTTTCACGTCGTAATTTTCTAAAGATTCTCGGCGCTTCATCAGCGGTTGGCGCGGCGGGATGCGCTGATAACGTGACAGAGACTATCTTCCCGAATGTAAAGGGCGATACCGAAACGATTCCTGGCGTTGCGGCGTGGTTTCGCTCAACTTGTGACGAATGCTCTTCCGGTTGTGGAATCGAGGTCCGTACTCGCGACGGTCGCGCTGTGAAAATTGAGGGAAACCCCAATCACCCAGTAAACCGCGGAGGATTATGTGCACTTGGGCACTCCGCGCTCCAGGGGCACTATGATCCTGATCGTGTGCGTCAACCGTTATTGCGCGATGCTTCAAACGGCACATTTAAGCCGATCACCTGGGACGAGGCATATCAGAAAATTAGCGATCGATTGAGTGGTACTGGCGCGAAGAAGCGCCTATTCCTCTCGGGGGAGACGAGTGGCGCGCTAGCAGAGCTGAGCGCTGAATTCTGTAATGTATTTTCGTGTGAACGGGCAACCTTTGACCTGTTGCAGCCTGTGGCATTGGCTAAGGCAAGCGAGATGACCTTTGGTATCTACGGAATTCCAGCCTATTCAATCGACAAGGCTGAGGTTGTTGTAAATTTCGGCGCCGATTTCCTAGAGACCTGGGTATCACCGTGTGAGTATGCGCGGGATTGGGCTACCACCCGCAAGTCAGAACGACCGGCACGCGTTGTGCAAATTGAGCCACGTTTATCACTCACCGGAGCAAACGCCGATATGTGGTTGGCGGCAGATCCGGGAAGTGAGATTCAGATCGCATTATTCCTGTTAAAATCCGCACTTGATTCCGGTCGCGGAGCTAATTTACGCGACGATCTGCGCGAGAGCGCTCGGGCCTTGGTCGCTAAGGTGAGCGTAGACAGCGCCGCCTCGGCAAGTGGAGTTTCAAAGGAGAAGATCCTCTTAGTCGCCAACTATTTGTTGAATGCGAAATCAACATTAGTGCTTGCGGGTGGTGCCGCAGCGGCTTCGTCGGACCCGCTCCCATTATTCATCGTCGTTAATCTTCTAAATATGGCTTTGGGTAATCTTGGAACGACAGTGAATATCGCCGAGCGCCGAGTGCCGCGATCCTCGGTCGCAGATATGTTGAAAGCGATTGAGGCGATGCAATCAGATGCAGTAGAGTTAGTCTTTATCCATCGTACAAATCCAGCATTTAGTTTGCCGAGTAGTTACGGATTCTCTGAAGCGTTAAAGCGTGTACCGCTAACCGTAAGTTTGTCGTCGCACCTAGACGAGACAACCTCTTTGGCCGATCTTGTATTGCCAATTAATAGTCCACTGGAGAGCTGGGGTGATTCCAATCCGACACCAGGGGTGCATAGTTTGTTGCAACCAGCGATGTCAGCGCTCTGGGATACGCGAATGACTGGCGATATCATACTCCAGATCTCGGCGATGGCGGCTAAGGGAAAAGTTGCTGATGGCGCAGCAAATTTTGAGGAGTATCTGAAGAGCAGATGGAGCAAGCTCTATAGTTCCTTATCGAGGGATTCATCGCAGGCGGAGAGCGGCGATAATTTCGCGGCATTCTGGCGCAAGTCAGTAGAGCGTGGTGGCTATTTCGCCGCCCCAACTACAGAGGTAATTCCCGGCAGCAAGGTGACAGTGGATACTGCAAGCTTTGGCGCCAAGTTTGCTTCGGCGACCTTCGATGCTAAGGACGTTGTGTCCGATCGGTCCTTAATCTTGATGCCGTTTCCAGCCGTAAAATCATTTGATGGTCGTGCTGCGAATCGTCCATGGATGATGGAGGTCCCAGATCCGATGTCGCAAACGGTGTGGGATGCCTGGGCAGAGATTCATCCTAAAACAGCGCATCGATTGGGGCTGGCAAAGGGAGACCTGGTAACCCTTCGTAATTTCTATGGTGAGGTCAACGTCCCGATCTATCTGACAGATCATGTGCACCATGATGTTGTGGCGGTACCGATGGGCTATGGACATACGGCTGGCGGCCGTTATGCCCAGCAGATTCAGGGTGCGAATGTATTGACCCTGCTGCCACCGGTTAAATCTGGTTCAGCGGCAGGAGCATCGGGGGCAGTACCGCTACTATCAACAAGGGTGACGGTTCTGCGTGGGCCTGGTCGAGCAGAGCTCGTTAACGTAATGGGCAGTGATTCGCAATTGGGGCGTGAGTTGGCGCGGACTACAATGATCTCCGGCGCTGCCGTGAACCACGATTCAGATCATCACGATTCTAGTCACGGACATGCGGCGCACGGCGGTCACGGCGACCATGGCGAAGTTAAGCAGATGTATCATCAGCGCGAGCATCCCCTATTTCGTTGGGGTATGGCGGTTGACCTCTCGGCGTGTACCGGCTGCTCGGCGTGTGTGGTTGCCTGCTATTCTGAGAATAATATTCCAGTTGTTGGCAAGGATGCGCAGTCGAAGGGGCGTGAGATGTCATGGCTACGAATTGAACGCTACTTTGATCCTGTAAAGGGCGAGGATGGTGCTCAAGAGTTCCAGGTAAGCTTCCTACCGATGATGTGCCAACACTGTGGTAATGCGCCTTGCGAGCCGGTGTGCCCAGTTTTCGCAACCTATCATAACGATGAAGGACTAAATGCGATGGTCTATAACCGTTGTGTTGGAACGCGCTACTGCTCTAACAATTGCTCGTATAAGGTTCGTCGATTCAATTGGTATGAGTATGATCTGCCAGAGCCGATGAAGTTAATGCTCAACCCTGACGTGACTAAGCGCTCAGTTGGTGTGATGGAGAAGTGCACATTCTGTGTTCAGCGGATTAGTGAAGCCAAGGATCATGCTAAGGACGAGGGCCGCATGGTGCGCGATGGCGAGGTACAACCGGCATGTGTGCAGAGCTGTCCAACTCAGGCGCTGGCATTTGGCAATTTGAACGATCCAGAGAGCAAGGTCAGTAAGTTGGCAGCCGGTGATCGTGCATATAAAGTTCTGGATCACCACCTGAATACTCAGCCGGCGATCAGTTATATGAATCGGGTCAGGTACGAGGCTTAGTAGGCCAGGTATTGAAATACTGCATTTTTTAGGTTCGCTAGAGATCATGGAACAAACTAACGACGAGAAAGAGGTTAGCTACAAGCGGGTCGATGACCTGGTGTTGCGGATGCTGGAGCCACCTGGTGCGGGCTGGGCGATACTTTTGTTGACCTGCTTGTTCTGTGTTGGCATCGGTGCCTATTCCTGGACCTTGCAGATTCTCTTCGGTATTGGAGAGTCAGGAAAATCACATCCGATCTCATGGGGTTTTTACATTACTAACTTCGTTTTTTGGGTTGGTATTGCGCACTCCGGTACATTGATCTCAGCGGTACTTTATCTATTCCGCGCGCGATTTAGAAATCCGATCTATCGACTTGCTGAGGCGATGACGGTGTTCGCCGTTTTGACCGCCGGACTCTTTCCTCTGATTCACTTGGGCCGTCCATGGTTTTTCTATTGGTTAATGCCGTATCCGAATGAACGTGCACTTTGGCCTAACTTCCGTTCCCCACTGTTGTGGGACGTTTTCGCGGTGTCAACATACCTCACTGTATCAGCAACATTCTTTATCGTTGGCTTAATTCCAGATATTGCAATTTGCCGTGATCGAGCCAAGACGATGTTTCGCAAGGTTTTGTATACGGTTACTTCGCTCGGCTGGTCCGGTAACATGGGGCAGTGGAAGCATTATACCTCAGCTTACCTGCTGTTTGCGGCGTTTGCGGCACCATTAGTAGTCTCGGTGCACTCGGTAGTATCGTGGGACTTTGCTATGAGTATCGTGCCGGGTTGGCACGCCACGATCTTTCCGCCGTATTTCGTAGCGGGAGCGATCTTCTCCGGCGTTGGGATGGTAATAACTCTAATTATTCCGCTACGCGCGGCGTTTGGATTGCACGAATTAATTAGGCCGGTGCATTTTGACGCGATGAGTAAGTTGATCATGCTCACAAGCGGGGTCGTCACCTATGCCTACGTAACCGAGTTCTACGTCGCTTGGTTTAGCAACAATCCTTACGAGCGATTTCAATTCTGGTTTAGGCCATTCGGCGACTATTGGGTTGCGTTCTGGGGAATGGCGATCTGCAACTGTATGTTCCCGCTACTGCTTTGGATTAAACGGTTACGCACTAACATCGCCTTTCTCTTTGTCCTCTCAATCTTCATCAATATTGGGATGTGGCTAGAGCGCTTCAATATTATCGTGCAGTCCTTGGCCCGTGAGTACATACCGGCGGCGTGGGGTGAGTATAATTATTCGATGGTTGATTTTGGAATTACGATCGGCGCATTTGGCTGGTTTGGAATGTGGATGACCCTGTTTATCAAGTTCTTCCCTGCCGTTTCAGCATGGGAGATCAAAGAGATCCTTCCAGTGCCTAATCGAAACAAAGAGCACCACTAAGTAAGTAAGGTAAGCATCAAGGCTAAGTTTATGGCAATGACGGGCAACAAAGCGGTAGTAGGGGTCTTCAGCTATGTGGATGACTGCACTAACGCGATCAAAAAGGCAAAGGAGCTTGAGCTTGACTTTCGGGTCTATGCACCGGTCCCAGTTCACGCACTTGAACATTACTGTGCGCCAGATCGCAGTCCGGTTCGTTTTATTAACGGAGTTGGAGCAGTCATTGGCCTGACATTTGGATTTGCGCTGGCGATTCTGTGCTCAATGGATTGGCCAATGCGTGTTAGCGCCAAGGATATCATTTCAATCCCCGGATTTGTTGTAATCGGCTACGAGTGCACAATTCTGTTTGGAGCGATTGCGACGTTGTTGTCACTTCTGCATTTCTGTCGCTTGCCGGATATCCTGCACAAGGTTGGATACGATCCGCGATTCTCGTGCGATAAGTTTGGATTAGTTATTGGGTGTGATAGTAGTCAGATTGACCAGGTTAAGTCTCAGCTTCAAGACGCAGGGGCCGAAGAGGTGTCGGTACGGGATGGATTGTAGAGCGCTGTTAGGACGAGAGAGCCGCATGAACTCAGAAAGTATTTTTGGTCGAGTCGTAAACTACTCGCGTGGAGTGTTCGGTACGGCTGTGACTTTAGTTGTGGTGACTTTAGTCGTGTCAGCTTTAGGCACGGCCGCTATTGTGCTGACCCCCGCTGCCGCGCACGCTTTGCCGTTCAATCAGGATATGAGCTACGGCCAGAACATGCCAGCTGGGAGTATTATGCGCCCACGGGTGGCCAATACTATGCCGATCGGCTCAGCCGCTAACTATGTTGGAACGCGAGAAGATGTACAGAGCTGGACCAATCCTCGTGCAGGCAACAAGCTTTCAGTTAGGAACGGCGAGCGCCTCTACGCAGTTAACTGCTCACCGTGTCATGGGAACTACTCGATTGATGGAGCTAAGCTGACCTTCAAGCCTGGCGCTGTGGCCTCGCAGGTTCCTGGACCAGATATTACCGATCCAACCATCGCAGCTAAGTCCGACGGGCACTTCTTCGGTTATATCTACTTTGGAGGTATCGCGCTAATGCCCGCGTACGGCTGGAAGCTTTCTAAGACAGAGAACTGGGACATTGTAAGCTATGTTCGAAAGGTTCAGGCAGTTCGGACAAAGGGAAAATAGGCAACGCTATAAGTTTTTTCAGACAACTTCAGAGACTCGCGCTATGCAGGGACATTCATCAATAGACGTAAATAGGATCCTTGAAGCTGGACCGTTCAAGGTTCGGCCCGGGTTGTCTCGTATGATGTGGGTTTTTGTGGTTGTTGGAATGCTCACATTCTTCATCGGCCTCTTAAAGCTCCCAGCTAGTGAGGTTTGGGGAGCGTTCTATGTAAATCTTATATTCTGGATGGGTTTGGCATGTGGCGCAGCCGTGACCCCAGCCATCTTCCAGATCGTGCGTGCCAAGTGGTCGGGATCGATCCGTAGAATTGGCGAAGCTAATTCTGCATTTCTTCCTTGGGCCTTCATGCTCTTTCTCTGTACCTATTTTGGTAAGGAATATCTTTTTCCCTGGGCGCGTGCTCCAAAGCCAGGCTGCGAGTGGTGGATGCAACCTAATTTTGTTTATGCGCGCTTTACAATTCTGATTGGACTTCTATTTTTTCTTATATGTCGATTTGTAAAGCTTTCGCTTCGTGAAGATGTCGGGCTGGCCCGCGAACTGCGTCCGAACGACAAGCATTGGCAGGGTTGGCCGCACTATGCTTTGGCCAAGAACTGGCGCGGATCCAAAACGGAGATTCCAGCGATTCAAGCCAAATTATCCTGGAATGCACCGTTAATTATTGCGCTGTACGCGGTAATCTATTCGCTATTCGCCTTTGAGATGGTGATGGCGATGGATAACATCTGGTACTCCAATTTGTATGGCGGATTCACGTTCGTCGGAAATATCTACATGGGTTGGGCGGTAACGATAATTACCTTATTTTATTTAGCGCGTAACAATCGCGTTTTTGCCGCGTCAGTTAATAGCGGCCAGCTCTGGGATCTTGGTAAATTGCTCTTCGGTTTTTCGATGCTTTGGGGATACCTATTCTTCAGCCAGTTCCTGCCACAGTGGTATGGAAATCTGCCTGAGGAGACTCAATGGCTCATTTTGCGTACACGAGAGTACCCATGGAAGGCGTTATCTTGGTTGACCTTTTCATGCGCGTTTGTTTTTCCATTTATTTTACTGATCAGTGAAGACGTGAAACGTGTTGGACGCACCGCCGTTCCGATCTGTTTGGTTGTTCTACTTGGTGTTTGGCTTGAGCGATATGTAACGGTAATGCCACAGCTAAGCCCGCACGCCATTCCATTGGTAACAGCTAGCAGCGGAGCTGGAGTAATGGAGCTGGGATTATTCCTTGGCTTTATGGGGGTCTATATGCTCGCAGTCCTGAGTTTCTGGAGCCGCTACCCGATGGTGCCCGTGGCCCATCCGTTAACGCATGGATCGACAGATTGGTAGGGGAAGCAGTGGTAGGGGAAGCAGTGGTAGGGGAAGCATCACATCTGTTTCACGGACTTCGCTGACCGCTTAACACGCCGCTCACATACTGATAAGCCTCCTGAACGGCACAGAAGGCTGCGGTGGTCGCAAAGAGCTCCTCCTCTGATTGTGCCATACCGGCACTGGTATCTGGATGATATCGTTTAACTAGCTTCCGATACTGCGCCTTAACCTGCGCCAAGGTGGTATCACTCGGAAGCTCAAGCATCTTAAAGTAGTGGTTCTTCTTCTCGTGCTCGTCTATCAACCCACTCGGACTCGATCTTTGGCGACCGAATGTGTCGCTACGCATCTGATCTCGGTAGCGCTGGAACTCTTGGCCTGAGGCTTCGGCGAAGCCGGTATCGCGGTCAGGTATCTGATAGCGCAAAGCAAGAGTGTCGCGCAGCAACCAGTAGGCGCGTTTGTGAACCCCCAAAGTTCGTCGGACATTGTCCAAAAAATGTTGCTCGAGCAGTGTATAGTTGCCATCGCTCATGGCAACTCGAAGTAAGATATCAAGAATCTGCAGAGGCTCCAGCCAACGCGCGGTAGGGGTGAAGTACAACCCGAATGCTCGCCTGACAATCTCATCGCGTGAACCCGTAGCCTGCGCGCCTCTTTCAAGGGCAGCAGTGGCGATGGGATGTTGAGCCGCATCGAGGTACAGCTCAATCACCTGTTGTATCATCGTGATCTGTTCAGCCGTTTTCTGACCATTGAGGTTTGCAACCGCACCAACCAGAAAGAACAGGTCAGCAATCTGGCGCTCCTCAGCCTGATACACCATGGGCGGTTTAGCGCCACTAATAAATAGCTTCGTAGCAGCACGAATAGTCGGTAAAAGGTTTGGAACTAGTTTCATAGCCACAAGGGGACTGAGCATAGGATTTTTTGGGTGCGTTGGGTAATTTGGGCGTGATACTCAGAGGGGGTAACCGTTCACGAGGGGTGCAAGAATCATCGGGCACATTTTGGACACCCACCTCCCTTGTCGAGCTAAAAGCTAGTAGTTCCAGAGTGTTGGCTAATGAGCAGAGAGTTGGCCGGGTGTCGAGATCTCCTCGCCAGATGCTCTCTATATGAACCATCTGCGGCAGTAATGTCGCAGTGACTTTAATCGCTACGATTGATAGTCATTCGGTCCTTAGGAAAAATTTCAGAGGATCGTTTATGCGTACAGATTGTAAATTTGGCTTTGTGTTACTGATTCCACTATTGATGTTGGCAAGCTGTGGTGGTGGAAGTGGAGGTGATAGCAGTAACGGAAGTGATACTGTGCTACTGAATGGGACTTTGGTTGAAGCTGGTGGAGCAGGGCACGGAAGCGCAGCGAGTATTTTTAGGCATTCGTTGGGAGCTTCGATTGAGAGGGTAAGAATATGTGCTATCGGACGGTGCTCAATAACAGATGATAGTGGTCAGTGGGGATTCTTCATTGAACAGAATCTAAGTGGGCAGCCTGTAGAATTTTCGGTAGACGGTCACGGAATTGAAACAACCGTCGTTGTGACTCTTCCCGCGGCAATGAGCGAGATTCTCATTGAACTATCCCATTATGAAGCTAATAAGGTGCGCGGTTCTATAATGGCCGTAGATGGTAGATCTGATTGGGTCCCTGATGAGCATGACAATCTCGACCATCACAGCAACGAAGGCGAGAGTCATAGTCACACCTAGAGAGAGTACTAGTGGATGATAAAGATTGCCTGGATATCGCTATCCCTAACCGTATTACTGATAATTTCCGCTAGCCCAGGACTAGCTTGTGATCCGTGCGCGCTATACTCGGTGTCTCGCCTTGTGACCCCAGAGAAGGGCAGTGTCCGATTTGAGCTATATCAGCAGTTCACTGACTTTGAGCAGGTGTCGGATCTGAATGGAGTATCCATTCGTGAGGGTGAATTTACCACTAAATATAGCTCCGTTCAGGGAATTATAGGCTACGATCTCACCTCACGTTGGGGGATGCAGCTCAATGTTCCATTTATATATAGGCGCTACGAACAGTATACAAACTACCGCCGAACAACCGGGTCCGAGAGCGGTTTGGGGGATATGACCTTAAGTGTTGATTATACGCCAATCGCCGATTTTGATCCGAGCGGGGGCTTCCGATGGAGTTTTCACGCCGGAGTTGAGTTGCCCACTGGAGATACCGGGTCAATAGAAGCTCAACAGAGCGGGAGAGTTAATGGCAGCAATGCCCCGGCGGTTTTGCGCCATCACACCGGGGGAACTGTAAGTGGCGGGCGAATTCTCTCTCTTGGTAGTGGTTCGTATGATTTTCCAATCGGAACTGCTCTGCTATGGAGAGCAGATCAATATTTCGTTCTTTCAAGTTTGCAATATACATTTAGAACAGAGGGCGACTTCGACTACAAGTTTGGGAACGACTTAGTGGCCGAGCTGGGTCCTGGTGTTTTTGTAGCCCTTCATGACGATTATACAACTGCACTGAGGGTCGTGTTCTCATCGGAATATAAGTGGGGTGACGATCAGAACAGTAGCGAGGTTGATTACACCAAAGTTTATAATCTGTTTCTTGGTCCCCAGGTTATTGTTACAGCCAGCGATCACTTGATAATGCAGATTGGAGTGGACCTTCCGGTCTACCGAGATGAGTCTGATACCACGATCATTCCAAGGTGGCGCATGCGGGCCGGAGTAACCTATCGCCTGTGATATCGGGGGGGTACGATTGTTCTTAGCCCTTTAGCAAGTTCCCCTTTAGCAAGTTCCTTTAGCAAGTTCCCTTTAGCAAGTTCCCTGAGAATAATTTGGGGCGCCCTTTAGCAAGTTCCCCTTTAGCAAGTTCCCTGAGAATAATTTGGGATAATTTGGGGCGCTCCCAAGGAACGCGATCCCGTAGGGCGTTAGCGTAAGACTTCCAACCCATTGGTATGCTTTAGGAAAAAGCATTCGCCACCGAGAACACCGAGAAAAGCGAAAAGGGCCATTAAAGTCCGCCTTTCTCAGTGGGCTCGGTGTTCTCAGTGGTAAAAATAATTCTTACGCCCTACCAGATCAACCCCAAAGTTGAATCTCTCTACCAGCCATGCTACAAACTAGCGCTCCTTTCAATAGTTATTGAGGCCCGTATGTCAGTTCCAAAGAAGCGCACATCCAAGTCACGTCGCGATCAACGCCGCGCGCACGATTTTTTGACCCCAGTTTTTGGTATCATCTGCAGTAGCTGTGGTGCTCGCATGGTCCCGCACAGAATCTGTGGAGCGTGTGGTCAATACCGCGGTCGTCAGCTTGTTAATAAGTCCTAATCGCCGAGCTGCTGTCGGAACAGGTTTGCTATCAGCAACGCTATGGCTTCGCAGGAACTTGCTAATAAGGTTGCTCTAGTCACAGGCGGTTCCCGCGGCATAGGGCGTGCGATCAGCGAATGCCTAGCGCAGTTGGGGTGTCACGTGATTGTAAACTACACCTCGCGTCCCGAGGCGGCAGAGGAGACAGTTGCGAAGTGCGTCGCTGCTGGAGGAGGTGCAGAGGCCGTCGGATTTGATGTCTCGAATTCCGCCGCTGTTGATGCTGCGATTGAGTCGATTAAAGAACGCCATCAACGTCTCGATATTCTCGTTAATAATGCTGGAATGGCGCGCGACGGATTACTGGTGCGGATGAAGGATGAGGACTGGCAGCAGACGATCCAGGTTAATTTGAGCGGTGCTTTTTATTGCGCCCGCGCCGCGGCCAAGATCATGATGCGTGCTCGCAGTGGCCGAATAATTAATATCAGCTCAATTGTGGGCGAAATGGGGAATGCTGGACAGGCATCTTATGTGGCCGCTAAGGCCGGTGTAATCGGCCTGACAAAATCTTTGGCATTGGAGTTGGCAGGACGTGGGATCACCTGTAATGCAGTTACTCCGGGATTTATAGAGACCGATATGACTTCAGACCTTGGAGATAAGGTTAAGACTGAAATGCTAACCCATATTCCACTAGGACGCTTCGGGCAGGGTAGTGATATCGCCGAGCTAGTAGCCTTCCTAGCGACCGATCGCAGCTCCTATATCACGGGTCAAGTCATAGGGATTAATGGCGGCATGTACATGTAGGGTACTAAGTATAAGGTGCCGCCACAGCCCTGGTTCGTGGTTAGCATTTGGTTACGCATGGGCTATTGACTAATAAATTGGCTAGTCTATAAACAGGGACGCATTTTTGAGGCGGTTAACTTCTGGTTAGCCAATTATGACCTCAAAGAGCTTCATTCGTCCGGGGGTATCTCCAGATGAATGTAATTAGTGAGAATTTTTTATCTTGAATTTTTTATCTTGAACAATTAAAGAGAGTGAATCATGGCGAGTGCTGAAGAGATTGCCGACCGTATCAAGGGAATCATCGTTGAGCAGTTAGGTGTTAGCCTCGAGGAGGTTACTCCAGAGGCATCATTCATCGAGGATCTTGGTGCCGATTCGCTCGACATCGTTGAGCTAATAATGGCCCTCGAAGAGGAGTACGACATGGAGATTCCTGACGAGGACGCTGAAAAGATCCAGACCGTTAATGATGTTCTGAGCTACGTTACTAGCCGACAGAGTTAATTGGGTTCGGGGTTAGTTCGGTTCAGGGCCGGTAGCTTCAGGATCGGCGAGCTTATATCGGTTTGCATAAGCAATTATATCGCTTGCGACTTTTGCAAACCGCTATAGTCCCCTTACGCTTCGCTTTAGCACTCCACGAGAACCCAGTTCTTGGGAGCTCCGGAGATATGTTTTCCGAAGATCTAAGCGTAACTTTTCTCACAGCATCTTTTCCACCATAGCTTTTCCCCTCCGCTGCTTGATACTATAGTGATTATCAAAAGTCGGTGCCAATATAATTGGCAAGCCTTTTGAATTTAATCACTATAGGTTGCTGTTTTGATTCGCTTTCGCGAATCTATAGCGGTTTGCAAAAGCTATTTGATCGCTCGGGACTTTTGCAAACCGCTATATCCGGCACCGATAACTTATATTCATTTTCCAGTTCTTATGGCACAGCACTCTACCACAAATTCAGCACTTCATAACTCCGACCCCGAGATTTTCGACCTGCTCCAGGAGGAGACCCGCCGCCAAGAGTACGGGCTTGAGATGATCCCGAGCGAAAATTTTGTCAGTGAGGCTGTTTTCGAAGCTAACGGTTCGACGCTCACCAACAAGTACGCTGAGGGGTTGCCTGGCAAACGCTACTATGGCGGATGTGAGGTCGTTGATAAAGTTGAGGTAATTGCACAGCAACGCGCCCTTAAACTCTTTGGTGCGGAGTTTGTGAATGTCCAGCCGCATTCTGGGGCGGGGGCAAATCAGTGTGTCTTTGAGGCATTTCTAGCGCCAGGCGATACGGTGATGGGAATGCGGCTCGATCAAGGGGGCCACTTAACCCACGGCAGTCCAGTAAATTTTTCCGGTAAGAATTATAAGGTCGTCGCCTATGGCGTGGATGAGAAAAGTCATCTGATCGATCCCGAACAGGTGTTGCAGGTTGCTCGTGAACATAGGCCTAAATTAATTATATGTGGCGCCTCGGCTTATTCACGACGGATAGACTTTGCGCTCTTTCGCCGTGCAGCGGATGAGGTTGGGGCGATAATGATGGCGGATATAGCGCACTATGCTGGACTCGTTGTTGCTGGTGAGTACCCTAATCCTGTGCCGCATGCGGACCTGGTAACGACAACGACACACAAAACGTTGCGTGGTCCACGCTCAGGCCTTGTGATGGGGCGCGAAGTTCATGCTAAAGCGATTAACAAAGCGATATTTCCTGGTTTGCAGGGTGGTCCGCACATGCACACGATCGCGGCAAAGGCAGTTGCATTTAAAGAAGCGCTCGATCCGTCATTCAAGGTGTACGCCAAACAGGTCATCTCCAATGCCCGGGCGCTCTCGGAGGGCTTAATGGCGCGGGGCTTTGCAATTGTTTCAGGGGGCACCGATAGTCACCTACTCGTCGTCGATCTACGGGTAGCGAATATCACCGGTAAGGAGGCTCAGCAGCTCTTGGATTCAGTAGGGATTACCGGAAATATGAACACGATTCCCTTTGATCCGCAGCCGCCCACAAAATGCAGTGGAATACGATTGGGAACCCCAGCATTGACGACTCGCGGAATGAAGGAATCAGAGATGCAGGTGATTGCTGGGCTAATTTCAGATGTTATCAATGGACGAGGTGATCAGAATGTTTTGACTAGGTCCCGTTCGGCGGTGCGTGAGCTTGCCAGTAAGTTTCCGTTATACCGGTCCCGTCTGGTTGGAGATTAAAGATGCGTTGCCCTAAATGCTCATCGGATAACTCCTCGGTCATTGATTCACGGGGTGATGGGGATGCAATTCGGCGTCGTAGAGAGTGCGAGGATTGCCAGTTTCGCTTCAATACCTATGAGCGTGTTGAGCTTGCAGTTCCTTCAGTTGTTAAGAAGGATGGACGACGCGAGCTCTTTGAGCGAAATAAGGTGCGAGCCGGATTAATGCGCGCCTGCGAGAAGCGCCCGGTTAGCATTGAGAAGATTGAAGAGACGATTGAGAGCATCGAACGCCGTGTGTGTGAGTTGGGTGTCAAGGAGATCCCCAGCCGCGAGGTCGGGGACATGGTGATGGATGCCCTAAAGGGACTTGATACGATCGCCTATGTTCGCTTTGCATCGGTCTATCGTGAATTCTCAGACGTAAAGCAGTTTGTTGACGCGCTTGAGAGCTTGACGCGGCCGCGCTCTATAAAGGTCGCGAATGACTCCTGATCTTTTACTGCCCCGATCACCATTCGCGCAGGTTGTAGAGCAGTTCCGCGCTGGCAAAATGGTGGTAATGGTCGATGATACAGACCGTGAGAATGAAGGGGATTTAGTAGTTGCTACGCAATGTCTCACGCCAGAGCATGTTGCCTTTATGGGTCGCGAAGCGCGTGGCCTAACCTGTGTTAGTATCTCGGTAGAATGTGCCCGTCGTTTGGAGCTACCGCTGCAGGTAATTGAGAATAACTCCCCGTTCAATACGCCATTTGCTGTAAGCGTTGATCACGTTTCAGTCCTCGGAAATTCAGTACGCGGGAACGGCGTAACCGCATCGGGTCGTTGTAAAACCATGCGAGCACTAGTTGACGGCAGCAGTCGCGCGTTGGATTTCGTCCGTCCCGGACATGTATTTCCCCTAATTGCGAATCCCGCCGGAGTGGTTGGACGTCAGGGACAGACAGAAGGGTCGTATGATCTAGCGCGCATAGCTGGATTCATACCATCGGGAGTGATCTGCGAGATTCTCAATGCTGATGGTTCGATGGCCCGTGGACAGCAGTTGGTTCAGTTTGCAGAAACTCACGGACTGCTGATCACCAGTGTTGCCGACGTGCTTAACTATCGAGTACATCATGAAGTCTTGGTACGCGAGGTTGATCGTTCCGAACAGTTGACGCGTTATGGAAGATGCCTGCGGGTCAATTTTGCCGATGATGTTGAGCAACGCCAGCACATGGCGTTGATCTTTGGCGACCCGAAAGATAGCTCTGCCCAAGTTTACATTCACTCAGAGTGTGTTGTGGGAGATGTCTTTGAAAGCTCGGTATGCGCATGTAGCCAGAAATTGGAACAGGCGCTGCAGGAAGTCTCGGTCGTTGGAGCCGGCGTTGTGCTTTATCTGCGAAGGCAAGCAAGAGGGTCGACCACGCATCCGGAGCCAAACAAGCGTGTGGCCCGGAAGATTCTTGAATGCCTAAGTGTCCCTAGCGAAAAAGCGATTCCCTCGTACGAAATTCCACTATAGTCTCGCGAACGATATATTTATATTTCGCGTCCAATCATCCAGCACGCTCGAATCCCTGCCGACCTTTTGCTTTGCTGGAATTGGGTTCTAATGCCTTTGTGTACAGTTTGAGTTTTAGAAAGCCCCGGGGGTTATATGGTTCTGCACGAGCTTGATAGTGAAGCGAGCACGATCTTTAAACGAATTTCGAAGGCCCTAAATCTTTCAAGAGAATTGACGCCTAGTGATCGTGAAACGTTGTTGGCGATTCTGTCCGGTAATCCAAGACCAGAACTAGAAACGAAGATAGTTGAGGTCTCAGACTGCGAATTGGCATCGGGAACAGCTGCGTTAGAGTCGATTGATCAGACGCGATTGCAGATGGTTGCCGTGGCGGCCGCAGCTCGCAGTCGCGATGTAAGTCTAATCGAAACCTTCATGAGCCAAGACCCGGATGTTGCGCCACCATTTGGAGCAATTGAGCAGTTTGCTGGCGGAGTAAAAACCTGCAATGCCTTCGGCTCTCAGATAATTATACTGCCCGAACCGCTCACTAACCTGCACTGTTGGCAGATCCTGAATGCGCTAAATCGTATCTACCTATCCGCACCGCGATCGGGGGGGTGGATTGTAGATTGCTCAGCGATTAATGCTCAGGAGGCGCTGATATATTCCTCACTACTAGGATATAAGAAGGCCCTTAGTCGTGAACCGGGGGGACTTAGGCTGATCTGGGTGCACCCAGACTCACTTCCACCATTAATTGAACACCGCCTTGTAACGGAGTTTCAGCTCAGCAAGGTCGGAGCGCACTACTTTACGCGGGTCTAAGACTTCTGTAATTGACCTGAGCGCAAAAGAAAGTTTCTTAGACTTACCATCTATAAAATTAAGCGTAATGATATTGACCTATTACAGGTTCAAGGATCATACGTCCGCGGAGCGAATTAAGGCACCCAGCAAGAAGAATGCCGAATAACCTGTAGTGACACCTTTTGATCTCGTTCAACATCGGGTTTCAGGTACTGAATTAAGTAATTGTCGAACCTCGGATGGTATGAGAATTGCTTAGACGGAAGATCGGGGTGGGAGTTGGAAGGGGCGGTGATTTAGGTTCCGTGGATTTGATTTTGGAGGGATTGGGTCAATCCCAGTAGATTTGTAGTTGTTCTCCCCAAGGATGGTCCAGTAATGAAGTCTCGTCGTAGTGCCAGGGAAGCCGCCCTACAGGCCCTTTACCAAAGTGATGTACTGGATGATTGGTCGGAGTCTACCATTGAACAGTTCTTCGTCCACTTTCTAGGCGAGCGCGCAGCACTTGAGGGTGAATCCAGCACCGAACAAACAACGGACGGAGTGACAGTCGAATCCGAGGGAGTCGACTCAGAGCGACTTGGTCCAAAGCGAACTGAAGCGCTTCAGTGCAGTACTCAAAATCCAGAGGCCATCGAGATCGATGCCGCCTGCTTGGATGCCAATCAACAGTTTGCCCATCAGTTAGCTCACGGCGTCGCGAAGAATCTGGCGGAGATCGATGCGCACCTTAATTCTGCATCAACCCACTGGAGCGTCACACGCATGGCGCGAGTTGATCGCAATATACTGCGCCTAGCAACATATGAAATGGCCTTTCTGTTCGATATACCCTGTTCAGTGAGCATCAACGAGGGAATCGAGGTCTCTAAAAGATTTGGAGGCCCTGAGTCGCCACATTTTATCAACGGTGTGCTTGATCGTGTCGCGCATGACTTTACCGATCGCAGGCCCGGAATAGTTCAAAAAAAAGTCGTGAACTAGTCTTGAGAGGATTCCGCAATTAGTCTCAGCTCTGCCACGGACCAGTCGAAATTTTTACTTGTTGCGATCTGCTCAATCAGCATGCACTGCACGCCGCCCGGAAATCGCAGTGCTGTGATCGATTGCGAACCAAAATAGGGGTAGCCGGTAGAAGTAAATTGCACCGGACCAAGCCAAGGACTTATCGTAGTAAGTATGCTCCAATCGGCCTTGGGAATTTCACTTGGGTTGCTACTTTGAGAATCGCACTCCTTAGAAACCGAAAATCTCACTCCACGCGGAAAGTCGGTATGAAAGCCACCAGTACGTAAGACGAGAATTCTGTTGTCAAGCTCGCTTGAGCTTCGTTGAACTAGAAGCCACTCATTCCCTTGTTGGCCTCCATTTTGAGTTGACCAGCGAGTTGAATCATCGTGATCTTGAATTAGTGGAATCAGTTCACTTTTTGCGCTAACGAAAATTTTAGCGCTGCGGGGTGGCTTGGCAAGGCGCGCTAGGTTGATTGAGTGTTCTGATACGGTGAGATACCTCATCGTTGAAAGTGCTACGCGCCGCAGCATCGCAAGTGATGGGGAGGCGCTAATCTTGGCCGCAATTTCAGGACCATACTCCAGAACCAACTGTTCCCTGATTGAAATACCGCTATCAATAGATACTCTGTCGACTGCCCACCCCTGTCGCACCTGTGGTGAAAGGATTGCAAGACATGCAGCCAGAATAATGGCATAGGTTCCGCGTGGAGATGCTGCAGCTAGGAGCCACATCACCAAAACTATCAGTGAGAGAGCGATGCAAAGAGGAGCAAGCCCAAATACAATTATATTTGGAATGATTCTAGTTAAGACAGCTAACGGGGCTATCTCGGAATAACGTTCGGCAGGAACTAAGTCTAGAACGGACACTAAACTTAGGGATACGCACAGCAAGGCGAGAGCTCGTACTGCTGGGAGATTGCGACTCACTCTTGTAATAAGACCCAAGAGTAAACTGAGTCCCAAAATAACTATTGTTACGTTAGCTAGAGCATCGCGCATCGCGATCCGATCTACGACGTGCAACCCTGGATCTGGCCCAACGAGGGGACGAACCAATCCAGCAACTCCGGTACTTTGAACTACAGACGCGCCCTCTGGGTATCGCCACCCTCCGACGGCTGGAGCGAATGCTAAGTGAAATAGAACCGGAGCAAGCGCCATCAAACAATAAAAGATAACATGGCGCTGCCCGGCATGCAGATGAAGAAGCGAACGTGCGTTAAGAGCTACAAGAATCGCAAATAGCGAAACCGGTAGACTTAAGCCGTTCGCGCTCTGAGTGAATTTAAAGGCGACTGCCAATAGGATTATCAGATATCCATAATTTACCCGCTGCTGACTAAAATTCACCAATAGACACAGGACTAGCCAGGGTAACCAAGCGATAGCGGAGAATAATACTATATCCGCCCCAAAGATTCCGAATATGCTAGCAACTGTTGTTAGAGAACCGATTACGGCAAGTAAAAATATCTCGATCGGTGAATTACATCTGCCTAAGATCGCCAGCAAGCGGCCGATCAGAAGTATCAGTCCGATGGCGAACCAGACCGCCAATACGATCAGATAGTTTTGCAGGATCGATTCATTGCCGAAGACTGCGGATATTAGGGCAAACACCTGACGGTCGATGCGCCACAGGGATGTCGAATTCCAGGTTGTATGGACTACCGACACCCAATTATTTAACGTCGCGGAGTCGGAGAAAAGGTAAGGTTGCAATGGCTCAAGTCTTACCAATATAAATGCGAGTAGCAGCAGAGTAATTATTGGAACGGTTCTAGCCATAGCTATTTATGCTCCATAAGGCGCTGCCAGGTGCCAACGGAACGCAACTCTAGCTCCGCATCGATCGGACAATCCGATACATGAACGAATGTGATCTCGGGCGAAATGCGAGCTGGACCAACAGTACAAGCCTTCTCTCCATCTCTTTGAATCTCTAGAAATGGATAGTAGTTGAACTTCAGAATTGCGTTGGGTGTCTTGAGGGAGAATCGAACTCGGTTAGTCTCTTGGGCAACTATTTGGCCATTGCCCTCAAGAAAATAGTTGCCGATGTATTTTAGTCGTTTATACATCACAAATTTTCCGCCCTTCCAGACTCTTTGAAAATGAGCGGGGCGACGAGCAAAGTAATCGATCCACTCCGGCTCATGGGCAATAACCGCAGTGACATTCTGTAGATCCAGATACTCAGGTATTCCGCTAGGCTCACGATCTAGGTAGCTCTTTGGGATAATCTGACGATAGGACCACAGGTTATGCACATGGGTTGAAGCGATAAGGGGAGGCCCGCCTGATAGAACTAGTGGCGCCAGGTGCCCCTCCTCAAGTTGGTGCAGAACAAATCCAGAGAACAGTACGCGCCCCGCTCCACCGTAGGCGTTGATAGCTTTCGTAATTTCGCCGACCAGGGGTGACGCAAAATGAAACTGCTCCAGAGTGCGATTGCTGGTTATAGCACTGGCCACGAACGGCCCTGTGAGCAATATGCCACCCGCTAAATATATGGAGCCCAAAGATAGGAAGCGGGACGCCTTAATCTTAGGAGAGATATCAATGAAGAGCTTTCGAAGTGCAACCGAGGTGGGCAGGACTGCAACCAACGCCAGCATTACAAGCATGCGATCTAGCTCAAGTTGCGGCTTGATCATCGCTCCAAGGGAACCGAGAGCGATTAACCAGATCGCGGTCAAGCCGATCAGCAGTCGATTTCGGCGAGGAAGAAGAGCTATCCCTGGGATTGTCAGAAGCAGGAGTAGTGGATTGGTTCCGGTTGCAGCATCGCGGAGAAGTCCAAGGGCATGAACTGAGCTCACCGTTCCAGCCCGCGTCTTAAAGTCACCCGGGGCACTGGCGCGAGGTTCAGCACTTTGGGATATGGGAATCTCTGGAGCTGAGATCGTAGCCTGCTCGGACTTTAGGAAATTGGCGACCTTTGAGACATTAAGGAAGATAATGATCCAGGGTAGGTTCAACGCAAGGATCATAATGGTAGCAACTATTCGTGTCGGGGATCGATATAACCTCTGAACTCTAGCAAGTACAAATAGCAGAGCTGGGATAAATACTAACCCAGAGGCGCTCCACATAATCATTAGTGAGATGCTGCAGACTGTAAGGATAGCTATCGACCAGGGAAATGGGTCGTCGGGGTCGGTAAAGCGACTAACTAGCGCGAGACTTAGTGGAACAAGTGAGGCCGATACTACAAATCCGATCGTTCCATACTTCAATCCCCACTTATACCAGGCGAAGGTACTTGCTAGAGCCAATAGAGCAGCGAAGGCTGGAGCGGGGTGCGCTAGATGGAGCGTGCGCGCCGCCAAGGCAGTGCTAGCGGTGGGTAGTACGATAACCAATAGTACAATAATTAAATTGTAGCACTCCTGTACGTTGCACAGATATATTAATGGACTTGCAAGTATAAATGCATTTAGCGCGCCAGTTGCAAAGAAGTCACGTGCATCTATTCCAGAATTCCAAAGGGGTGAGTAGAAGGGAATCGAGGGAAAATTCTCCTTTAGAAGTTGTAATCGATACTGAAAGGTTGCGTTGTCATCGGAGAACAGGACACGCCCGTCGGCAGTAGATAAAAATGAATAGCTGACCATCAGCACAGCGCATACTACCAACCAGTTCCAATACCTCGCGCTGTTAATTCGAAGTAAAGGCACCATCAGCAATGCGCCAAGGATAAACTCGCCGCGAATCGAAGGGCCTTGAAACAGGTTGTAGCTACGAGTTAGCCAATTACTAAAAAATAGCACCAGTAGAGCAAGAGCTGGCCCTAAGGGATTTGAGAATAATCGGCAGAGTTGCCAGCGCGATCGTCGCAATCCAATAAGAGTGACGATCAGGGCGCATCCCAAACCGACACCAGTCGATACACCAAGGTTGTCAGGAGCGCCGTCCCAAAACTTTAAACCACCGTTGAGTAGAACGAGCAGCGCCAGGGAGACGCCAAAGCCAGCCCATACGGAGCTTAGTGTCGAATCCCTTGGATCGGCCCCGGTATCGGATGCCATCTATGCTCTCCACGAAAAATCGCCCCAGAGAAGTGCCTCCGGAGATGTGCCTACACAGAAGCAATAGGGCAAGCTTAATCGGGAAATCAACGCAAGGGTAGGGGGGAGGCTGAAGCCACAGGTTCGATAAGAACAGTACTGCTAATCTAAACTACTGCGCCGGACTGCACACGCCCCACTGAGCATAGAATGGGTCAAAATTATATACGGCTTCTGAAAAATGACTCAATGCAGACTCATTGTCTTTCTTGTTAAGAGCCTGTAATCCAGCTCGCAACTCACTATTTATAGTTTCTAGATTGGACGGCGTGAAGCTCAGATAATGCCGCTCTGAGGCGGTCTTTCGAAGCTCATACTGTTGCAAGCTAGCAACCATATTCGCCACCGCTCCTAGCGCTTCGCCGCGTAATCTTGCGATTACTCCCTTGAGGGCTAATGACCGGGGGCTATCCTCAAAATTATCACTCAATGCAATGCACTGATTGGCAGTTTCAATATCACCAAAGCGGATAAAAAGAGCGGCCAAGCTGTGATAGCAAGCTGCGGCGCTCTCCTCCTGATGGATCCTCCAGGCATGATTTGGAAATAGATCCTCTATGTTTGCCGCTGAGATTGCGACCTGCAATGCCGCGGCTCGCTCACTATCGGTCGCCGCATTGAACATAGTTGGAGCACTCGCTGATAGGACCACGATCTCATCAACGGGAATGGCAGCACCAACAGCGTGTGAAGCTAGTTTCATTGATAGTCCACGCATTGATTGGCTTTCGACCACACCAAACTCACGCAGTGAAGCTGTATCGCAGCAGATCGCCGCAATGGGCCATGATCTTTGAGTTGCCAAAGCTGTAATTAAGGTGTCGGCCCGCAATGCCGGGAGTCTGTCGCCCTCATCTGGGGTGACTATCGAAAACAAAGTCATCCCAACCGTATTGACAGATGGGAGTTGACTGAACATCCCCTGGATGCTGGCAATTGGTGCATTGGCATCAATCATCAGGACCGTGCTGTCCCGAGCGCCAGCTACCATTGAATCGAGTGTTTGTGGTCCGTCGCCACAACACAAAGTCGGCTCGCTCTTAGAAGCTAAGCGAACGCCATCGACCATAGCAACGAACTGCTGTTCAGTTGCCCCATTTTGAATTACGACTGTGCTTACCATACACACTTTGGCTCCCTTCCGTTTGAGAGCTGCGGTTGTTGGATTCCATTCCCAGTCCCTAACTTCGGACCGCCACGCAGCAAGCGCGAAACTACCCGCACTCGGATTTTAAGATGCTGGGGGAGTTAGAATGGCATCGGAAAAAATAATTAGAGTATAGGAGTAGGTCGAAGATAAGTGTAACCTATTGAAAATCAAGAGCATATTTGAAGTAGAATGGTTGAATGGAACCGTTCACGGGCATAGTTGGTCTTCCCTCTGCGTACCCCTGCGTCCTCTGCGGTAAAAACTAAACTTTACAAAATTGCTTAGGGTGCATTTTAACCACGGAGGACGCTGAGGTACGCAGAGGGTCTGAACGGTTACGGTTGATTGGAAAACGTTAGAGGGATTGGCTAGGTACTACGAGACTTTCGGTGATTGCCTTATTGATTGGCAATTCATGACCCACTATTCTTTTCTCTTGTCACCGCTAACTCTCTTTCGCTGGTAACTGGTCAGCATGTTCTAACGAACAAACCTAATGTGGTGATTATCCTGGATGTTTACGCCTATATTCACTTTCAGATCTTTCTTGTCAGCCCCAGATCGGGGCAGTCTTTTTTGACCAGTTACTTACTAGAGGACAGACGCTCGCTGGCTCGCGTCAGCGATTGGGGCTTAAAGTGCTGCGCACGAAAGCCCCGCCCGCCGATTTGCTTCCGCCTCGGCTCGACGACCAGCTATTTCAAAACTACGCGCTGGTAACGGCCGAGTCGAGACGGGCCGCCAAATCGACCCCTTAGGGGTGGTTGTTGCTTACTGATTCTGTTTTGCCTACTGACTAGTTACCTAAAAATTACTTCCAATATTAAAATCTACTCTTACAATCGGCTCATTAGTCTGATTCAACGGGTGCCCGATATCGAATCCGATTGGGCCGATCGGTGATAGGTAGCGCATTCCAACTCCAACGCTTTCGCGCATATCATTAAGCGCTATGGAGCGTTGCTTCAAGAAAACGGTTCCGGCATCAACAAAGGTTAGCAATATTAGGTTGCGCGTATAGCGATAGCGCAGCTCAAGATTGTTGGCGAATAGTAGATCTCCGCCGATAACAGCGTCGTCTTGACCACGTGGTCCAAGGGAGTTCTCGCTGTAACCTCGAATGCTGTTTCTTCCTCCGAGGTAGTAGCGCTGTGTAATCGGAATCTCGTCGGTACCGCCAAATCCCCATGAAGACTCAATCTGAGTATTAAAAGCGAATGTAAATGGCAGATCACGAATGAAGAATGGCGTACGTAGGGCAGTGCGTCCCCCAAGGCCGATGAAGTTGGCCTCTGACCCAAAGGCATCGCTGGCTAGCTTGATATTCCCAGTTATCTTGTGTCCCTCCATCGGGTTGACCGGGTCATCCTGTTGGTCATAAATAATCGAACCTGAAAGGAAACTAATTCGCACAACCCCGGTATCAAGGTCGCTGATAATAGCGCCTGGATTAACATCAGAGAGATTGTCCTGCAGAAAGGTGTGTCCAAAAGTGATCGCTCTATGATCCTCAAGTGATCGGTAGAAGTATGATGCTAGTGATCCGCGATTTAGATCAAACTCTTGAGTTGATAGATTGATCTTTTGAAAGCGAAGATCCGAGGTAAAGTTATAAGCGGAATCAAATACGAACGGATCGGAGTACTGCAAACTTGCTACACCTTTGGTGACCTCATCGCGAAGTAGGTCATAGTAGCCATCAACTCTAAGCGCCAAATTTCTGCCATCGCTAAACAATCCATTCTCAATCGCTTCCCCAAAGACGTGAAGTCCGTACTCAGAGTTAGCTCCGCCACCCGCATCAAACGTAAGGCGCGGCCTCTCCACAACCCGCACTACCAGCGCCTCAACAGTCCCACCCAAGTCCCCATCCCGCGATCCAATCTCCACCTGAGAAAAGCCGCCGAGCTTTAAAAGCTCTCGGCGTGACTCTTCAATTAATCTGATATTCCAGGCATCTCCGGTCTGCAGTTTCACATGTCTTTGAATAACATCAGTTCGAATTGCCGAATTTCCAATGATTGTAATCTCGCCTACGAGGGTTTGCTTACCGGGTCGGACGATAATCTCTACCGTAAGGAGCCGATCTGTAGACGGCTCGGATCCGATCTCGGTTACTATACTTGGAGTGAAGAATCCATTTTCAATTAGTTGTTGGCGAATCTGCTCGACATAGTTATTGAGGGCGGGAACTGTAAGCGAACGATCTGGATGCTCTGGCGAATCGATTAGTGAAGGCATTCCTGAAACAAGAATTCTATCGATTAAGATCTTCTGATTAAGATCGACCTGATATTCGACAACCACGCTTGAATCCTCTGTTCCTTCAACACCGCCTATTCTTGGTCGAACAGTGGCCTGGGCATACCCCTGGTTTACAAATGCGCTAGTCAATATTGCCGCGTTCTGATCGAGCTCCTCATTGACGGCGTACCTTGGCGAGAAGATTCCGCGGACCGCATCTGGATTAGTCTTCTTAACAAACTCCCTGATTTTATCCTTAGAGATCTCAAACGGTGCACCAGTGCTTAGTTCCAGAAACCTAACCGAGCTAACCTTTGCGCGATTGCCCTCATCGATTTCGATCAGATAGGTTACCCTACCTGTGACATCGTCAAGTGAGCGTGTATGTGTAATCATTGCGTAGAGGTATCCAGCGCTTGAGTACTGTCGCTCAATATTCTCAATCAGAATGCTAATGGTATTGGATCCGAAGGGCTGTTTGCGACCAAAGAGGTCAATTGTTTTTAGAAAGTCCTGAGTGGAAAAAACAGTATTGCCCTCGAATGTGAAGGTTACCGGATTGCCTGGATCGAACAAGATCTGCAGCTTTCGATCTGAGCCATCCGGAATGTAGCTAGTGCTGACCTTGGCCGCAATGAATCCCTCGGATCTTAGTGCGCTGACAATCTGTTGGCGAACTCGTTGCAAGCTAGTAGATGTTGCGGGCCGCCCAGTTCGTAGTGATTCAGTAACATCTGATACAATCGATGCGGCAGTAGCCGAAGAGTTAAAGGTCGATTCTCCCTCCTGGTGTGTGGTGTAAGCGGAGATGTTGCTTGCGGGGCCTTCATCGATGGAGATCTCAATTGCACGACAGAACTCGTCAGCGCTAACGCAAGCGACCTTACCACTCACAGCAAAGTAGCCTCGTCGTTGATAGAGCTCGATGAGTCTATCATTTAACGCAGAAACCTCATCAGGACGTAGGCGCGATCCGTCATGCAACCGCATCAGCTCCTTCAATTCAAAGGAGTCTATTGAATTGTTGCCACTGATCATAATATCAGCATACGGTTGACGCCGTCCGAATCCGTACCAAACCGCATTTAGTTCGAGGTTTGTGGTGCGGTCGGTTGTATCAGATTGAATCTTTCCGACGAGTGAGACCGATTGTGAGAGTCGATAGTAGGCGGCTAATTCTGAATCATTTCCGGTGCTTCCAAAGCGATTTTCTCCACGCAATTCGACCCTATTGGTAATCTTCTTAATCGCGACAACGGTTGGGTCAATTGATCCGGTTTCCAAACTGTATGATGGTTCAATATTAACCGAATCAAGTTGGGTTAGGTCACTAAGAATGCGGGGGAGAATCGTGAGAAGATCCTCGTCCCATAGTGAACGATCGGGATCGGAGAGGAGTGACGAGAGCATACTTCGATCTGTGGCTCGGGCGAGTACCTGATCACTTAGCGATCCGGTGGATGAGAGCAGGTTAAGTATCTCGGGGGTTGAAAGTCCACGATCCGATGTCATCGTTACTCGGGGATTGGTTAGCGTTCCGTTAATCTCCACAAGAATTAGAGTAGAGTCTCCGGTTAACGAGCTAAGATATACCTCGCCGATTACTGAGATTCTCGGCTCGGAGGCTCCAGGTCTAAACTCGATTATCCCGGAGGTGATATCTATGCGGCGGTCCTTGATCCGGAACCAACCCGAAATTGACTCGATGCTACCACGTACAGTTGGGGAATTTAGGGTGCCCTCGATAACTAGATTACTACGTAATTCTGCGCTCATCAGATTAGTTGAGATGATTAGATCCCTAGGCGCAGAAACAGTGATGTTCAGATCTAGGTCAGGTAGCGCCTCGGCCCGTTGCATAGTTCGGCCAGTTCTTGACCCAGCGCGGAACAGAGTCTGGGCGACGCCCTCAAGAATGGTGCGCATATCAAGCTTTCGCTCGATGGTGGCGTTGTCGATTCGTAATTGTCCCGAAATGAGCCCTTTTCTTGAATCGGAACCAGCAGCGAGCTCAAGCTTTCCAGATACCTGTCCATCGACTCCCGTCGCCGGGGCAAAAGTGATTCGTGAAAGTTCAAGGTTGGCACGTGACTCGGCGAGATCGAACGGAGTAATCTTGCCGCTCAGTGCGAAGGTACCCTCGTTGAATTGGCCCTTTAGATCTAGGAATTCAATCTGGTCATCATTAAGTGTAATCCCACCACTGGTACCATCAATAGCGATGTCTGATTTCTCAATATCCATCTCAAATCTATCGACGTTGGCACTCCCAGTAATCTTTGGGGTATTGAGGGGACCGCTTAATTTTAACCGCGCATTTGCTGAACCACTCATGTCATCGACCCCGGAGATCAATCCAAGTAAGATTCTCAGTTGAATAACCGCATCAATCGCCAGATCGTAGCCGGCATTTAAACCGACAGAGCCCGCCACAGTAATTTTACCATCCGGACCAGTTAGCTGAAGATTTGGAATTAAGAGCTCGCCTTGTTGAATAGCTAATTTTTTAGGAGCATTGAGTGATACTCGGAAGGGTTGGCATCCAAGGTTTAACGAATTCAGTTCAACCTGGCCGTCTCCGAGAGCGAATGCATTGGCCGCAAAATCGTAGTTGGCGCGTACAGCCAGGTCACCACAACTGATATCTGAGCTAAGCGTATTAAGATCTAGTGCATCTGCCTTCAGACTGATCTGACCTCGTCCTCCAGGTATAAGTGAAAGCGCGCCAGTGGCGCTGATCTGTCTGTCGATCGTAACGAGGTCTGCCGTAATGCTACCAGAGTCAAGTTTAATTGCTCCTTTTGCTCGCACAGCCCCACGGTCCTGGAGTGTAACTACACCACTACCAGTAAGTTTCGCGGGGTCAATTGGTCCCTGCAAAGATGCGGCCCCACTCAGAGCAAGCTCTCCAGTGAGTGGGAGTCGAGCAAGCTCAATCTTAAGCTGGTCGATGTGCGGCTTCATATCCGCAGCTAGGGTTAGCTGTCCATCCAGGTTTAGCTCGCCCCCATGTAGACCTGCGTGACTTATATTCAGGTCAATTTTACGATCGCTATATGACGCTTTTGCGGATACCGCGCTTAGAATCGCTCCCCCAACCTCAAGGCTACCGATCGAACCAGCGAGTGTGAATATGGGCTCTGTAATCGTGCCATCAAGCTCAACTAGAATATCGCTGTTACTCAGAAGGAGGCTATCAAGTTGAATTCTCTGCGCGGAGATCTGGAATGATCCGCCAAGTTTGCGACCTCGAAGGGTCAACGGTTCGTGTAGCGAAATCGTTCCATTAGTATTACTGGCGACCAATTCGTTTACGTCTAGTGAAGCAAAGCCGTTATCCAGGCCACCACGAAACTTTGAATTAATCCGATCGATTGGTATTGAGAGGCCCGGCCCCAGATTGAACTCACCCGGTGATTCAGTTTGGGAAGTGATGTCGAGCATCGGCGAGCTCAGCACTCCTCCAACAGAGCCAGTTCCCGTCGCGAGTAGATGTAACACCGGCGCGAATACAGAGTCACTGGAGTTGAATCTAAAGCGCATTGATCCGCTAAGTGCCGAGTGGTTGTGGGTATCAGAGAGCGCTTGCGCCTCGACCCAGGTCTGTCCCTGCTCCAAGCGAATGCGACGAAAATCTGTCTTCCCATCCAATAGTAGCACTGAAGACGAGAGATTCCCGAAGGTGAGAATGCTAGGAGGAAGATCCTCGCCGCGATTAATCGCAAGGCCTAGCGACTTGGCCTTTCCCTCCAAGAGAAAATCGTCTTCGGCGGTGCGACTTACCGTTAATGAAATTCCACGCGCCTCAATTGGTCCGGCCGGCGTATGATGTCGAGCTAAGGCATCATGCAATCGAACCTTGATCAGCTTTAACTTCCAGCGATCGGGTTGATCAAGCTCAGGGGGAACCGAGGTGGAGAGGTGATCGATCATCTTGTATGTTACTGAGTCCTCGTCAACACCATCGGCGACGCCGTTACGTATAGTTAGCTCAGAGAGTAGTACGGTTCGGTCCATAATCTCGGCGAGGCTGAACTGTGCAACTAGGTTTTCAAAGTGTAGTTTGGTCACACCATCTTTAGTGACTCGCGGATTCTTGGCGTGAGCGGCGAGGGTTAATAGTGAGACCTCCATCGAATCTGCCTCAAAGACACAGCCGCAGGCTATGCGAGCCTCTTCATTCAGGATCTTAGATAGCTCCTCCCGAAAATAGGACTTTGCGCGCAGAATCCCCAGGCCACAGCTAATCCCGAGCAGAACGCCCATGGAAGCAAGAATTAAGCCGCGAATACGCATACAGAGCTGAGCTACCTTGGTATTGATTCAGACAGCCAAGTATTACATGGTGCCCTGGGGTAAGGCACCTGCAGTACTTCCCAGCACCATTGGTCGGATTTGGCGTTACGCCTTTCTTCTTGCTCTTATTTACAACAGAACATAGCTACTCATCATGCGGGAAATCAGCCTGTTCGGCTCGGAGGGGAGGGTTGCAGTCTTTTGAGGGCGAGGTCTAAAACTACTTTAATCAAAGCTCTTCAACATTAATAACTCTACTCACAAGCCCTGATTCCTTGAGCGCTAGTGATGCAACTTGATTTGAAATAACCACTCGCTGGACAGTCTTCTTAGCGAACTCTTCGACCTGGTCTATTTTTAGACTTAGCTCCCTACCCACTGACAACGGCACCGGAGCATTTAAGTATTTTACTTCGCAAACTGTATAGATTCGATCTGCGCGATCGAAGACCAGATCCATCTGGACTCCCCTTACAGTCCCGCCCTTGTTATGACGGAAGTACGGGCCAGCGGAATAACGTATGCCAGAAAAACCAAGTAGGGCAGCAATACGTTCCGTGTGCCGTATTACGAGAAGCTCAAGGGAATGTCCTAGCCAATTGTGCAGGGCAGGGCTGATAAAGGTCGTTGAAATGAAACTCTCTGGGGAGGTGTCCAAAGCGGCTTGATTCGGATCCATAAAGTTCAGATAAAAAGATAGAAAGGGATCTGATAGAATATAACGCTTAAACTTTGAGGTCTTCTTCTTATCAAAAGGCACGAAGCATGCAATGAATCCGGCTTGTTCCAAATCGAAGAGTTCTTGGCTGAGCTGTCCACCCCCTTGAGATATCTTTAATTTCTCCAATTCTCCCCGACTTAAACCAAAATAGCGCCCTTTGAGAGCTTCAACAATTCTTAGGTAATTTGCAATCCTTCCGAAGTGGCTGACAAAAATTCTTGCAAACTCTTCTTTTAAATATCCTGCCTTAGAGAAACACTCGTGCGCGATGCCACGAATGGCAGATTGATGAGCAGCGAGTAGCTCTAAGTACTTAGGAACGCCGCCTACGAAAAGATAAGCAAGCAAGGCGTTTTGAGAATCTGTACTGCCAAAGAACTCCCTAACCTCGCTGAGCTGCAAAGGTTGTAGGTGAATTACACTATCTATCCGACCATAAAATGCCTTGGAACGAAGAACTTTTTTAACCATGAATGAAGCAACAGAGCCAGAGAGGATCAATTTAGCCCCGGCGATTTTACTTAAGTATCTTTCCCAAACCATCTTCAGTTCTGAGATCATTCGCGAGCGCCGACTTGCCATCCATTGAAGCTCATCGAGTACAATTACTGTTCCGGGGTTCTGCTGCAGATATTTGCGCAGTAGAACTAGCGCCTCGGACCATGTCTTTACCTTGGACTTGTTAGAGAGAACCTCACCGGTCTGCTGCTCAAGTTGAAAGATAAAATTATAGATCTGCGCTTGTTGGGGTTCGTTCTCCAAACCCTCAAAGATCAGGCTCCTGTGATTCTTAAGCGCTTCCTCAATTAGCTTTGTTTTCCCTATTCGGCGACGTCCGTATACGAGCATGATCTGCTGCTCGGTAGTCAGAAAAGATTCAATAATTTCAAGTTCTTGGGTGCGACCAACAAACCTACCAGCCATTTTTCATCCTATTTTGGAGTTTAAATCTATAATAGGATGTATTATCCTGGTTTTATTCTCCTATTCAATACTTTTTTGAATGAATAGGAGATTATTCAGGCCGTTTCGGCTCTGGACGAGCTTTACTGGACTCTATGACTTTGAGAGTGAGTGTCCGCAAGGACTTCTCAATTGCAGTGACGAACCGACCTCGCCGTTTCAGGGATTCGCGCTAAAAGTAGCGTATAATTAAGGGTTTTCGACGGGTTGTTGATGAAAGTTGGGGTGGGAAAGTCGTGTTCGGCTCGGAGGGGAGGGTTGCAGTCCGTTGAGTCTGGTTTTTTGAGTTAACAACGTGGGATTTCTCGGCCCAAGTTGGGGCCATCCATAGCGATTATCAAAGATCCGTGCCCAATAAAATTGACAAGCCTTCTGATAACCGTTCACGGGGGGTGGGTATATTTAAAAACTTTGGGAGAATTGTCTCATTTCTTGACATTTCAATACCTATTATCCTTTCTTGTCGCCCCTAAACGGGGCATTTTTTGTGAACGGTTAAACATATGGTCAGACACTCGCTAGCTCGCGTCAGCAATTTCGGGCCTATTGCGCTGCGCGCGGATGCCCGCCCATCCGGGGGCCGCTTCCAGCGGATAAAAATGCACCCGATTGCTTAGTTTGCGAGGATTCTTGCACCCCCCGTGAACGCTTACGCCTTCTGATATTAGTCGCTATAGGTTGTTGTTTTGATTCGCTTTCGCGAATCAATAGCAGTTTGCAGTACCCGTTCACGGGGGATCGTTAAATACATTTTCACAAAGAGGCCAGCGAGTACAGTGAGGGGAAATTTCTCGCTGCTCTCGCTGAACTCTTTGTGAAACCAAACGGTTACGAATCCTGAATTGCCATAGGCGTGAACGGTTACAGTTTGCAAAAGCTATTTTATCGCTCGCGACTTTTGCAAACCGCTATAGCGATTATCAAAAGTCGGTGCCAATAAAATTGGCAAGCCTTTTGAAATTAATCGCTATAGGTTGTTGTTTTGATTCGCTTTCAGCGAATCTATAGCGGTTTGCAAAAGCTATTTTATCGCTCGCGACTTTTGCAAACCGCTATACGACAGCCACTTCGAAGCTGACACTGAAGTTATCCTCATTCCATCAAGCTCTATTATCTCATCGCGATCCATTGTGATAATGGTTCCTTCATTAAGTTCCAGTTCCTTCATGCAGGCTACTAGCGCATTAATCTCTCGCTCCCGAGTTTTTTGGATATCCATTCCGTAAGCGCAAACCTGGATTGCTGCTATAGGTTGATATTCTTCGGTAAGAATAAAATCTACCTCGCCCATGTCTTGGTAATAGAAGATCTCTCGACTCTGGCGGCGCAGCTCCAAGTAGATAATATTCTCAAGACGCTTGCCGATATCTATCTCGGCCGAGCGTGCGGATACCTGTCTCAATCCCATATCGATCGCATAAACCTTTCGTGGATCGCGAGTTTGCGTCTTAAGATTAGGATGGTACCGCGCAACCTCAAATATTAAGAACGCCTCGTTGAGCGCTGCTGTGTATTCCGCAACGGTATCGATAGGGATCTGAAAAGCATTTTTAATAGCTGAATATGAATGCAAGGAGCTGATGTTAGTCTGATAATACGAGAGGATCTGATCGAGAGCTCGCTTATTTCGAATCTGCCGGCGATTAATTATATCTCTGTGAATCATATCGGATAGATATTGCCGCAGGAGCTGCTCCCGAGCAGTACTGTCTTGCATCAATACAATCGCTGGAAGACCGCCCCATGTTATCAATTGCTGCAAACAATACTCCAAATTCGGGGGCGCGGAATGCGGGCTTGAGAACTTGCTCTTGAAGAAATCTTGCACTTCGGAGATTGAAAGTGGCCAAGCAGTGTGCTCCAAGCTTCGTCCTGTAAGACTAGTAGACAGTTCGGCACTGAGAAGTTTTGCGTTCGAGCCAGTTACAATAATTCTAGTTCTCTGCTGATCAATGCTTGATCTAACCCAACGCTCCCAGCCCTCTACATTCTGGACTTCGTCGAGAATAGTTAATTCAGGAGGAGCACCATGTTGCTGTTCAAAGGTAGTAAAAAGCTGCTCTATACCAGAGGGATTGGTTGCATCCAGAAATAGGGGATCTTCAAAGTTGTAATAGAGGATCCGATCTGAATCGAAGGCCTGAGATAATTGGATCGCCAATGTTGTCTTGCCACAACGCCGCACACCAGAGATCGCCAGTCCTAGTGATCTGTCCGGCGCCCTCGGCAGATATCGCCGAGGTATCAATGTCGCGGCGAGACGCTGGTAATACTGCTGCCAGCGCTCCATTGACGATCCTAACTGTGCAAAATCCATAATAAAAAAGTCTTGAAGGGTTTAATTGGTTAAACTTTGCCATTATTTAACCAATATACTGGTTAAATGTAAAGAGGCGATTTGGAATTAAAGGGGAAGTGGCGCCAATGAGCCCAAACCAACTTTTGGAGTCGAGCCCTGATCGCATGGTCATATTATCCTAGAAAGCGCAGTGGAATCGTAACGAGGTGACCGAGATGCGTGATATTCTTAATGTTCTTCGACGAAATTGGCTCGGAACCCTAGCACCGCTAGGGTGAGTACCAATTTCTAGAAAACATTAAGAAGATCATGTAGATCGGTCACCGTAGCAGATTCTACTGCGCTTTCTAGGATTATGGACACCCACCTCCCCGGCAGAGCTAAAAGCTATAGCGGTTTGCAAAAGTCGCGAGCGATATAATAGCGGTTCGCAAAAGCTATTATATCGCTCGCGACTTTTGCAAACCGCTATATGTTAAAATCCCTGAAATCCACAGTAGAGCTTGTTCTATCGGAACTAACTCGCTAATATTCTTGCTGAATTAATTGATTTTCCTATCCATGACGGCGCTGCAATTATGACCCCTAAACTTGAACCACAGTCGCCCAACAAAATACTACGGAAGCTTGCGGAAGCTCGACGTATCTTGGAGCGGAGATTTCATATATTAGCTGCAAGGCAGCTTTTTCATAATCGAAGCGAGGTAACTGTGATGTTGGGCAACCTTGGGGAAATAGGAGCGAGCCAGCCATAATCTTACCTCCTTTCTTAGTGTTTACTTTGGAGACAAGTATGAATTCCCGTAATCTCCTCTCGAAGCCGCCTATTGTTTCTATTCAGCGCGATCAAAGAGGGCGCTGGCTCTCTTATTGACGGCGACCTTTATTCCAATTGGTAGCCTTAACCGGTTGATTAAGGAATCAAAGCGGCGAATGCTTAAGACCTTTGAATCAACCTCAATCTCAGGAATTTTCAAAAACCGCCGCCCCTTTCGGGTCGCGATATAAAATGTATCAAAGAGACACTTCTCGGCTGAGGCTATGCGATATGGAACCCGGGACTCGCTCCAATAAATATCTTGAAGCATTAGAGTCGGTTTAATCTGAAAAAACTCATACATACCGACCGGCGTCTTTAGTGTTCTACTGCGTCCAGTTGTGGCGATCTGAATTGTAGCTGGGATCTGCGATAACAAACCATGAAGATGTAGCGCGCTAAGAAATGAAAGATAACCCTGCTCAACCCCTAGGAGTTTGGGTATACAACTTAATGGACTGAAGTACGGATGACCTGTATTTGCCCATATGCCCCTAGTCAAAACGAGTATGGAACCATTTTCTCGTAAGGTCGCAAGACGTCGGCTAGCAGCGGAAACGGATACAGAGTTAGCTATTGCAAATTCACGTGTTGTGAAGACGATACCGTCATTACTTAGCAGATAACGATCATTCATCACTAATTAATTCTCCGATCTGTTCCTTCATCTTTTGCCAGACCTGTTTGGTTCCATCTTGGTTACGGCTTTGGGGCTCAAGAAACTCTATTACCTGGCCAGCATAGTGATCATAAGTAAGTGTTTCCATGCGTTCGCTAGCTCGTTTACGCAGGGCTGCACCACACCGTTTTTGAATCTCCGCGCGATTCGCAAAGCCAGCGCGGTATAGAATGTGAAGATCGAACAGATCGCGGGCCTGGGTTTCGGTTCGACCGGCAAGCGCCTCGATTTTCTGCACTACCGCATCCGCACCGCCATAATGCTGAACATGAAAGCTAGTACGTTGATATCGCCTGCATAGTTCCGGCTCAACTAATTCCACAGACGGGTTAGGTTTTGATCTAGGCGGCCTTCTTGAGAATTCGATTTTGGTCGGCAACTTGTCACCCGCACCTGAAATTAGTTGAACACGGAAACGTTGGGTTGTTTCGGTCTGTTTAGACTGCAATGGATCGTTAATAAGTACCCTCTCGATACCAAACGTTTGCAGCGCCCTCAATAGGCTCGGACTATTTAAAATTTTGAACCCATTCTTTTTTAGTGTGCCGACAGCACCGGCCAAAACATCAATGTCCATATCCTCCGAATAGCGCGCGCTTCTGAAGAAAAACCGCAAATTTACACCGCCCTTAAGTACATATAGCCTGGGGTCAGAGCACAACAACAACTGCTCCAGAAAAAGTAGGTGAAATATCTCACGTTGTTGTAGGGCACTGTAGTTCATGAATTTCATTATACAGTTGAATTGACGATTTCGTCAATTCAGATGATTAATGGAGGGTTCTCCCTCGGTGCCCGTAGCGGTTTGGGTTGGCTCCACAGCTCAATTAACCTAAAAAACGCAGTTGAGGGCGCAAGAATTCTGTAAATTTCTCTAAAAATCTCAGCGGTGTGAATTTAAGCGGCCAGAAGGCGACGAATTCTGGGTGGTGCACTGCCGCCAATGATTCTTCCCCGTAGAAAGCGTACAAAGATCCTACTCAGTAAGAGTTGCCATCGCTGTAAATTGGTCAACTGCTCCGCATATGACTTTATAGCAGATAGAAACCTATGGCCTGCCTCGAGCGCTTTTCGAACTTTAGGATGTTCTGCGTGCATGCTGGTAATTGTAATTTTCTTTTGACCGGCGTGCCTTGTCTGCTTACCGATTGAATGTAGAAGTAAGGGTCGCGATGTTACGGCTTCTGCATGCTTGTCTGGAAAAGCGAGACCAGCAAATAATGACCACCAATTAAATACGAGCGCTGATATCCTGACCATCAGTTGGCAACGGGCAAGGTCGTGCGTGGTATAACCGCCCCAGCTCCACTGGTTCTTCATTTCATCGAACACGTTCTCGATATCCGCACGGTCGCGGTAATGTTGCGCTATCGTTAATACCTCGTCAGATAGCGAGGTTACTAGAACGGCATACTCGTATTTTTTTACGGGAGAATCAGCATCGATGAATGCTAACTGTATTTGTAAGTCTTGTTGCTCATGGCTTAGCACCACGTCATCTTTGAGCCTTCTCCTGATCACGATGACGCGCCGTGATGCTGTCCATCCTGTCAAAGTTAGTTCGTCCTCTGTGCCTTCCCAACCCTTGCCAGCATCTACCCATTCGCCGCGCTCAAAGGCTCGATAAATCAGCCTTTTTATATTACTTGTTTGCTTGAGTTTAAAGAGATATTTAATGCCGCGACGCTCCGCTTCCCGCATCATCTGCTCGTTACCATAAGCACAGTCACCTCTCATGAACGCTGGCCTACTCTTCTTCGGTAGCTTATCAAGGTATGCCCACAATCCAGGCTGCGTATACATACTCGCCGTGCGATTGCCTGCTTGAACCTCGGCTTCTAGAATCAACCTCAAGTTGCCAGCAAAATACACATGATATACATGACTCGGACGACCAGGTTTTTGTGGATTATATCCAGGCACAGCTCCCTCTTGCTTGCCGTATAGAGGTATTACCGTCGTATCAATATCAAGAACCCATGGGTCAACCAATAACCCCTCGGTACACGTGTGCAGATTGTCTTGCAGCCACGATGTACTTGCTGCAACATCCAGTGCTTTCAGTGCGCGCCTTACTGTGTCATCACTTACTACTGCGCTCATCCCCAAAAGTTCCGGCGTTACTCGATCCGCTCTAATGCTCATCATGTGCGCGTAGCGCTTGTGCCCTGCCAACAACGACAACATGATCGTCCCAAGTATGTCGCACTTCTCAGACGAATTGTTACTGCTGTATTTTAACGGAATGCGAATTCGCGCCGACTTTTTCTCGCGACCACCTCGTATTGGCGGGGATGCACTTAAGGCAATTTGGCAACGAGCAGAATGTGAGACTCCGCCAGTTGTTTGCCTGAGCGAACTGGCAGAGCAGAAAAAAACGATGCGAGAGAAGGACTATCCGATTATTGGAGCACTGGCTGAACGTATGCAGGCTCCCCTCGAGCGGCTGCGATATTCTAGAGATGCAAGTGCGATACTCTTGATGATGGAATCAAGCCCCCAAGTGTTCGCTCAAGCGCTTGCTAGCCGAGCTGTGTTGCAGCACGCCAAGGATGGTCGTGAGGCACTCGAAACAGCGCTTGATAGCGAGCGGCGCGAATTCATGCGTGCGGATGAGCGGCGACTCAAGCAGTATGCGCAGACAGCGGCACCTTGGCAATTGGAGTGGCCGAAGTTGGGGCCACAAGTAGCCGGTCTCTCATTACTGGAGTCCCATAAGCAAATAGTTGAGCGTGCAATATCGTTGCTTCCATGCTCTGTTGGCTCGGCTTTCGATCGGGGAGAATAGCAAAAGTGAAAAAGGCAAAGGATACTTCGAATCCTCCACTTGAGACTTCGCCGTTTACCCCAAATTCCTTTCTAAGCTCGGAAGATATAGATCTAGTAAATCTCTCTGAGCAGGAACTTTTAGCCTGGTGGGATTGGTGGTTGCGTGAGGCACAGGCGAGTAATGAACTTGATATTGATACCTACTCACACGGGGTGTTCCAGTTATTGCGAGATCCGGCGCCTGATTATGCGTTGACGGCGCGGACGTTGCCGAAAAGGTAGTGAAACTATCGTCCTGATTTATACTCTTCCCAGCTGTATGCTACCCTGCTGTATGCAACCCTGCTGTATGCAACCCTGCTGTATGCAACCCAGCCGTATGCTTCCATGCATGATACGAACTGCGGACCAGCGCTCCGGACTCAACGAATTTAAATCCGCGCGCGAGCCCTTCGCGTTCGTATTCGACGAACTCCTCTGGGGTGATGAACTCACGCACTGGCAGCTGGCGGTCGGAGGGGCGTAGATACTGGCCGATCGTCATAATGTCGACGTTCGAGGCGCGTAGATCATCCATTAAGCGCAGCACCTCATCGCGACCTTCGCCAAGTCCGAGCATGATCCCTGACTTGGTCAGTACATTGTGATCGCACTCTTTGGCGTGTTTTAGGATCGTTAGTGAACGAATATAACCGGCACCGGGGCGTACCTTCTTATACATCCGCGGTACGGTCTCGACGTTGTGATTTAGCACATCAATTCGCGATCCCATTATTGTCTCTAGGTCCCTCATCGAGCCCTTAAGATCGGGGATCAGCAATTCAACTTTACAGTTTGGTGCGTGCTTGTGTACCGCGGCAACGGTTTTGCAGAAATGCTCGGCTCCATTATCCGCCACATCATCGCGGTCTACAGAGGTTATCACGGCGTGCTTAAGTTTCAGTTCGCGCACCGCGATGCCAACTCGCTCGGGCTCAAATTGATCCAACGGCTTCAATGTATCCGAGTCGCCCTTCTTGACTGAGCAGAAATGACACCTGCGGGTGCATAGATCGCCCATTATCATAAATGTCGCAGTATGGTGTGACCAACATTCGCCGATATTCGGGCAACGCGCCTCTTCACAAACAGTATGGAGGCGCAGCGATTTAACGATCCCTTTGGTTTCAAGGTACTGTGGTGAGCCAGGCGCGCGCGCCTTTAGCCAGCTAGGCTTGGTGGGACGCTCTTCATTACGAGGAACTGGAATAGACATAGACCCCTTTGTAATAAAACAAATATGGTAACTGGTCAGCATAGTTTTTAAAAGTCCTTCCGCCGGAGGCGGAACCCCCGTGAGAGGAGCCTTAGCGCGAAGCGCAATAGGCCCTAACATGGTGGAGGCGAGCTAGCGAGCGTCCGATTCGATCATACAAGTAACTGGTCAAAGACAGACTGCCCCGACCAGGGGCTGACAAGAAAGGATCCCAGGTAAGCGAAGTATGGAATGCCATTACAAAATGTGTGAAATAGTAAAACTAGTGTAACTGGTCAGCACTTAAAAAATGTAAGCGTTCACGGGGGGTGCAAAAATCGTCGCAAATTAACAGATTGGGTGCCTTTTTATTCGCCGAAGGCGCCCCCGGAGGGACAACAAGTAACTGGCCAAAAACAGACTGCCCCGACCAGGGGCTGACAAGAAAGATCTGAAAGTGGAAAATGGCGTAAACACCCAGGATAATCACCATATTAAGTTTATTCGTTAACATATGCTGACCAGTTACACAAACATTAGCGTGGGTTGTTCCAGAGCAGCCTTAAAGAAGCCAAGCCAGCGGGCCGCCATTAGCCCGTCAATTATGCGATGATCGACAGACAGAGTTACCTTCATCCGTTTTGCGACTACCACTTGACCTGCCTTTACAACCGGCTCCTCGCGGGTAGCGCTAACGGCCAATACAGCGCCCTGGCCTGGATTAATTATCGCCGTGAAATTCTCGACATCAAACATGCCCATGTTTGAGATACTGAAGGTTCCACCCATCAGGTCACTACTATTGGGGCGACCAGCTCGCGCGCGCTCAACGGCGGCTTTGGCTTCAAAGAGCAGATCGCGCAGCGATAGATTATCAACCTCGCGAATCACAGGAATAAGCAGTCCGTCCTCGATCGCTGTGATGATCCCGATATTAATCTGCGCTGGAGCGTAGCACTGTCCATCCTTCATCGCACCGTTAACAGTTGATTCGCGTTGCAGGGCATAAGCCGCAGCCTTAATTATAAAGTGATTGATACTCAATCCTTTAAAGTCGGCCTGGATTTTTAGTGTCTCACGGAGTTCAACTACGGCGCCCATATCAATCGAGGTCGTTGAGTAGAAATGCGGTGCCTGATTTACGCTCTCCTGCATCCTTTTGGCGATCGTCTCGCGCATCTTGGAAAGGGGAGTTAAGGTGCCAGCGTTTTGATTTGAGCCCGGGGGTAGAGTTGAGCTACGCATAACCGTTGGCGCTTGGGTCGGATGTGATGAAGGCGGTGCGGTTTGCGGTTGGCGTACGCTAGCCTGTTCAACGTCATGCCTTAGAATTCGCCCGTTTGGGCCAGAGCCGGTAATTCCACGTAGGTCTACCTGATTCTGTTCCGCAATCTTGCGGGCTAGTGGTGAGGCTTTGACTCTTTCGTCACTTGATGGCGGATTTGAAACTCTTGGCGGAGGCGCAGGTTTAGATGAGGCCGAGGTTGAATCTAATTTTGCTGAAGGTTGTTGTGGGGCAGGATCTGGAGCTGCAACAGGTTTAGGGTCGGCAGGCGGTGCTGCCACAGGAGGACTTTCTGGAGCTGCAGCAGCTTGAACTGCAGTAGCTTGAACTCCTATACCATTAGAGTTGCTTTCTGCCAGCGCCTCTCCAGCCTCGCCCAGCACAGCGATCAATTCGCCAACCTTGGCAACAGAGCCCCCCGGAACCGTAATCTTTAACAACGTACCTTGAAAAAACGACTCGATCTCAAGATTCGCCTTGTCCGTTTCGACCTCGGCCAGGATATCACCACGGGTGATGGTGTCGCCGATGTTCTTCTTCCAGCTGAGAATCTTGCCCGAGCTCATCGTGTCGCTCAGCTGGGGCATTTTAATTTCTACGGCCATTATTTGCTCTCTGAAAACGGTTTGCTTTGCAGAAATATCAATTGGTTAGCCCCATTCTTATAGGCCAAGCCAGTGTATTTTTCAAATTCCATCTTGGGCAAGGTGGGCTACCTCCAACAGTACTTGCTCCGCGCTCGTAAATTGGCCATTCTCTAGCTTGCTGGAAGCTAATAGGGTTCCTCACCAATAAGTGTGGGTGAAATAGACTAGAAAAACCTCCGATGATGGGTAAATCTTGAGTTGAAACACTTAAGAAAGTACCTAAAACCGGAGAGAGCAAATGCTCGTAAAGACGATATTTAATAGGCTCAGCAAGTTCAAGGGTTTTATTGTCAAATCGGTTCGATTTGAAGAGAACGAATTGGAGTTAGTACTGCAGGCTCGAAAGAACAGCGAAGGGA